>Ga0209400_1000884_pt1 | contig 25646 bp, 22 predicted proteins | sample M_130807_EF_Meta_FD_187313 | JGI IMG/M metagenome (GOLD analysis project Ga0209400, IMG submission 187313) | Freshwater microbial communities from Lake Montjoie, Canada to study carbon cycling - M_130807_EF_MetaG (SPAdes) (version 2) | ecosystem: Environmental > Aquatic > Freshwater > Lake... | reverse complement strand
TACTTGCTAAGCGAAGGAGTGCTTAGGGCTACCTTCAACCAGTCGGACATGGATGTTTTTAGTGCCAGCCTTGATTCGGGGGAAGTAATCCCTGTCAGTGTTTCTGGACTGAGCTTTATCCCGAAGAGCGTCATGATTCTGCCGGCTGGATTAGTTGTGAAGAATAAGCAAACCGGGGTAACCGGCATAATCGATTCGCAGTCCAAGCTAATCAATTTCTCAGAAAACTCGATGAACTTGAAGCTTGAAGAGCCAAGGAAACTATCTACCTTGCAACTCATTGGCTATCCAAGCACAGAGACGTTCAGCCCTTACAAGCTTGTCTGCTCGGGGCAAATTTATGTTGTTGCTAACGGCATTGCCCATCAAAGCTCTATTCAGGTTGCCAAGGAGTTACCAGGTGGTTCAACCAAACTCAGTGATGCTACCTGTGCTGAACTAACTTTCACGGATCAAATCTTTGGTAAATATATTGGTCATCAATGGATTGATCCACTCACCAATAAGTTAAAAAAGAAAGCATACAAAATAGTGAAGGGTAAGAGATTGTCTTTCAAAAGCTTGAGTGAATACAAACTTGAAAACAAAACTGAACCACCAATAATCTGGGTAGACGACGCTTTCATGAAGAACCTGCCTTTAGGGACAGAAATACCATCAACTAAAACTGATGAAACAGTGCCGACTCCCAAGCCAACGCAAAAGCCTAAAACTTACAAAATTGTCTCAGGTGATTCCTTGATTTTGATCGCTGCTAAATTCAAGACCACTGTGGCCAAACTTATGCAACTCAATCAGCTAGTAAACTCTGACCGAATTCAAGTCGGTCAGGTGCTCAAACTTCCTTAGCGTCTAAGGATTCGGGTTATTGGACCTCTACTTATTTGCTCCAGCTGACTTCGCTTTGGTTTCTTAGAGTTTTCCTCCAGTAGCTTTTCAGGATCATAGGATTTCACTGCAAAAAGAATGAGCATCAACATCGCGGATTGAATTAGCAGTCTTGATTCGGTAATTCCACGCACTAACTGAGTAACTAACAGTAATAGCGGCCAGAGATAAAGGGGATTGCTGTGATGCACCCCTAGACGCCAAGTCTTTACAAACACTCGCGTCAACAGAATTAAAAACAGAATCAAACCCACCGCGCCAAGCTGTAACCACATGTCTAAAAAGGCATTGTGTGCTTGGTAATACTTTTCACCGTTTATAACCACCAGGCCTTCGTAAGGCTTTACCCCTGGCACCCATACTCCCGTGAAGCCCCAGCCTTCCAGCGGTCTTTGCTCAATCGGAGAAAGCACTCTGCGCCAAATATCGCTGCGATGAGTCATATCTGGAGATTTACCAAGTATTTCGAATACCTGTCTTCTAAAAACTAAAACAAAGAACATTCCAACACCAGCAGCTGCCCAAGCTATGTGGTAGTAACGATGACGAGTTTGCTTGTCTTTGCCTTCGGCAAGCAAGGAGACAATTGCAGCTAGCAGTACGGCGACCGAAGCAAAGATGATTCCTGCTGATTTTGCAACAACAATTAAAGCTATAGAGGCCACCAAGCTAACCGCACTCAATCTTCTACTCTTCGATCTGATAGTGAATTCGATGGCGAAGGTAATAACTCCAATCAAAGCCCAGGCTGCCACTAGGTTTGCATTACCCAAGAGGCCTTGGATACGGCCACCATCAAAGAGATGACCACTTTGAGCCAGAGCCACTTCGGTATCAGGATCAATGCCGGAGATAAGTTTGGCAAGACCACCTTTGACAGTTGATGCAATGAGTTCAACTACAAATGAACCAAACACAATTACTCGAATGGCATTAGCGAAGATGTTGAGTAACTTGCGCCAACTAAAGCTCACTGCAAGAAAAAGCGCAATAACTGTTATTCCGATTTGGATAATGAATCCACTTACGGTTTCCAAGGCATAGGCAGACCAAGGGGAGCTCGCGATCATTAGGGCAAGAAGGAGTGTTAGCTCTACCGGCATCTGCCGCAGCACACGTCTCCAGTCAGCGGTGAAAAGGAAATAACTAGATCCAGCAAGACAGATCAGGGCTAAACTCAGCCACACTCCCCAGACCAGGCTTGGCCTGATGTAGTCTTCGGCAAACAGGGAGTCTCCTGCTATGAGCACACCTAGCGACAGATAGGCCAGTACCACAGCCAGCCGGCTTGGCTTTTTTAGCTTAGTTTTCTTAGTCTTTGTCATAATCCCTTGAAGTAAGTCTAGGGGCGGGTAAAGCCATGCTGAAGTGCTATTTGGTTAGGCTAATAAAATGCTCGTCAAACTAACCAACCAAGCCCTCGCTTACGCATGGGGTTCGAAAACTTTGATCAGTGACTATTTCGGAATTCCAGCCACTGGAGAGCCAATGGCGGAAATTTGGTTTGGCACGCACGATGGTTCGCCGACGCAGGTGGTTGGCTCAACTGATTCGCTGAAGTCTTTGCTAAGTAAGAACAATCGCAACGAGAACCTGCCATTTCTCTTGAAGATTTTGGCCGCGGAAGCACCACTGTCCATTCAAGCCCATCCCAATCCAGCGCAAGCATTAGAAGGTTTTGCCAAAGAAAATGCGCTAGGGCTCACTATTGATGCTCCTAATCGGAATTACAAAGACGATAGGGCGAAACCTGAGTTGATTGTCGCTCTTACTAGAGAGTTTGAAGCTCTAGTGGGTTTTGCTGATGAAGCACTAATTCAAGAAAAGTTTTCCGAATTACTAGAGGCAAGTTCGAGTGAGAGATTCTCTCAAGTCTTGAAGCGTTGGATAACTTTGCTAGAAAAAAGTGCTGGTCTTCGCGAAGTTTTCTTGGAAACGCTAACTTCAGAAGATGTCGATGAGGCATTTATCTCTGAACTAATCGATGCAGCTGAACAGTGTCCAGCGTTAGTCGATCTGGTAGTTCATTTGGCAGCACACCACGGTAAGGATAGAGGAATTGCAACAGCACTTCTCATGAACCATATGACTCTTCAAAAAGGGGAGGGAGTATTTGTTCCTGCGGGTATGCCACATGCTTATCTATCCGGCCTAGGGGTTGAGGTTATGTTGGCTAGCGATAATGTGCTGCGTGGTGGACTAACTCCTAAGCACATAGATGTTCTAGAGCTAGAACATGTTTTGGTTTTTGAAGTAACTAGGCCGGAACTTGTGCAGACAAAAACATTGGCCGTGGGTTTTGAAAAGTTTCAACTGCCAACCGCAGAGTTTGATTTTTACAGAGCAACTGTTGGATCTAGTAACCTGCTAGCCGACATCAACCTGCCAGGCGATGCAATTGTGCTTTGCACTCAAGGCTCGGTAGCGCTTAGCAATAGCCAAGCTGAGCGCGAGGTTTTGAATAATGGTGAAGCTGCTTTTATGGCCGGCGATGCAAGATCATTTAGCCTCACCGGTAGTGGAACAGTGTTTATTGCAGTTAGTGCGAAATAGCTCGGTAATGACTAGAGACGATATCTTCTAGGGTTTGCTTAGCTACCCAGCCAAGAGTTTCATTGATTCTTGAAACATCTGCACTCAGAGCCGCCGGGTCGCCAGCTCTTCTGCCGACTAGGTCAACGGCAAAATCATGTCCGATGACTCTATGAATGGTGTCTATTACCGCCAACACCGAGGAACCTTTTCCAGTGCCAACGTTGAAAATAGAATGCTCTCTGATTTCTCTATCAAGGTAGTCAAGGGCAGCAATGTGCGCATCGGCTAAATCAAGCACATGGATGTAATCGCGAACACAGCTACCGTCTTGAGTTGGCCAATCAGTGCCGAAGACTTGGATTGGTTGATTGTTTTTGATTGCATTGAAGGCTATTGGAATGAGGTTTGCAACTGCTGTGTCAGCAAGGTCATCAAAACCAGCTCCGGCCACGTTGAAATATCGCAGACTAACAACTTTTAGTCCCCAGGCCTTGGCTGCGTTTGCCATCATCCACTCGCCAATGAGTTTTGTCTCACCGTAAGGATTGATAGGTCGAGCTAGATAATCCTCGTTCACCTGATCTAAATCGGGTGATCCATATGCGGCAGCGCTCGAAGAAAAGACCATGTTCATTACATTTGCTTCACGCATTGCTGAAAGTAGATTGGTTACAGAGTTGATGTTCTGATGGTAGTAATACTCGGGGCGCTCAACAGACTCGCCAACTGCCTTTTTGGCAGCTAGGTGGATAACACCAGAAATGTTATGGCTTTTGAAAGCTTCAACAAGAATGCCGATTGCCTCGGGGGAGGCCAAATCCAAGTGGATTAGCGGAGTTTGCCCCAAGCGTTCTTTTATTCCACTGCTTAGATCATCTAACGCTACTGGCTCGTGGCCAGCGGCTATTAGTTGTCTAATGACATGTGACCCGATATATCCGGCACCACCGGTAACTAAAATCTTCATGCCACTAGGTTATCTTCACTTTTAGACCTTAAATGCACCAATAACAGTGCTAAAACACAAGGTTAAGGCTTGATAACACTTCTCGATTTGACCTATTGTCAACTTGACAGCACAATACTTACAGCGTTGTAATTACAACTGTGAAGTCCAGCTTTAGCGCTGAGATGATTCGAGAGGAACCGCATGTCCATGAACGAGAGCTTTGGCCAAGTACCAGACGACTGGTTTAAAGACCCATTCCTTCGTTCCATGTTAGGTGGCGACCTAAGTGCAGACCATAACCCTCTAGCCTGGCAGCGGGATGCGCTTTGTTCCCAGACTGATCCTGAGGCATTCTTCCCTGAAAAAGGCGGTTCAACCAGAGATGCTAAGCGTATTTGTTCCGGCTGCGACGTTCAGAAGCAGTGCCTTGACTATGCCTTGGCAAACGATGAGCGATTCGGTATCTGGGGTGGCCTAAGCGAGCGCGAACGTCGCAAGCTAAAGAAACGCGCTTAGTCTAGGGACTGGCCACGGCATGAGTATGCGTGTGGTGGCGGTCGTTGTATCTAATGGCGAACCGCTCTATCTGCAAAAGAACTTAGAGGCTCTTGATAAGCAGAGTTTTAGAATCGAACGCACACTCGTTGTTGATAGTTCGCAAAATGAAGAAACCCAAAAACTTCTTGATGAATTCCTAAATCAATCCACCAAGCATGCGCTCATTCAGGTTCAAGAGAAAGCAACTTTTGCAGAGCTCTCCGCCTTAGCGATAAAACAAGCTCTTGAAGGTCTTGATGATTTAGCTGGCATAGCCATTTGGTTGTTACACGATGACTGTATTCCTGAAGTGCATGCATTGGCTGAATTAGTTCGCGCTTTGGAGTTATCTCCTCTGGTTGGAATTTCATCTCCTAAACAATTGAACTTTGATTACCCGAAGCTCATTGCACAGCAGGGACTCACTCTGACAAAGAGCTTCAAACCTTTTTCACTGGTGCACGATGAGTTAGATCAAAAGCAATACGACTGGATGAGTGATGTTTTAGCTGTCTCAAGCAATGCCATGTTGATTAGAGCAAACGTCTGGGCGGAACTGGGTGGCTTCTCTCTTGTTGCACCCGAGTTGGCAGCGGATATTGACTTGGGGTTACGAACACATCAGTTAGGTTTTCGAGTCGTAGTTGTGCCAAGTTCTCGAGTGCGACATGCGCAACTATCCCTTAGTGGTAAACGAACTAAGAAGTGGTTGGGTGGGTCGGTCAAGTATGCCCTAGCGAAAGCTACCAATCATCTTCGACTTTCCCATTTTCCGCTTCTTCTTTCTTTCCTCTACTGGTTGTCACTTCCTTTACTTTCGGTGGTGCAAGTTGCAGCGCTACTTGTAGTCAAGCGACCAGATCGAATTCTTTTCACGCTTAGAGCAAACCTTTGGGCATTTTTTACCGTCCGAGCAAGAATTCGAGATAGACACAGATCATCGACCAAATCACTTCGTTCACTATTTGCAAGTCCCGCTCAAATCAAATCTCGTTCTCGACTGGCACTTGAACTTGAAGAACAAAAGAGCAATCTAGCTAACTTCAAGGACACCAATGTAAACACAACTAATGCAGCTTCACGAAGCTTTATTGCCAGTGGCGGCATGTGGATCATGCTGGGGCTGGCCGCTCTCTCGTATAAGTATCTTCCTCTAGGGCAAGCTCCGTTTGGTGGTTTTGCTATGCCGCTGAGCGATTCCTGGCTACAACTATTTGCAAATACTGGAGCTAGCTTTCAACACGTTGGCTTAGGGCTGGCAGCGCCAAGTGACCCATTCAACTGGGTCTTACTGTCGATTGGAACCATTACGTTCTTTGCACCTAACCTGGCCCTTTCTTTTGTATTGTTTGCATCTCTTCCATTGGCTTTCTTCGGAGCTTGGCGACTACTTTCAACAGTCACCTTGAGATCGGCTCTAAAGATTCCATTGGCATTGGTCTATGCCGCTTGGCCAGCACTTTCAATTTCGCAGACGGAAGGAAATTTCCCTGCTGTAATTTTCGCTACCTGCTTACCTTGGCTACTTTTTAGCTTGGTTCGCTCGGCTCGTTTCGGTATCAGTAGTTCAGTGCGTTCTAGTGCGCAATCGTGGTCTTGGGTGGCAGCGAGTTCATTACTACTTGCTGTGGCGGTAACAAGTGCTCCAAGCACTCTTGGATTCTTTGTGGTTCTAGGTTTGGTCTATGCCTATTTGACTCGAGCAAGAATAATCTCCACTCTTTTTATTGGCTTACCGGCGGCAGCAATAATGTCGCCGTATTTGGTTCATCAGATTTATACAAACCAGAACCCCATCTCAGCCTTAGCTGATCCGACCATTTCCTATCCAAGTGTTATGCAGAGTGTTCTAGCTTCAATTCAGGGTCTAAACCCAATTTTGGGCTGGAGTGCAGTGGGCCTTATTGCCTTTGCTCTAATCTCGCTGTTGTCTAAAGTTCGACACGTTGCAGGAATATGGTTGATTGCATTGTTGGCGTTAGTGAATCTTTGGTTGGTGAGTTCAATCCCATTTACCGCAGGCGGCACCGGATCTATTTTCCTTGAGCCAACTAGTGAGGTTTTCAATAGTCCAACCCCTTCAGTCATGCTTGTGTCTCTGTTCGTCGTTATTGCCTTGGGCCTTTGGTTCGATTCAATAACAAGAGTTGGCGTAAGAAGAGCGCTGCTAGCTGTGGTTGTGCTGGCGGGTCTTATTCCACTAATGATTGGTTCAGTGTTGTTCTCGTCAAAGGTTCAATTCGGGGACAGCAGAAATCTTCCAGCGATATTTGAAGCGGAGGCAAAAGCTGGAAATGATCTAAGACTTTTGGTGATTTCTCGCCTAGCTGATTCTCCAGAACAAAAATACAGAGCGGAAGTGGTCAGAGCCAGTGGTCTGCGCTTGGATTCAATCTCAACGGCCTACCGTTTTAGTGATCAGAACATCGAAGTTGGACCTAAAAACTCGACCAAGGCAACAATCTCTAATCTGGTTGGTAATTTGGTTTCAGCTAACGGGCAAGATCTCTCTGCGGAACTCAAAACAGCAGGCATTGGCTTTGTCTTGGTTACTAACCGACCTGGCAATGGTGAGCTGGCAATCAGCCTGAACTCGGTAGTTGAATTGGATCAGGTTGGCACAACAGAATTTGGTCAGTTGTGGCGAGTTAAAGGCAGTGAGTCTTTCAAAATTGATGAAGAGAAATCGCTCTGGTCAATCACAAAATCTATCCAGCTGAGCATCTTGATTGGTTTCATGCTTTTGGCATTACCAACTTCAAGGGGTAGAAAAGCTCGTAAGGCTGAAGATAGTTTTAGTGAAGATTCATTCCAGAACGAAGAGGAGCACTAATCGTGATACTTCGTATATTTCGTTTCTTAGTATTAGCCGCAAGCTTTACTGCTCTCTTAGTCTTTGGCACACCACAAGCGCTGCTCTCGACTAAGCCGGTTCAGCTCGAAAAACAACTAATTAGTGCCAAGGACTTAGAAATCACCTGCTCAGGTCCAGCCGTAATTGCAGGTGGTGCTTCGGGAACTTCGGTCACCGAATTCAAACGAGTTGGCAAAACCACTACGTCTTTGTCATTTGCTGCTGCCAAAGATAGCAAGCTAGAAGGCTTTTCCAAAGTTCCTCTCACCGGTTATGGAATAAGACAGGATCTGAATAAGAAGATAACTAGTTTTAGCACTTTCACTGTTGTTGATAGTTCTGGCAAGGCCACTCAAGGCTCAGCAATGCTTACAGTCAATCAAATGCAATTAGCCGACAATAAGAAAATCAAGGGACTGCTGGCAGCTCCATGTCTTCGACCGCAAAGTGAATTTTGGCTGATTGGTGGAGCATCTGCGGTGGGTCGAGAAGCGCTTCTGGTTCTGAATAACCCGAGTGCTATTGATTCAACAGTTGACATAAACATTTTCACCGAGAACGGTAGCTCTAACAGCGCGGGACTTTCTGGTATTTCAGTTCCAGCCGGCCGAACCGCTTTTGTTCCGCTGTCTTCTTTTGTTCTAAGAGCGGAGTCAATAGCAGTTCAGGCACTGAGTAAAGGTGGAGCTATCACCGCACTCATTCAACAGAAGGCTATTCGTGGAACTAGCGCTTCAGGTGCAGATTTTATTGCTCCTGCTCCTAAGGCCAGTCTGATTAGTTATTTCCCTGGCATTCTGGTTCGGGGATCAAAAGACAGTGGTAAGTTCCGAGCAAAAAGCGATAAGTATTCAGATCTTCAGCAAATGCTTAGAGTGTTCGTGCCAGGGGATAAGGATGCAAAAATCAATCTTCAGGTGTTAGGAACAAACTCTGAAACCTTTGGCACAGTGCTCTCGGTTACTGCCAGTGCGGGCAAGGTAAATGACTTCGATGTTTCAGGCTTAGCCGATGGTGATTACTTTGGAATTTTAGATTCCGATGTTCCAGTATCTTCAAGCATCAGATTAGTTAGAAGCAAATGGGGATCTGGCGCCTATACGGACTTTGCCTGGATAAATCCAGCAGAAGGATTCACTAATGAAAGATTCATTGCCGTTCCTAAGGCAGGTATCTCTAAACTTTCGATCACTAATCCTGGGGATAAGCCAACTACTGTAACCCTCCTAGTTGGTTCAGTGAAAGTTTCTAGAACTATTTCTAGCGGATCAACTGAAGTGATTCGTGCTAGCTCAGGATTATCGATTGGGATAATTCCTTCAACTGAAACCGTCTATGCCAATCTAGTTATAGACGTGGATGGACGAGTTAGCGTGTTGCCAGTTCTTGACGACAAAAACATCTCTGGTCATGTCGAGGTCAGCGTTCACTAAATTGAACTACTTATCATCACCAAAGATTAGCTCCCATGGTTCTTTACCAATAAGTTCAGCTGCAGCTTCAAAGACATGGTGTTCTATTCGAATTCGCTCTTCGGTCGGATTAGCCTGCAGGTTGTGATTCAAACGAAGTATTGGAAGTCGATAGATGATTATCGTCTTGGTTTCAGCTCGAACTGACCAGCGCTTGACAAACCTAGAATTGACTCCAAGCATTGGTGCATCTTGAATTCGATACTGCAGTTCACCTAGCTCATCTGGCCAACGTTCCCGAAGGTATTCACAGGTAGAACCAACTACTGAGGCGAATGAGTCAAGAGCTGACCCTCCAGTTTTATACAGAGCCCCAGAGAGCGAATGTCGGATGCCACGACCGTGACGGTCTCTATCGCTGGGTCTTATGGCCATGGAGACATTGTATTCTTTAGTTTGATTAGCGAAAGGGTTCCGATGAGTGTGAACTGGGATGCAATGGTAAAAACCTACGATGTTCGTGGGTTGGTCAACGTTGATCTGACTGAAGAAGTTGTTGAGGCTTTAGCTGCGGGTTTTGTGGACGAGTTGGAGCTGGCCGGAAACTCGGTCATCGTAGGACATGATATGCGTGATTCGTCACCATTGTTTGAGCAAGCTTTCACCAGAGGAGCAACTGCTCGTGGAGCCAATGTCATCTCTATCGGTCTTTGCTCAACTGATGAATCTTATTTTGCCTCAGGTCAGCTAAATCTTGCTGCTGCGATGTTTACCGCAAGTCACAACCCAGCAACTTATAACGGAATTAAATTCTCTAGAGCAGGTGCCCGAGGAATCAGTCTCGATACCGGCTTGGCTGCAATTAGAGACCGAGCTAAAACTTTCTTAGCTGAAGGCATCACTCCAGTTGCAGTGCCTGGCTCTTATTCCAAGAAGGATGTCTTGGTTGAGTACGCTACCTACCTGAGAGAGTTGGTTGACCTAACTCATGTAAAGCCAATGCGTGTAGTGGTTGATGCTGCCAATGGAATGGGCGGACTAACAGTTCCTGCAGTTTTAGGTGAGGCAGCTGGACTAGCCAAGTTACCGATAGAAATAATCGACATGTATTTTGAATTAGACGGAACATTCCCTAATCACGAAGCAAACCCGCTTGAACCAAAGAACCTCGTGGATCTGCAGAAAGCAGTGGTTGCTCATAAAGCAGATCTAGGTTTGGCTTTTGACGGAGATGCCGATCGCTGTTTCGTAATTGATGAGAATGGCAATCCGGTAACACCAAGTGCTGTAGCGGCCATGGTTGCAAAGAGAGAAATTGCCAGAGCTAGAGCTATCGATCCTGATGCTGATATCACAATTTTGTATAACCTCATTACTTCAAAAGTTGTTGCAGAGGTAATTGCTTCAGAGGGAGCAATTGGGGAACGCACTAAAGTTGGCCACTCTCTGATAAAGGATCGAATGGCTGAAACACATGCCGCCTTCGGTGGCGAGCACTCTGCTCACTACTACTTCAAGAGTTTCTGGGGAGCAGACAACGGAATGTTGGCAGCTATGCACGTGCTGGCAGAGTTCGGGTCTCAACCAGAGACGCTTAGCGCTATCTCCAAGCAGTACAACCCTTACTTCCTCTCAGGCGAAATTAATTCAACCGTTACCGATGTGCCGGCAGCTAAATCAAGGATTGAGGATGCTTTCTCGGCTAGAGCGGAATTTGATCACTTAGACGGTGTCACAGTGTCTGGAACTGATTCAGCTGGTCACTGGTGGTGGTTCAACGTGAGAGCCTCCAACACAGAGCCGTTACTGCGTCTAAACGTTGAAGCCAAGAGCCAGAGCACCATGGAAGCGATTAGGGACGAAGTTCTAGCCCTGATTCTTAGGTAACGATTTGGTTTCTTTTAGGGTCAAATAAAGGCGATAATAGAGTCCATGACTTCTATGAATAGCCAGACTGACACCAAAATAGACCACAAGGTAGCCGACCTTGGGCTAGCTGATTATGGAAGACACCTAATTCGTTTAGCTGAAAACGAGATGCCAGGCCTGATGGCAATGCGCGAACAGTTCGGCCCACTGCAACCGCTACGCGGTGCACGTATTGCTGGTTCTTTACACATGACTATTCAGACAGCTGTATTGATTGAAACCCTTGTCGCTCTTGGAGCTAAAGTCCGTTGGGCATCTTGCAACATTTTCTCAACTCAAGATGAAGCTGCAGCTGCAGCTGTTGTTGGGCCGCACGGAACAATTGCTCTTCCAGCTGGTGTGCCAATCTTTGCTTGGAAAGGTGAAAGCCTAGAGGAGTACTGGTGGGCAACTGAACGAATCTTTGACTGGACTCAAGAAGCACTTGCCGAAGGTGCAGATTACATCGGCCCAAACATGATTCTTGATGACGGAGGAGACGCAACTCTTCTAGTTCACAAGGGTCGCGAATTCGAACAAGCAGGATCAGTTCCACCAGCTGGAGTTGAAGACAACGAAGAGTATCGAGTAATTCTTGCTTTGCTTGCAGAGCAGTTCAAGTTAAATAACAATCGTTTTACTCGCATCGCCGAAGACATCTACGGTGTTACCGAAGAAACCACAACCGGTGTGAAGCGTCTATACGAGATGTTCAAACGTGGCACCCTGCTATTTCCAGGCATCAACGTCAATGACTCAGTAACCAAATCTAAGTTTGATAACAAGTACGGTATTCGTCACTCACTGCCAGATGGTATTAACCGTGCAACTGACATTCTTATCGGTGGTAAGACTGTGTTTATCGCAGGATACGGAGATGTTGGTAAAGGTGCAGCTGAAGCAATGCGCGGCCAGGGTGCTCGAGTCATCATCAGCGAAGTGGACCCTATCTGTGCTTTGCAGGCAGCCATGGACGGCTACCAGGTAACCACCATTGAGAAGGTAGTCAAAGACGTTGACTTCTTTATTACTGGAACTGGAAGCCCAGCGGTGATTAGAACCGAACACATTCTTGAGATGAAGCATCTAGCTGTTGTTGCCAACATCGGACACTTCGATAATGAAATAGACATGGCCGGTATCGAGCGTATCCCTGGCATTAAGAAGGTTGAAGTAAAACCTCAGGTAGACGAGTGGCAAATGCCAAACGGCAACTCAGTTCTTATTCTTTCTGAGGGTCGCCTAATGAACTTAGGTAATGCGACCGGTCACCCATCATTCGTGATGAGCACATCGTTTAGCAATCAGGTTTTAGCCCAGATCGAGCTATTTACCAAGAGGTCGGAATACCCAATCGGCGTCTACATTTTGCCTAAGCATCTGGACGAGAAAGTAGCTCGTCTACACCTGTCGGCGCTAGGGGTTGAGCTTACCGAGCTCTCCAGCGACCAGGGTCGTTATATCGGAGTAGAGCCTCAGGGTCCGTTCAAACCGGATCACTATCGTTACTAGAAAGTATTCTTAATGTTCAAAATCCTTATTGTCGAAGACGACGACGCACTTAGAGAACAACTAGAAATTGGTTTAATGGCGAGCGGATTCTCTGTCTGCTATGCAAGTTCAGGTTTGGATGCAGTTGCTGCATTTGAGAAAAACAATCCTGATCTAATCCTTTTGGATTTGATGTTGCCTGGTAAAAACGGAATTGAAATCTGCACTGAGATAAGACGCAACTCAGGTGTGCCAATTATCATGCTTACCGCTAGAACCGATGATTCAGATATGATTCGAGGACTTGAAGCAGGTGCAGATGACTATGTCACCAAGCCTTACAAAATTGAAGTTCTAGTTTCTAGAATCAAAGCTCGTCTAAGACCTCTTCGTGAAGCATTGCCGTTGGTAGTTAAGATTGGTGCGATCGAGTTAGATACTTTGAGCCATGAAGTTCGAAAGGGCGATAAGAAGATCGCTCTGACTCCGCTGGAGTTCAAGCTTTTGCTAACTCTTGCCTCACACCCGAATGAAGTATTCAGCAGAGAGATGCTTTTGGAGCAGGTCTGGGAATACACATACAAGGCGGATACTCGTCTGGTGAATGTTCACATTCAGCGTCTACGTTCCAAGATTGAAGATGACCAGGAGCAACCTAAGCTTGTCTTGACAGTTCGAGGCTGGGGTTACAAAGCAGGACCTGAGTAAATGATATTTAGCCGCATTACTAAAGCGGCACTAGAGCGTTTCCGCTCTTCGCTGCAGATTAGAGCCGTGGTTTACACCGCGAGCCTTTCTGGAACAGCACTAGTTATTCTCGGTGGCGTACTAAGTGTTTCTATTGGTAATGGTCTGTTTAGCACACGAACTGAACAAGCAATCATCGAGAGCAATAGAGCTAAGTTCACAGTCTCTAGGTTGTTTGATGGGGTTGCCGGTAAAGATCCATGGCGATTCCAACGAGTTCTGGATGAACTAGTTCCCGAACTAGAATCCATCGGAGTTTCCCAAACCAGGCAGGTAGCTTTCTTAGTCAGCGATTCGCAATCAAATCCGAACAATTTCTCTAGCCCAGTATCTGCAGGCCTCGATCTAAGTCTGATAACCAAGGACTTTAGGAATCAGGTCAGCACTATCCCTGGCGTTCAGACTAGAACAGTGCAAGTTTTGCGAGCAGGAGAATCCACACCTGCGATTCTGATTGGCCAAAAGTTTGTACTGCCAGGGGGATTGAAGTATGAGCTGTATCTGCTGTATGACCTCTACAACGAACAGCAAACACTGTTGTTTGTGCAGAGAACTCTGGTGCTGGGTGGTTTTGTCACAATGATGATTATTGCCTTCTTCTCATTTCTAGTTACCAGTTGGCTGGTAAAGCCTGTTCAAGAAGCGGCTGATGCCAGTGAGCTTTTAGCTAGCGGAGATTTGGATAGACGATTGTCGGTTAGGGGAACGGATGTAGCAGCAGTTTTAGCTACCTCTTTCAATCACATGGCCGATAGCCTGCAGGAAAAAATTATGGCAATGGATGAACTATCCAAGATGCAACAACGCTTCGTCTCTGATGTCTCTCACGAACTTAGAACACCTTTGACTACCATGAAGTTGGCTGCCGATTATCTGAAGGAACACCAAGAGGGCCTTCCTGAATTTACTCAGCGTTCCATCGTGAACCTGCACGGACAGATGGATCGATTTGATTTACTCTTGGCTGACTTGCTTGAGATCTCTAGATACGATGCAACGGGAGTAGAGCCGTCGTTTGAAGTGCATGACCTAAATGGAATTGTTGGAGTGTGCCTAGCAGCCATCCAGCCTTTTGCCGATTCTAAGAATGTATATCTAGATGCTGATATTCCATCGGGTGCAGTTCAATGCGAAGTCGATGCCAGAAGAATAGAGAGAATTTTAAACAACTTGCTCACCAACGCCATTGAGCACAGTGAAGGTAATCCAGTAAAAATCAGAGTGGCTCAAAACGATAAAGCAGTTGCAGTTAGTGTTACCGATCAAGGAATCGGTATGACTGAGGAAGAGTTAGCTCAGGTCTTCAATCGTTTTTGGCGGGCGGATCCTTCTAGAAAGAGAACCACAGGCGGAACTGGACTGGGATTAGCTATTTCATATGCCGATGCTCAGCTACACCTTGGCCGGCTGGAAGTAACTGCAGAGCCAGGAGTTGGGGCTTGCTTCAGACTCACAGTTCCGAAACGACACAACATCACCGACTTTGAATCTCCACTTCCGTTGGCTATGGAAAAGCCTTAGTTTTCCACAAAAACCAGTTATTCAATCTGCTAACTAAATGAGTAGTTGACACTTTGTAAGTGTCAAAAATACTCGATGCGATTCTCCCAACTCCCTGCATCCTTTGCTCAGTGATTGGATCGCCTATCTGCAAATCTTGTTTCAACAGCTTTCAAACGTCACAGCTAACCTTTGAAATCTCCTCGGTACAAGGCTTCGCTATTACTAGATACAACGAGCAATCAGCTCGAATCATCAATGCCGTCAAAGAATCGGGAATCACGAGCCTAGTTCCCTTTATAGGGCAGTTGATGGCGACTAACTGGCCGACCGGCATAAAGGAGCCTTTATTGGTTCCAGTGCCGTCATCGCCCACCAATATGAGAAAGCGAGGTTTCGCACACACCTTGCTGCTGGCAAAAGCCATCGCTAAGAACACGCCTGACTCTAAAGTTAGGCCTTTACTTAGATCCGCTAGGCGGCGCACAGACCAAGTAGGGCTTTCAGCTAGCCAAAGAGTGGCGAACCTCAGTGGTGCCTTTGCAGTTGATCTCAGAGGCTTTCATCCCCAAGGCAGGCCAATAGTAGTAATTGATGATGTCAGCACTACGGGGGCCACCCTGGCAGCTGCAATCTCGACCCTTACTCAGGCAGGGCTTTGCGTAAGCGGATTTGGCGTATTTGCTAGATCTGGCAGCTAGAACCCTTATGTTTACAGGGGGGATAGAGGCTATGCATAGCCGTCTAAGATTGAAGGTAAACCCACGAATAGTGTTTGGAGTTAACCTTGGCATCAATAGTTGATCGTCTACTGCGAGCTGGTGAAGGCAAGATTCTTGCTAAGTTACGTGCAGTTGTCACCCAAGTAAATGGCCTAGAAGCCAGCTTTACGGAGCTTAGTGACGAAGACTTACTGCACGAGACAGCTTCCCTTAGAGAGCGCTATGTAGCTGGTGAGACACTGGATGATTTACTTCCAGAGGCATTCGCTGCAGTTCGAGAAGCAGCTAGCAGAACACTTGGCATGAGACACTTCGACGTTCAGTTGATGGGTGGAGCGGCATTGCACTTTGGCAATATTGCCGAAATGAAAACTGGTGAAGGTAAGACTTTGGTAGCAACCCTGCCGGCTTACCTAAATGCAATTGCCGGTCGTGGAGTGCACGTTGTTACAACCAACGATTACCTTGCTGAGTATCAGGGTGAGTTGATGGGGCGTGTGTTCCGTGCGCTGGGTATGAGTACTGGAATCATTCTTTCCGGCCAGAACCCTGAAGTGCGCAGAGCACAGTATATGTGTGACATTACTTATGGAACCAACAACGAATACGGCTTTGACTACCTGCGCGACAACATGGCGCAAAGTGCTGGAGATCTAGTTCAACGCGAGCACTTCTTCGCAATCGTTGACGAAGTTGACTCGATTTTGATTGATGAAGCGAGAACTCCACTAATCATTTCTGGCCCAGCTGCAGGGGAAGCTAACCGTTGGTTTGGTGAATTTGCCAAGATCGCTGAGAAATTACAGCCGGTTATCGACTACGAAGTTGATGAGAAGAAGAGAACTGTTGGAATTTTGGAACCAGGTATCACTCGGGTTGAGGATTACCTAGGTATTTCCAATCTCTATGAAGCTGCAAACACTCCACTTATTTCATTCCTAAACAACTCTTTGAAAGCTAAGGCTCTTTTCAAGAAAGACAAAGATTACGTAGTTATGAAAGGTGAAGTTCTGATTGTTGACGAACACACCGGACGTATCCTTGAAGGTCGCCGATACAACGAAGGTATGCACCAGGCAATTGAAGCTAAAGAGGGTGTGCCAATCAAGGCAGAAAACCAGACTCTGGCAACTGTCACTCTGCAGAACTACTTCCGTCTATACAAGAAGCTAAGTGGTATGACTGGAACTGCAGCAACCGAAGCTGCTGAATTTATGAGCACATACAAGCTCGGAGTGGTTCCAATCCCAACCAACCGATCGATGGTACGTATTGACCAGTCTGATTTGATCTACAAAAACGAGGCTGTGAAGTTTGCCATGGTGGTGGAGGACATCGCTACTCGCCATGCCACCGGTCAGCCAATCTTGGTTGGAACCACAAGCGTGGAAAAGAGCGAGTACTTATCTAAGCTACTTGCCAAGCGTGGAGTTCGTCACGAAGTGCTGAACGCAAAGAACCACGCTCGTGAAGCGGCAATTGTGGCGCAGGCTGGTCGACTAGGTGCTGTTACGGTGGCAACTAACATGGCTGGCCGTGGAACTGACATCATGCTCGGTGGAAACTCTGAGTATCTAACATTCGAAGCTTTGGCTAAAAAAGGCTTCGACTCTGTTGAAAAACCAGAAGAGTATGAAGCAGCCTGGGCAGGAGCCTATGAGCAGACCAAGGCACAAGTTGCCGAGGAAGCAGCCAAGGTTGTTGCTGTCGGTGGCTTGTATGTTCTAGGAACAGAGCGCCACGAATCAAGACGAATCGATAACCAGCTACGAGGACGTTCAGGTCGTCAGGGTGACCCAGGTGAGTCTCGTTTCTATCTGTCAATGACTGACGATTTGATGCGCCTTTTCAACTCAGGAGCAGCAGCTGCACTGATGAATAGAAGCAATGTGCCAGACGATATGGCAATCGAATCTGGTGTAGTGAGCAAGGCTATCGCCAGCGCTCAGTCCCAGGTTGAAGCTCGTAACGCTGAAACTAGAAAAAATGTTTTGAAGTATGACGATGTTTTGAATCGTCAGCGTGAAGCAATCTACTCTGACCGCAGACACATTCTCAATGGCGATGACCTAACCGGTCGAGTCGACACCTTCCTAGAAGATGTCATCACCAACATTGTTGATTCTCAGATTTTTGAGAATGCTGGCAGTGATTGGGACCTAGATGCTCTTTGGACTGATCTAAAGACTATTTACCCAATCGGAATCACAGTTGAAGAGGTATTGGCTGAAGCTGGAGCACGCTCAAGACTAACTAAAGCTTGGTTGACTAGAGAGATTCTTGCTGATGCCAGAATTGCTTACGCTAACAGGGCGACAAGTGTTGGTGAGGTTGCAATGCACGAGCTAGAGCGTCGGGTGGTGTTATCTGTCGTTGATAGAAAATGGCGTGATCACCTTTACGAGATGGATTACCTAAAAGAAGGTATTGGTCTTCGTGCGATGGCTCAACGTGATCCTTTGGTTGAATACCAGCGTGAAGGTTTCAACATGTTTACTCAGATGATGGGTGCTATCAAAGAAGAGTCGATTGGTTTTCTATTCAACCTGGAAGTTCAGATTGAACAAGCACCACGAATCAAGAACCTAACCTTCTCTGCTCCTAGTGAAGAAGGCGATACAGAGGTTGTCTCTACATCCAGTGATAAGCCGGATAACAGCGAAGGCAGTTCATTCTTTAAGAGGTAAGACTCTTATAGAACAGCCAAGCTTCTAGCTCTCCAGCGACCGTTATATCCTTCTAGCCTTATTGCCACAGCTCTAGCCCTGCCTAGGTTGTGAACAATCACGACACCTTCAACCACTCCCGCTCTTGGACTAAAGGCTGAGATTCGGCCAACAGTCAGGTTCGGCCTAAGCGCTTTTATTGTGCTCTCTGCCCTTGACCTGGTTGAGGCTAAAGACTTTTGTCTTAGTTGCTGATAAACCCCGTCAGTGAGCCACCTAGCGCACTGCTCGATGTCTCTGATTCCAGCCAGTGTTTCAATTACTGAAAGAGCCAAAAAAGAGAGTATCGGTTTTGGATCGCCTAGCTCGGAGCTGTTTTGAAACTGAGCCCCAAAATAGTCATCCGTTTCTTCAGGTGTGCTCAGACGTCTCTTAGCTACTGCAACTTCATTCATTTGGCACTTAGCCTTCCCCCAGAGCATGAATACTGTAAAAAATACACACATAACCACCAAAGCCCAAGTGTTTTGGAGTGGTTGTGGATAAGTGAAACTCAATTGTGATTTTTCTGGCATAAATACAACATGAACATTTCCGCGGTGCTTGAAGATTTAGAAGTTGAGGGATTCTTCGCCTCTAGCAAAACCTCAGGCGTAGAAGCCTCAACTATTTTTCATGAACGGGTGCGGGTAGTTTGTGCAGATGAGCTTAATGATTTACTACTTCCAATCCAAGGCAAAGACTTCTTAGCTGGATTTGAATCAAACAGCAGCAAGAATTACTGGTTGGTGTTTTTGAACTTTAGCTATGTAGAGGTGGAGAACCATAGTTCAACTTTTCAACGCACTGAGTTGAATCTATCCTCGCTAATCCAAATCCACTTAACTCACTGCCTTATCCGAGCCAGGTTTTTCAATCAACCTCAAGAACTGACTGGTTACGTAATAAGCGCTAATAAACGCTTTCTCAATCTAGTCACACCTTCTGGAATGTGTCTCAAGGTTTCGATTCAAAGCATTTCTTCGCTGGCTGTGGAAAAACTCAGCATCAAAGACAAAGTTTGAGCAACATAGGTAAATGTCAATCTTTATACGCAAGCGCCAGAGATCGGTAAAACTAAATAATCGCTGGGGATCCAGGCGTAATCGAATCCTTTTCGCCACAGCGCTGGCGTTGCTCGCCTCGGCTGCTTGGCTAGCTAGTTCAGCAACTGAACCAGAACTGAATCAGTACTTGGTGGCTAATAGCAACATTTCAAGTTCAACCCCACTAACTTCAAGTAACCTCACTGCAGTCGGAATGAATTTAGCTGAAGTTGAGGGCCAGTACTTACTTGCTACGCAGGCCAATCTCTCCAGTTGGGTTCTAACTCGACCAGTGAATGCTGGTGAACTCATTCCGCAAAGTGCAGTCTCGCAAGCCAAGACAGCTGAGTGTGCACAGCTGGTAGTTGCCCTAGGTGTGAATATGGCGAACACGATTAAGGTCGGCGATTCACTAGATTTATGGGCAGCCGATCAGTCGAGTGTGGCCGAGTCAATACCGGTGCAGATTGTAACTGCGGGGGAGCTGGTCAAAACTGCTATTGCAACTGACACTTTCAGTCAAAGCGCCCAATCAATTGAGATTTGTGTTTCAGTTGCCGAAATACGCTCCGTGGTATCGGCTATCGCAAGAAAAGCAACCATAGTTGCAATCAGGTCACAAGAGTAATGGCTACGGTAGAAACCAAAGCCCGTGGCCGGAGAGCTCACCTCGCAGTTGTTGGCGAGAATCAAGTTCCCAAAGTTGAATCCAAAAAAGAGCGAGCGTACCCAATAAATGTTTTTGCCATCTGGGGTCCAGCTGGATCTCCTGGCAAAAGCACAATAGCTATCAATGTTGCCTCAGAACTTGCCTTGGCGGGTGAAAAGGTGTTGCTTATAGACTTGGACACTCTGGCACCATCGCTCGCACTGGGCATGGGGCTGGTTGATACCCCGGCTGGTTTATCGGCTTGCCTTAGGCTTGCCGAGCAAAATCGACTAACCATAGACGAGTTCAATCGACTTACCCTAAGTATTGCTCTAGGCAGGAATGAACTTCGATTCATGTCTGGGCTCTCTTCTGCGCACAGGTGGCCAGAGGTAACTCCAGAAAGAGTAGAAAAACTATTAGCCTATTTACAGGGAATAGTGGATTATGTTGTGCTGGATTTAGCTCAAGCAACTTTCTATAAGTCCAATCTGGTTCATCCATCTAGCATGAACTCTCTTGAATCAAACCGTGACACCTTGCTACGCAGCGTTCTGTCTAAAGCGGGAAAAGTTGTCTTAGTATCTGGTTCAGACCCGGTTGCAGCGCAAAGATTTCTAGTAGCGAGAGAGTTGCTAAACGAAATGGATTCAACTCTTGACCCATTTGTTGTGGTGAATAGATTTAGAACCGGGGCTCTTGGTAACCGAGCGAAAGATGATCTGGAGCAAACCTACTTATCCTTAGCGAAGATACGGGTGGATGTTTTTATTCCAGAGGACAGAGACAACCTAGATAGAGCCATGCTAAACGGTCTGCCACTAGCGTTACTGAAGAGGTCCTCGCCAGCTAGGGTCGCTATCGCCGAGCTTGCCAAGCAGTTGCTAATCAGCTCGCCACCGAGCAGGAGCGTGGCTAAACTTTAGACGTGTCCACCCTTACCGATCTAATGAAGCTAAATGGTCAGACCCACGCTGCTGATATTGAATGGCTGCATGCCCTGGTGGCTGACTGGCAGGTCATTGCAGATTTAAGTTTTGCTGACCTAGTACTTTGGATTTCTGACGGTAAGAATGGTTTTGTAGCGGCCGGTCACGCTAGACCATCATCGGCAGCAACAGTTTTCTATCGTGACATCACTGGTAAACCAGTTGAGAAAGCTTGGGCTCAACTTGTTGCTAAAGCCTTCAAGAGCGGCAAGGCAGTTGAATACGGCGAACCTGATAAATACCAAGGTGTGCCAGCAAGGATCAGTGCAGTTCCTGTGTTTAGAAGATTGAATGTCTCAAGTGCTGTTGATATCACACCAAGCCCAATTGCTGTTGTCACCAAACATACGAACCTCGGTGAAGCAGCTGCTCCTAATAAAACCAGAATCAGTCTCTCAGGCCTAGGGGAGAAGCTTTTGAGTATGGTTGCTGATGGTAACTATCCAGTCTTTTCAGAACAGAGCTCACCGCGTAGAGGAGCTCCTCGTGTTAACGATGGCTTAGTACATATCGATAGCGAGGGTGTAGTGATTTTCTCTTCGCCTAATGGCATGTCTGCTTTTCAAAAGCTTGGCGTTGCCGGTGAATTGGAGGGCAGATCTCTTATCGAGGTAACCAACGAACTCAACAAAGACAAACGTTATGTCGATGAAGGGTTAGCTTTAGTTGTCTCTGGTGCTCAGGCATGGCGTGCAGATATTGAAGGTAACGAAGCAGCTCTATCAGTTAGGTCTATTCCTATTTATGAGAACTCAGTGGGCACCGGTTCAATCCTGCTGTGTCGCGATGTAACAGAACTGAGAAGACAAGAACGAGAACTGGTCACCAAGGATGCAACCATTAGAGAGATTCACCACCGGGTTAAGAACAACCTGCAAACAGTGGCTAGCCTGCTTCGAATTCAGGGTAGAAGAAGTAAGTCACCTGAGACTTTAGAAGCGCTCAGTGACGCTGAGCGACGGGTAGCGGCCATTGCCGTGGTGCATGACTCTTTATCCGAAGGATTAGCTCAAGATGTGAACTTTGATGAAGTCTTTGATCGCATCATCTCGTTAGTAGGGGATCTAGCAGCTGGCTATCACGCAAAAGTAACCAACCTAAGAATTGGAAAATTTGGCAGGTTACCATCCGAGATAGCAACACCGCTGGCGGTGGTACTAACTGAACTTGTTACCAATGCTTATGAGCATGGACTAGCCAATAAGACCGGTCACCTAACTGTCACTGCTGCCAGAAAGTCTAAAAAACTGTTCATCACGATAGCCGATGATGGAGTTGGGATTGAGCCAGACAAGATTCAAAGCGGGCTTGGCACCCAAATAGTTATCACCCTGGCCGAGGGTGAACTAAGAGGAAAAATAGATTTCAAATCTGATAAAACAGGTGGAACTACTGTGGCCTTAGAGGTGCCGATAACTTAGGCAGTTCTGCGTGCTCTGGCGTACTTGCGCTTTAGAGACTTACGCTCATCTTCTGAAAGACCGCCCCAAACACCGTTGTCCTGGTTTTCTTTGATGGCGTACTCAAGGCAGTGGCTCACGACTTTACAATCTCTGCATATGCTTTTAGCTTGTTCGATCTGGTCAACTGCAGGGCCTGTGTTTCCCACTGGAAAGAACAGTTCTGGATCTTCTGTTCGACAGCGAGCTTCGGTTAGCCATGGCAGTTCCATATATTTATGTTCCTTAGAGTCGAATAAGAAGTGTCACCGCATAGAGCAAATCAGGACTGATTTCTTGATTTACTCGCGAAGGCGACAAGACCTATTTTTTCACATTGAGGCTCTTTTGTAAATACCCGATTTAGGCTTGTATCTATGCCTAAGTCTTCTGTTCAAAGGACCCTGAGGGGTCTGGCAATCGCCTATTTACTCGAAGCCCTGGTGCTTTACATCGCCACAGGAGCAAGCATCTGGGCCCTAATCACAGGAGATACGACCTCAGTAGTAACAGGAGCTGCTTTATCCGCTATCTGTCTAGGAGTGGCTCTATGGCTAACCTCAGCAGCTCGAGCCATAACTAAGGGTAAGCGTTGGGCACGAAGTGCAGGTATCTTCTGGCAGCTTATGCAGATAACAATTTCTTTTGGTCTCTTCGAGGTCAACCTCTTAGCAGCATTAGCAATCGCACTGGCATCAGGTGCTGTGCTAATAACCCTATTTACTAAAGATGTTGTTGCAGCAACTGGTGAGAGCAGAGACTAGAGGCCTAGAACCTTACGCAGCATCGCAACATGTCCGGTTGCCTTGACGTTGTATAGAGCATGTTCAATCTTGCCCTTCTCATCAATTACAAAAGTAGATCTAATCAAACCTTCATAGATCTTCCCGTACATGCTCTTCTCGCCAAAAGCGCCATAAGCCTTGATGGCTTTCATCTCAGGGTCGCTTAGAAGATCGAACTTCAAACCCTCTTTCTCACGGAACTTGGTTAGCTTGGCAGCTGAGTCAGGGGAGACACCTAAGACCACATAGCCTGCCTTCTTCAAGACATTCATGTTCTCTTGGAAATCACATGCCTGCTTAGTACAACCTGGGGTTGAAGCGGCTGGGTAGAAGTAAACAATGACCTTCTGGCCTTTGTATGAAGACAAGGAAACAGCAGCCTCATCTTGGTTCATTAGTTTGAATGCAGGGGCTTTAGAGCCTGTAGTTAGTTGATCCATGGCTCTAATCTAGCAAGTGTCCAACTTTGATTACCATGGCTTTAACTGCTATTCTTGGAAACTGTTGCCCAAGGCAATACGCGCTTCTAGCTCAATCGGCAGAGCAACTGACTCTTAATCAGTGGGTTCCGGGTTCGATTCCCGGGGAGCGCACGAAACCCCAGTTCCTTCTCACGAGGACTGGGGTTTCTTCAGTTAGCGGAGCGTGGAATGCCGTAGGTGATTGCATTAGCAAACATTGTCGAATAGCAACCAGTCATCACCAAGCACCCACCCATCTCCATTCATGTCATACGGATCCAAACATGAATAAATCGAGCTCCAGCGATGTCCCGAGTAGTCGTTCAAGCTAAACTTGGAGGAGTCTGGCGTGAAGTATTTTACGCGAAAGCTCTTGGCACCTGATTCACCTCGCACTGACCTAAGAAGCCCAAGTTCCACGTTTTCTCCTATGGAATAACCACAAGCAGATTCTCTCTTCAATTTAAAGTTGGTATGTGTAATCCATTTGCCTTTAGAGTTCTTTATTTGAAACTCGATACGAGTCTTTGGATTGTCTGAACAACTGCCAACCCTGAGCCAGACCCCGAAGTCCGCAAACAAGAACCTTCCATCAAGTTGGCAAGTGGACAGCATTTCATGCATAGCTGTTTTCTTCAAAGTGTGTAGTTTTGTCTCGAATAGGCTCAGTTCCTTGCTTGAAGTTTTGCTAATCAATCCTGAATATTCCACTAGTTGCTTGTACACAACGTTGTTTGATCCACCCTCTAGGCCCCAAGCATTGAGCTGGTCCGTTAATTCCTTGTTGGTGGCCTCGATTGTGTAACCCTCACGAATCGGGGCTGCCAAAGCATCCAAAGTCCCAGAGAACTTTTCGCATGCCTGTTGCTCGTTTACCAAGGCGATTTCTCTATTCCGTTCTGACTCGCTATGGACTGCCCAAATTCCTGTTCCGACAATCATGACAACTGCAGTGGCAAGTGCTAACCGAGTTTTACCTCTTTTTGACTTGAGCGTTGCCTTTAGTTTTGCCCTTCGAGCGGCCTTGGCCTCTCTGAATAACAAATCTTCCTCTGCAATTCTTTCCTGTCGGACCTTTTCTCTTTCAGCTGCAGCCGCCGCTTCGTCAGCCAACTCTTTCTGGATTCGCTTTTGGGCTTCTTCTTCATTTCTTTTTTTCTCAAGATCTTTGGCTCTTGCTTCAGCCTCTTCTTTGGCAAGGATTGCAGCAAATGCCTTGCCAACTTCTGAACGACAGTGTTTACAAATTTTAGCTTCCGCTTTAATCCACTCAGCACAAGCAGGACATTTCAGAGTTCTCTCTTGCGGTTCGGCTCTTGGAATTGGCTGAGGACGATTTTGTTTCTTGAGTTCATCTAATAGGTCATTCTGGCGTCGAATCATCTCAGCTCTTTGCGCATTGGCAATTAGGTCTTGCATGTCATCGTTATCCCAAGACACAATTCACTCCTTTTACAGACGCAGGGCCCCTATTTTCATGGGCTTTTGTATTTTATTGCTAAATGGGAAAAGTATGGTCATTATGGGCAATCTATAGCACCTTGGAGATTCAGGGCAGCTATTTCTTTAGTTTTCCAGCACCTGCGTGTAGCTTCTTGGATAGCCACTGATCTAATGCGGTTTCGCTACCTTGGATTGTGCTGGTAGCGAGTTCAAGGACTAGATTTCTCAAAACAGGCGACTTTGCAAGACCAGATTCTGTCGCAGAGAAGGCCCCATGAAACATGTAGTTTCGAAACTGTGATACCAAGGCCGTCAGATCTGTCGTACCCGTAGCCTGTTTCCACTTCTTAAGTAGATTTGGAGAACTCTTCGGATATCGGCGAAGATGATCTGCTTCGATTCCTTGAAGCAGTTTGTCAAGCTTTCCCTGATTTAGGGCTTTTGCGAAATCTTCGCTTTTGATCCCCAAGCTATTCTTTTGACCAGTTACTCTGGCTAAAAGATCTGCAGCAGTAAATGCTAAACCAAGCTTTAGCATCACATCGTATGCATCGCTCGTGCTTTTGGTCATTCCTGCTACATCTCC
>Ga0209400_1000883_pt1 | contig 25650 bp, 43 predicted proteins | sample M_130807_EF_Meta_FD_187313 | JGI IMG/M metagenome (GOLD analysis project Ga0209400, IMG submission 187313) | Freshwater microbial communities from Lake Montjoie, Canada to study carbon cycling - M_130807_EF_MetaG (SPAdes) (version 2) | ecosystem: Environmental > Aquatic > Freshwater > Lake... | reverse complement strand
AAGCTTTTGAAATCCTGATTGGCCATGAAGGCGGGTACAACAACCTGGCCGCAGATCCGGGCGGCGAAACCAAATACGGCATCAGCAAACGCGCCTACCCCGAAGTGGACATTAAGAGCCTGACCCTTGATGGGGCTAAAGCCATCTACCGCCGGGATTACTGGAACAAGCTAGGCATGGATAGCCTTCCCCCGGAGGTCGTTTACAGCCTGTTTGACTGCGCTGTGAACTCCGGCATCAACCAAGCCTGTAAGCTCCTACAACGCGCCGTGGGCGTGAAAGAGGATGGGGTGATAGGCAAGGTCACGATTGCCCAGGCGCGGGCTCTAAGCCCACTACAATTGGTTGTCAGGCTTAACGCTACCCGGTTGCAGTTTATGACCGAATTGAAGGGCTGGGAGTCGTTTGGGAAAGGGTGGGCCAGGCGTGTGTCGCAAGTGTTGCTTGAATCGGTGAAGTGATGGATCAATCTCCCCTACAGCGTGCCTTAGCTGCTCTCTCCAACGTCTACCAGACGGGCAGGCAGAAGGTGCAGGACACCATGCAGGCCGCCGAGAATCGGGGGGCGGTAGGCAACATCACGGATGCGTTGAAAGGCGTAGGAAGGGCGTATTCAGCAGACATTGCTGGAACACCTGTTGATGTTCGCAACATGGTGTCTGGCGCGTTGTCTCCCGAAGGTGGAGGGAATCCCTACGCTTCCGCAATCCGGAATTTGATCGGCACCCCTGACGACAAGTACAGCAGCGACTACTTTGCCAAAAATCTTGGCATTGAAGGCGAAGGGCTGGCCTATAACTTGGGCAACATGTTGGGGCCGGAAGCGGCCAAATCGGCGTTACGCAACATTACGCGCCCATCGGTGCTTAACATTTTTGCGGGGGAGCGAGCTGCTAACGCGCCACTAGACAAATTGTCCAAAGCCAAAGAAATGGACATGGCGGCAGAAGCGCCAGAAGACATTTGGAAAGAGACGGGCTGGTTCAAAGGGGCGGATGAGCAGTGGCGTTGGGAAATCCCGGACAAGCCGGCGAAATTGTCACCAAAAGGTTTTTCTAAAGTTGCTCAAGAGCATAATGAACAATGGGAACCGGGTACAAAACACGCAACATTGGAAGACGTACTGAAACATCCACAATTATTTGAAGCGTATCCAGAACTCAAAAACAAGCGCATTGGAAATGTTCCGGGGTGGAATGAGGACAATGAAGATTGGTTGATGTATTTCGCTCCAGATAAATACGGAACGGATCCACATTTTGGGATTAACTTTGAAAATTATTTGTCAAACACTCTGAAATTGTGGCAGCCAAAACATTTGGGCGGCGTAAGTCAGGACACGCCAGACCTTAAAAGTTATAGAGGTTTCCCTTACACGCCAAAATCATTAGAAGATTTGACGAATCAAATACTGCATGAAACACAACATGCTGTTCAGCATGCGGAAAAATTTGGTTCTATCCCAAATCAAATTTACGGCGAAGATCCGTATGGGTTTACGGAGTATGTTCGGAATCCGCACGAAGTCGAGGCCAGAGCAGTGCAATCAAGATTCAGAATGTCTCCCAAGCAATTGCGGGAAACTTTCCCGTTTGAAAGTTACGATGTGCCAATCCAAGATCTGGACATCCCATAAGGAACACACCATGAACTACCTCCTAGACCGTCTTAAAGAACCTTCGACCTGGCGTGGCTTGACTGTGCTGGTAGGTGCTTTCGGCATGCACTTGTCTCCAGATCTGATCCCAGCTATCGGCACTGCCGTAGCAGGCGTGATCGGCTTTATTGAGGTCATCCGCAAAGAAGCATAAGATTCGCCCGCATATCCTCCCTCATTAGCACCCTCCGGGGTGCTTTTTTTTGCCTAACAGTGTAATCTAGACTTTCTATTCACTAGGGGGAGATATGAAAGTCACACACGTTATTCAGCATTACGGCAACAAAAAAAGGGCAGCAGATGCGCTTGGCATTAGCCATGTGGCAGTTGGGTTGTGGAAGGTAGTGGTGCCAATCAAAACCGCCATCAGGATTCACCGGCTGACTGGCATTCCGCTTGAACTTGAAGACTACGATTATGAAGTACCTGAGCGTCTGTAGCGGCATTGAGGCTGCAGCCGTTGCCTGGCATGCGGTGGATCGGGGAACGTATTGCAAGGGCCGAGGGGCAGGAGTAGAGTCTTAAATACAGGGGGCTAGGAGTTAGCAGCTCGTCGCCCCCACTGACCTGAGATGGAAACAGCATCGTCAGGACGTTACGGACATTGCGTCCGACCTCAATCATAACGTCCCTGTTCATTCCTGTACATCTCAGCAACGCTGGGCGAATCCTGTTTGCGTTGTAAATCTGGGAAACAGGTAGTGATGCTGAAGCGAAGAACTCAGTAGCACATAGCAGTCCTCCACCTCCATAAATCTATGGGGGGTAGGGGGGCTGTGAGCCTTCGCTCAGAATCTAGTAGCAGGTAGTAAGACTAAGGGGGATCTAGATGAATCCAGAAATCTTGAAGGCAGTTGTCCGAGTGGTGATCGCCAACCAGGAACTAACCAACGCCATTGATGCGTTGCGTGAATTGATCAACAAAGAAATTCTAGTTTCTTACAAAAAAGGGGGATAAATGAGCAAAATGTCTGAACTTGAATACGAAACCCGCATGGCTGCCGACCAACCTCGACCCAGTTTGCGCGAAGCGGCGCAGGCCGTTTGCGACCGCTGGTTCACCCCAAATTGGACGCACGACGCTGTCCACACTGGGGAACTGATTTTTGCCCTTCGCGAGGCCCTGCGAGAATCCAACCTAGTGTGTTTGTCCAATACACACCAGGAGTTGGATGCCGCGCTGGAGTACGAACTTATCGGTCGAATCAACGGAACGTATGGGGGGCAGTGGGTTTTTACTTCTTACGATGAGGCGGCGATCTGGCCAGTAGACACCGCAGTGTATGTGCGGAGGTCGAAGGAATGAACTACACCGACCTGTTTGAGAAATTCTGGGCGTCTTACGGGCAGGATGAAGCCTTAGACGTACAAGCCAAAGGATCGAAGCGCGAGGCTTTCAAGGCTTGGGAAAAAGCCTCCAAGAAGTGGCTGCATGAGGAGAACAAAACGGATGAATCCGAGTTCAGCCAGGCCGTACATCACGGCTACATGCTGAACGCCCGCAACCGCAAGGCCAGCATCAAGGCCAAGCAGTTCGTGCCTAAACTCCCCTATCTGACGACCTATCTGAATCAGTTTAGGTTCGAGGCGGAGTTCAACACCGGCACCTCTGAACTCACCGACATCGCCCGGACTAACGAACGCACATGCTCCTGCGGCCAGCCGTCCTTTGGACGTTCAGAATCTGGAGGTTGGATCTGCAAGACTTGCTACATTGAAGAATGGAAGCAGGCCCGCCGGGACACCACAGACCCTTTGATCAAAAAGTGGCTCCCATCCGAAATGGTGAAACGCTGGCCCCGGAATCAAGGGGAGTCTTGGTGGCAGTGGTCGATGCGGGTCAGGGATGAAATCATTAAACGCGCCCCTTCCACCAGCCCGCTGAAATGGAAACCGCCGGAGCGGGTGGACGACTTGGAATACTTCAACGGGCTGGATGGGTTTCGCTTAATCAAGAAACCGGCGAGGTTTGAGGAATGATTCACTATCACGGTTCTCCAATCACCCCCGGAGCTGTGGCGGCTAAGGTGTTAAAGGGCAAGCACGCGATGGTGTATTTCCACAACCCCGAACAATTGAATCTAGCGGCAGAAGTTTGTCAGAGCGTTGTGCTGGATAACGGTGCCTTTTCCGCTTGGACTGCGGGCATCGAGTTTGACGCAACCGGATATTTGGAATGGGCGAAACATTGGCTGCGGCATCCTGCGGTTGAGTGGTGCTTGATTCCGGACAAGATTGACGGCAACGAAACCGACAACTCAAAACTGGTCAGGGATTGGCCGTTACCAAAAGCGGTTTCGGTTCCCGTTTGGCATTTGCATGAATCCCTGGAATACCTTGATTGGCTATGCAAAGCATTTTGCCGCGTCGCGTTAGGTTCTAGCGGCGAATACAAAGATCCTGGGTCTTCACGCTGGTGGAGTCGTATGCATGAAGCCATGCAAGTGTGTTGCGATGAGGACGGCATGCCTAAAGTAAAATTGCATGGTCTGAGAATGTTAGACCCGGTAATTTTCTCTCACGTTCCCTTATCGTCTGCCGACTCCACCAACGTCGCTCGCAACATTGGGATCGATTCACGCTGGACTGGGGCATACGCTCCAGCCTCAAAAGAATTGAGGGCACAAATCATAATGGACAGAATTGAATCTCACGCATCAGCTCACGCCTGGAACAACGATTCCAAAGGCGTTCAGCAGAATCTGGCGCTATTAGGATGAAATCCAAACGACTCTCACGCCTTGCCGAACTAGGCTGCATTCTCTGTTGGCACCTCGGCTTTCGCGACACGCCGGCCCAAATCCATCACCTCCGGGAAGGCATGGGGATGGGCCAGCGCAATTCAGACGACCGGGCTATTCCCCTGTGTTGGGAGCATCACCAAGGCGCTTCCGGCTATCACGGCCTGGGCAAACGCGCCTTTGAAGAACGGTACAAACTGACCGAACTGGACTTGCTAGAAATGACCGAAAAGAGATGGTACGGGAGATGAGAATAGTGGAACTGTTTATGCTGTCCGATCACGAAGACGCCCACATTGGGATGGCCAATATCCTGCGCGATGGGGAACTGACGCCGGTCGCGGTATACGATGCTAACAAGATCATTGAGACCCTGATGGAGCGCGACGGGATGGAATACGTTGAGGCGGTGGACTATTTTGAGTTCAACATCGAGCAGGGATATGTTGGCCCGCAAACTCCGGTCTTCGTTTGGATGCTGCAAGATGACGGCTAAGGATCAAACCTGGGCGCTTATTAAACGAGATCCGGTATTGGTTGCCTGGGTTCAGGAAGATCCAGACTTGCAAAACATTCTAGCGGCTTGTGTCTCTGCCTTTGGCGTAGTTGACGCGGAGATTTGGAACGATGAAAAGCAAGGCCGAAGAAATCGAGAGACGGCTGTACGCCTATTTAACTGGTTTGCGGGCCAGAGGAGTTATTCCCCAAAACATTCCGGTCATAAGGGCAGATTATGAGTCGCTACAAAGGTTTCAGGGTCGTGCCCCTAGCGTCTGCGGAGTCCCCATTGTCCGAACACCAGATCCAGGCGCAATTCATCAAGGCGATCAATCAGATCCCAGACCCAGTGCTGCAAACCGGATTTGCGATCCCGAACGCTGCGAAACGAAGCTACGCCTTGGCTTCTATGCTGAAGGCGGAGGGATTTAGGACAGGGATGCCAGACTGGTGCCTACCTGTTCCAGCAGGCCCGTATAACTGTCTTTGGATCGAGTTCAAGGTGCCCAAAAAAAAACCCACTCCCGAACAGCTGGCGGTGCATGACCAGCTGCGGAAAGTGGGCGGATTAGTTTATGTCTTAACGTCTGCCGATGCGGCTATCGAGGTCGTCCTGTCTTACTTAAGACAGAGGGCGATCTGACACCAGCCCGCATTCCTGGCACTTGTGCAAAATGACCTGCTTGTAATGCTCGCAAACGTCAATAGGAATGTCTCCCCTACGCTCGCGGATTTCATCCCTTAAACCGCGAGATGGCAGCTCTCTGGCCTTCTCTAGCCATTCCTGTTTCTGATCATCGGTAGTTAGCCGGAGCGGTGCTAGAGTGACCAGGCGATCCATCGGGATCCCGGTAGTGTCCAGATGCCCGAACTGACGCCAGACTTTGATCGAGTTATAGGCCGAAGTCTTTTTCATCCCAATGTCGGTGATGAAGTCATCAAAAGTCAGACAATGGGAAGCCCAGTCCCCGTGCAACCTGTCCTCTTGCACCTCCACCAGCAGCTTGCCGATCTGCATGAAGTCATTACAGATCCGCGCCTGGGTGTTATGGATCTCTTGCACAATCGCGTACACCCGATCTGATCGGATGTTAAAGCCCCCAATGGGCACAATGTCATTCATCGTTTCACCTCACAAAATTCACTTACCGGGCAATAACTGGCGCAACGCACACACTCACCCGGGCGCTCAACTACCGACAATTTCTTGCCATCCGCCATCCACGCTTCCGCGGCCTCGCGGGTATCCAACACCCGCTTGGCCCGCACCTGACCCTCTGCCATCACGGCAAACGTCGTGGGGCGCTCCCAGCGCTCCTCAGGCGTGCAGGGCGTAGGGTTATGGTGCTCTGACAGTCTAGCCCGCAGGAATGCCTCACAGTCGGCGTCAGACCATAGTTCATGCTGCACGGTAACGACCATCGATTGCGGATAACCGTCGCCCGCCTTGGCTTTGTTGCGCGACCAGTCCCGCACGAAGCAAACATTTTGGATGCCCGTGACCGTTTTGCCGGCCTGCCGAAGCCCGTAGGCGTACAGGTTCAACTGCGAGGCCCAATCGGGCTTGTCGCCCAAGACTAACGCCCAGGCGGAACAAACCTTCCAATCGGAAAGGATGCCGCTGTCAATGGCCAGAATATCCGGCTGTCCGGTAATCACTTGGCCGTCGAGTTCAATGCGGATCCGCTCCTCAACCAGTTCAGAATCTGAACTGTACCGCTCCAGTAGTGAGTGAACCGCAGTCCCGAATAGCGCCCAGACCGAATCGGAAACGTCTTGCACGATTTCCGCTCGATGCTTGTTGATCAGGCTGCGTTGCCAGGCTGGCCCGATCAAACTAGTTACAGAAAGACCAGCCCTTTCGGGCTGGCTTTGAACAAACCGGACAAAAGGTGCCGGCAACCCAAGATCGTTAGTCCAGCGTGCCACTGGCCACCTCAATCACTTTTTCCAAAGTGTCTGCCATGTCCATAAACAGTTCTCGCTTACGCTCACTGTTCCGTTCCATGCTCGCAAAGGTTTCGGCCATGCGCCGATCTAAATCGGCCATCTTTTCCTCCCAGGTCATATCTTCCCAATTCATGGCTACCTCCTTTCGTCCAAAGTTTCCTCAACGTGGCGCCAAGCGCGGGCGGCAACCTGATTGGCGAATTCCGCCGGGTCGTCTGCCAGCAGCTTGATTTCTGCCAGGGTCAAACCGTCTTGAATAATGTCCAGCGCGAATTCCGGGAATTTGTCCAGATATTCGCGCCAAATTTCCTCCCGATTTTCATCGGTGAGAATGTCCCCGTATTCCCGGATCATGTCGTCCAACCAAATATCGTAGTCGTACATTTCCCCCCCCTATAACAAGATGTAGATAAAAAGGAGGATCCCCAGCAGGATCCCCCACACTCTCGCCTCTAGAACATCAAAACGGGATTTCATCGTCTTCAAACTCGCGACTAGGCTTGGACACGTTCACCCGTTCGCCAACCCGGCGCTGAACCCATTCCGGTAGGCGATCCCAAGCCGCCTGGTCGTGGAATTCCGGGCTGTACAGGGTCAGTGGGTTTACCGCCTCTGGCGCTGCCAGACCTTTCGGCATGGCGCTCACGGTTTGGATGTTCGTGTACGTCTTGCCATTCGCGGCCAGACGGTGCGACACCTGAACCATCGCTGGCTTGCCCAAAAGTTTTTCAAGGGCAAAATCGGCCAGCTCGTCATCGTTAAACGGGCGGCCTCTCCAGCCTTCCAGCACCCGGCGAAGGTTCGCCCGCTCGCCCAAGCTAAACGTGTACGTCGAGCTAACCGCGAACGGGCGTCCATCGGCCATCGTCTCAGCGCACAGCTCAAACCCGATCAGGACTTCGCGCCTAACCTTCTCTTCGCCTTGCCATACCTTCACCTGGTCGCCCAGATCCACAATCAAATAACACCGGCAAACGTGATTGCCTGCCGGGACTTGTTCACGGGCTGCGCCCGCCTCTTTTACTGTCGGTTTCGGGAACACCTTAAACTCTCCTTTTGTACTCACTCACTTGATAACGACGCGGCACCTTGACCGCCTGTTTCACTCGCCAGTCTGTCGCTGACCGGCACTTGCTGCACTGCGCCTTTAAGGCACGCCTGGAATGCTTCCAGCGGTGCCCGCATCGGCACTGTATCCAAACATCCCGCCTAGCTGGCCAATGCGCCCAGCAGGCTCCACAACGGCGCGGATCGGCACTACGGGCGACGTACAGCCGCCCGCAGCGCCAGCATCCAACCTCAAAAAGGCGCGTCACTGGTAACCTTGGCCAGCGGCACATAGGGCATTCGGGGAATCCCCGCCCCGGTCGCGATCCCCAATTCAACCGACAGATCCCGATAGAGATCTGCCGGCATTCCCTGACTCTCGCACCAGGCGAGCACCGCTTCCGCCCGCTCGCGTCGAGCCTGCTCAAGTTCAAAAGCAAAAAGATCTTCGCTCACATAGCCTCCTGCACGGGCGCGGGGTGCCCGCCTTCAAAGTTTCCACAAGCCGGATGCGAACTACCCCCGCAATATCCGCCGACATCTAAACAAGTCGGGCAGACTCTCGCCCGATAAATTTCATCGAAAAGCCGCGCCGAACGGTCACAATCGCTGGCGTACTCTCTCAAAAAAGACACCAGCGAAGCGCCCGGATAGTTCCGGGAAAATTCCGCAGCAGACAACCGCGCCCGCGTCGCCGCCCGAAATAATTCGGCCGACTTTTGGCGGGCTTCTAAAGCGCTAATTAATTTATGCAAAGCCGCTCTCCTTTCTATAGTCAATGCCCAGCGCCTCAACAAGGACGCGCTCGGCTTTCTTTAACAGACGCAAGGCATCCTTGACCGTCATGCCCGCACCAGGCGGGTAACGGCCACGACCTGCCCGCCCTCTCGAATAGCCGTCGGGCCGGTGTCCGGCCCGTACACGCCCTCTCGCCCCGGACAGGCGCTCAGAACAAGCGCCGACACAAGGCAAGGGACGCCGGTTGGCGGCAACCCTTCGGCCGCGCCTAGGCGCCGGTACGCTGTCGGGACGCCGCCGACAGACTCGCCCGCAACCTCAACGGCGGCCACGCGGGCAAGTTCGCCCGACGGCTGCACGACGATTGTCGTGCCGTCGGCCCTCCGCAGCCCGATAGGGTGCGGGGTAAGGTTGAGCCATCCCTGACTCATGAGCGGGGCTAACCGCTCTCTCTCTGCAACATCGGCCGCTATTCGATCTCTATAATTCATTCAATCCCCCTAAAATTTATCGGACAAACGGCAACCCGCAGGCGTGATTATTAGTCAATCCTGCGGATTCCGCAATGTTTCCAGATTCTGAACTACGGTTCAAGAACACCGACAATCACGGCCACAAAGTAGACCGCAATCATGGCAAAACAAAACCCGTTCCAGAACGCAATACGCCGCGCCTCACGGCGGCGCTCGATTGCCCGAAGCTCGCCGTGCGTGAGCATGCAGCGCCTAGCCATTACAGATCCTCCGGCGTGAGCTGCGGATCGACACCCGCGAGATCGCAGTAGTGGATCCACTGCGACCGCGTCAGCAGGCGGTATTCAGTGCCCACCGCGCAATGGCCCCGCAACACCCACTGGCTGTAAGTCTCGATCACCATGCGGCCCGATCGTTCGCCCCGATAAAGGGCGATCATATGCACGCCCGGCGAGAGTTCCTCTTTACCCGCCCAATACGCTTTGGGTAACGATACCCAACGATAATCCCCGTTATCTAATTCAAGCTTTACGCTCATTCCCCTATCCCCTATCGGCTAACTGGCCTCATCAGTAGCGGCGATACCGCTAGACCGTGCTCTCGCACGGTTTCGGCCTTACTTGGACGCCTGCCATTCAAGCACGCGAGCGTGATACAGGCGCATCAGATGCGACACTTCATCAAGATCCGCATGCACGTTGTCGCCGTAACCGTCGCAAGCTTCACTCCACACGCCATCGGGATCGCCTGGCATGTACTGGATCGCAGTATGGAGCTTCCTGGCTTTGCCTAATCCGGCGAGCGGGTTAGCAACGTAACGGCGGTGAACGTGCACCACGGTGCGACCGTCAGAATGGGGGATCATTACGATCGAATACTGATATTGAGTAGCGATCATCTTAGCGAGTGTCATAGGTAGAGCCTCTAGATTGAATCGGCACACTGTAATCGGTGCCTACAGGTGCGATTGTACGGATCCAGATCCGCATTGCAACCCCTGCTTACAATTATTTTAGATCAGTGCTACCAGAGCGATTAGACTTCGATCCCTGGCATTCATCCCTGACCCAGAATTGCTTCCGATTGCCGCATATCCGGCGACCGCCTGATCTATGCCCCTCTCTAGGGGTTAGTAGAGGGTCAGGTAGAGGGTTTCCATAGGATAGGTCAGGCAAGCTCCCACAAGCCCTCTAGAGGCGATTCAGGATAGCCTGGGGGTTAGTGCACCCTCCCCGCTCCCCACCCCTCCCCAATTGGGCCCCAGACTCACTGGCAACCACCGTCAGATACCGTAGCAATATCAGATACTTAGCAGGCATCAGGCGGCCAATGACCAGTCCCCGGATTCTGCCCAGTCCGGTCGCGGCCGCCGCCCGGTGGCGCGGTGGGGCCCCTTGGTTTGGCCGCCGCAAAAGTGGGGACACTACCCAAATCCCCCCAAAAAAATAATTCTGGAGAATCTGGATACTTTATTGCGGATTCTGTAGGGTTACCAGACCAACAGGAGGGCTGTATGTCTAAAGTAGGATTCAAAGGGGCATTGAATGAAGCGGGTATGAGCAAGGCTGACTTTGCCCGTGCTACCAAGTTATCCACCAGCACGGTCTACGCCTGGGGCAACGTGGCCCCTGCATGGGCGTTTGAGTTCATTGCCATCCTGACTGACTTGAAGGAGGCCAGGCACAAGATTCATGTGCTGGAGCGGATGAACCACAGCCTGATACTTGGGGAGCCTAGGTTGTGAGTGACAAGATCAACGCCCTGCTGGAACAAATTGCCAAGGAACTGGGCGTAACGGAGTTTGTGTTGTTTGGAGAGAACGACAAAGGCATGGTGACCTACACCTCTGTGCCTATGAACCGTTACCAGCTACGGGACTGCACTGCTGCTATCCTGCATAACCTTGACCTTATCCTTGACCAGGCGGAGGAAGTGAAGTATGGAGTTGGCTTTAATCTTGAAGGAGCGCATTGATGACTACTTACCAACTGATTATGGGCGGCACCCACGCCCTTGAGTTTAACGACGGTGTGGCCACCACCAACATCCGCAACGTCTTGACTGACGACGTTTACCTGTACTGGCTGTCCCAGGGGAACACCCCAGACCCGGAAATCGTTGAACCCGTGAAAGGCAAAAAATAATGGCCACCATCAAGAAACCTGTGATGCTGAAAACCCCGATTGCCGCCAAGAAGCCGGAGAAGGATGTTGCTCCAGGCACAAAGGTTGGGAAGTCTAAAAAGGGCATGGAAGCCCTTGGTAAGGCTGGTGCCAAGATTGGTTCTAGCTTGATGGGCAAAAAGTAAGTGCAATTTAGGCTGGATTCGTTCTACAAGTTCTGTAACTCCTTACGGGTAGACACCAAGGAATACGGAATAGTCCCGCTGGGGAAGAGGCTATACACCGCGCAGAAGACGGTGGTGGATAGGATCGGGGCGGGACTGGAGAAGGACGTACACAGCTTTGTTGTACTCAAAGGCCGGCAGATGGGGATTAGTACCCTGTCGCTGGCCTTTGACCTGTACTGGGCTTTCAAATATCCGGGAACCCAAGGGTCGCTGGTGACCAACGACGACGGCAACAAGGAAATGTTTCGCAACACCTTGAAGCTCTACCAAGCCGGTCTACCACTCCAATGGAAAATACCCACTAGCATCGATAACCGCTACGAACTGGGTTTCAAGAACCGCAGCCGGTTTATCTATCAGGTGGCAGGAGAACGTAAGAATTCCTCCCTTGGCAAAGGCAAGGCTTTGAATTTCCTGCACGCCACCGAAGTATCGGCCTGGGGTGATGAAGAAGCTTTGGCTTCCCTGCAATCCGCCCTGGCGGAAAAGCATCCGCTAAGACTGTACCTGTACGAGTCCACGGCTCAGGGGTTCAACATGTTCTACGACATGTGGGAAACCGCCAAACGGTCTGTGGCGCAGGACGCTATTTTTGTGGGGTGGTGGCTGAAAGAGGATTACCGGATTACGGAGAACTCCCCCATCTACAAGGTCTACGGGTACAAGGGGCTTTCTGACTACGAAAAGAAAGCGGCCCGCATGATCAACAAGATGTACGGCTACACGCTAAACCAAGGCCAGCTGGCTTGGTACAGATGGAAGCTAAACGACGAAATCAAAGACGAAAGCCTGATGAAGCAAAACTTCCCCATGCACGAGGAAGAAGCTTTCATCCTGTCAGGGTCTAACTTCTTTTCAACGGAACTTCTGACCGACCTGCACAAATCTTTGTTGAGAACCAAGTTTGTTGGCTACAACTTCATGTTCCGGGACAGGTTTGAAGACACGGACATTAAAGAAGTACACCCCCGCCAAGCAACGCTGAAGATTTGGGAATACCCCAAACAGGGTGCTGTGTATGTGTTGGGTGCAGATCCGGCCTACGGCGCTAGCGAAAACAACGACCGCTCTTGCATACAAGTGTTTCGCTGCTACGCCGACAAGCTAGAGCATGTTGCTGAATTTTGTTCTCCCGTGTGCGACACCTATCAATTTGCTTACGTTTGCGCGTACTTGTCCGGGGCCTACGGTGCGGCACATGGGGCCATGTCCATGCTGAACCTGGAAATCAACGGGCCTGGGCAAGCCGTCAAGCAGGAACTGAACAACATGAAACGGAACATCTCCGACGCCGGTGGAGCAACGGGAGAAATCCGGGATTTCATTGGTAGCGTCAGGAGTTACCTGTACCGCCGGGTAGATAGTACGGGCAGAAGTTTTGCGCTGGATTGGAAAACCAATGCCGACACCAAAGAACGCATGATGAACGCCATGAACGATGCGTTGTCGCGCAACCTGTTGATCTTGAAGTCTCCCGAAATGGTGGAGGAGATGCGAACGGTCATTCGGGATGGGGGGAGTATTTCTCATGCCTCCCACACGCATGACGACCGGGTAATTGCTGGGGCGCTTGCCGCGGTGGCATGGAACGATTACATGAGAACGGAAGCGGCCAAAGCAAGGCAGTTTTATGCTGAAGTCCAGATACGGGAGAATCCGTCAGCGGCGTTTGAACGCAGCGACAACGTAGGGGCTAGCATGATCCAGGGCTATTTGAGGCAAGCCGGCATTGCTTGAACTCATTCCATATTCCTGGGAAGAGTTGCAGCGGCGACTGCGGTGGTGCAAGGAGCATCGAGATCCTGCCATCAACCAGATTGCAATTCGCTCCGACATTGATCCGTCCTTGATTTCTAGAATTATGCACGGCAAGGAAAAGCCGTCCCAATCAACCGCACGGATATTGACGGACTTTTTCCACAAATGGGATGCCGGCATTTATGTGATGTACGAGGGTCGGTTGATTAAAACCAGGAACCCCAAGCCCCGGACAAATTTGACCGTGGACTTTCGGAATCCCAAAATTATGTTTAAGACAAACGCAGAGGTGGTGGGGTTAACATGGCTAGGAAACGCAATCAATCATCTGGAACTGCTCGGATCCTCCGAGAATATATGTGTCTCGCCCACGGAAACTTTGAAGCCTACGAAGAAGTCTGCCCGCAAGGATGTACCACGGTAGAACGCCGGTTTTACACCGCGCCTGCTATTCGCAGCGTGAGCCGCGGCATCGACAACACTTTGCAGACTCTGGCTAACGACTACGGCATGACCGACATGCGGAACGACATGGGCAGCGTGATGGAGTCCATGCGCCGCGGCCAAAGCGATTTTGCGCCTAAGTGGGGATCTATGGGGGATAATGTGCGCGGGTCTATTGGCAGCGCACCGCCGACGGATGCGATTACGCCTATGCGTGACGTTTTGAACAAACCCAAACCCTTAGTTATCGGGAATCACAGAGAATGAAAATCCCCAAGGACGACGTAGAACGGGCAATTCTGTACGCGCAGGTGTCCAACGATTGCCTGAGAAGCAAAGACGACCGGATCACGGAATACGTTGCCCGCGAGAGTTACTACCTGTTTGGAACCCCAACGGGAAGCCCGCCAGCGGATCACAATAAAATTTATCCCAACATCCAAACGCTGGCATCGTTTTTATACGCCGCGGAGTCTACGAGCTTCACGTTGGAGATGATGGCCAATTCCCGCCAGGAAGATTTGGCCCGGACGCCTGTGGTGTCCAAGATGTTGAACTCTACTTGGATGAACTCCGATTCCGATTCCGTTGCCGCGCAATGCGTAGAATGGTCGTTGGTGTACGGAACGATGATTATGAAGTGCATCTGGCGTGACGGGGAATTTCGTCCATACGCAGTGCGTCCTCATGACTTTGGCGTGTATGAGGAAGACAAACCATCTTTGGACGATCAAGACGCCATTGTTCACTGCTACTACATTTCCAAAGCCAACCTCGAGCGGGTTTTGGAAGGCCACCCCAAGAAAAAAACAATCATGGATTCCGTGTCCATGATGGGAAAAACGGAAGAAAAGCCCAAATCCGGCCTTGATAGGCTAATTTTGACCGCTTCCGCCCCAATTACGCCGGCCAACCCCAACATGGTAGGGGCGTTGTCGTCTACTTCAATGCAGACTCCGCCAAATTACGAAGCGGTGTTGAACAACGACTTGGTGGAAATGCGGGAGTTGTGGATCTGGAATGACGACGAACACGATTATCAAATTGTAACTCAGGCATCCGACATTACGATTTTTGACCGCTTGGCCGGCAGCCTGACCAAACAAGGCCAGATGTTCCCAAAAGGGGAAAACCCGTTCACGCAATTCTGCCCAACTCCGAAATTTAATTACTTCTGGGGCATTTCTGATGTGGGCCGTGTGCAAAATCTCCAAGACCGTTACACCAAGCGGATGAGCGAATTTGACGATTTGTTGGCCAAACAAGTAAACCCACCGCGTCACGCCATTGGTTTTACCGACGAACAGATTTTGGCGCTGTCGTTTGTGGGGGGTAGAGCCAACACTTCAGACCCCATGAGTAAAGTGGAGTTAATGCCACCTGAAATTCCCTCTCAGCTAATCAATTCCATTGAAATGATTGAGGCCGGTTTTGCTGAATCTTTGGCTTTGCATAACATTTTGCAAGGTAAAGGCGAACCTGGCGTGCGCGGTAGGGGTCATGCTCAGGAATTGGCCCGGTTGTCATCCGCCAGAATCAAGCGAAAAGCCCTTTGCATTGAGGATTCGTTGGAAAAATTGGGCGGTTTGATGCTGAAAATCATGAAATTGAACGATGCCACCACTCTTCCGGAGGCAGAAACCAATTCCGTGTTTGTTTTAGACAATTTCAGCAGCGAATGCATGGTTAAAGTGGACGCGCATTCCAATTCTCCGCTGTTTGCCGAAGACATTAAGCAGATTGCATCCGAATTGTTGGAAGCCAAGATTATTGACGGGGAAAGTTTCATTGAATTGGTCAAACCCCCGATGCAAGACTTGCTAAAAATGCGTTATAGGGAGTTGAAATCTCAAGAACAACAGGCTCAAGCTTCCCAACAAGGCCAGCCCCAGGGCTAGTCGAGGCTCGGATTCTTCTCTCCAGAGGAATCTAGGCACCCGCAAGGGTGGGGCAGAATGATCTGCCAGCGTGCTAGCGAAAACTGGCAAGCAACAGGAGATACGCAATGGCTCGTGGCAAGCGTGGTTCGCGTAAAGGCCGCCGGAAGTAATTCCGGGACGTTAGCTTAGGCTAGCGTCGAATCTCCCCACTACCCCCCTCCCCCGGTGGGGAGATTCCCCTAAATAGTTGACTTCTCAAGATCTGCCCTTCTAACGTCAATCCAAACTTGGAGAACGCAATGGCAGTACCTCCCGAAATTATGGCTCAGATGCAAGGCGGAATGCCTGCCCCTAGCGGCGCACCCGGTGGTATGCCCGGTGGAATGCCGCCTGATGGTGGTTTCCCCAGCATGGATCAGCCCTCTCCCGCTTCCGCCCCAATGACCGCCCCCAGCATGCCAGAAGGCCAACGCATGGCCGCTATGGCGCAGATGGGCAATGTGTTGGATGTAATGGAGCAAACCCTGCCGAAGCTCGGCATGGATTCCCCGGAAGGCCAAGCAGTAATGCAGGCCATGCAGTCGTTGACTGCGGTGTTTGGCAACCAGCGTTCCAAGATGAAAGAACTTCAACCTGCCCAGATCATGCAATTGATGCGGGCGCTTCCCACTCAAATGCGAGGACAACCTAATGGCCAGTAAATTTCTTCAGCCGACTTCAAGCGGCTTTCGTCACCCAACCGATACCGTTCAGATGAACGGCAACATTTACAACCCGCCGCGTGTTGCCATGCTGGGCGGACTTGACAAGGTGAAAGAACCCCGCGGTTATTACACCAACAACATCCAGGTAAAGAAGCCTGGTCAGACGATTGCGAAGTAAGCCATGACTGCGCCGTTTGCATGGGGTGGCCAAAGAATTGGCGAAGCCACTAACCAAAACTTCGCCACCAAAGGGAACCCGTTTGGCGTTGTGCGCCTTATTGCGGCGGGTTTGAACATCAATGCTAACCTTGCAAGCACTGATTTTCAGTTGCAAGTTGGCCAGATTCTGAACTTTTCGGGCCTTGGCACCGCGGGCACGACGGTAACCAGTACGGTTTCAATTTACCCGTCCACCTGGGTTGCGGGTCAGTCGTACATGATCCAGCAGATTCAGTACAACAACCCGTCTACGTCGCTGACTACCGCAACGGCTGGCGTGTTTAGTGCGGTGTCTGCGGGCGGCGTGACCATTGTGACTTCTGCCGCGTTGTCCGGTTTGACCAGCACCTCAGTTAACGCTACGGGTTCTTTGGTAATTCCAACGCTGGCTAACCAAACCACTGTGTACACGCAAGCCAACCAGTATTTCCGCATTGGTACGGCACAGGGTGCTGCGGCGACGTTGGATGTGTACGTTATGGGCGTTGTGTATCCGTAATGGCAATAACGACGTACAACGGGCCGAATATCCAAGGGAAGTCATATGCCATTGCTATACCCGGAAGTACGTCTACGCCTAGTACACCAATACAATTGGTAGGAGCGTCCAATTGTTTTTTGTTTAATTTTCCCAGCGCAGCTAGTTTTTTGTGGTTAGCGTTTTCGCCTATTGCTGCTCAAGCTACTGCTAATGCAGTTGCGCCAACGTCGGGAAATCCACAGAACGTCATGTTGTTGTATTACGGAACTATTTCCCCAAATGGAGTTTTTGTAAATATCCCTTCTGGTTGGTATGTGGCGATTTTGAATTCCACTACAACTGCAACAACAATTTATGTTCAAGCGGTAAATTGATATGGCAATAGCATCTTACATGTCAGTTACCCCTCAAGGCCCAACCTACGCATTTACTGCTGCCTTGTCTTCTCCAACCGCTGTTCAGGTAGCAAGCGGGTATAGCGGTTATGCGTTTTATTCAACAGGATCTAATGCAACGTGGGTAGGTTACGGCACCACCGCCGCTCAAGCGGTGGCTAATGCCGTAATTCCAACGTCGGGTAATCCTCAAAACTCGTTTCTGGTGATTCCTGGGTATGTGTTTTATTTTTCTTTGTCGTCAAATTTGTATTTTGCGGCATTGACCACAGTTTCTACTGCGACTGTGTACGTTCAATCAGTGATGTAAGGGGAAAACCATGAGTTTAGAGGGGATGAATCAAGATCAGATTGAAGCGTTAGCGGCGCTTACAAAGTCTATTGCTGACAATCCAAAAACGCGGTTGCAGTTCCAGGCTTTGGTCAAAACCGCTCATCCTGACGCGACGACGCCTGAATTGGATGGCGCTTTGGCAATCAGGGAACTGGCGCAACAGCGTCAAAAAGACAAAGACGAGTTCGACCAATACAGGGCCGAGCAAGACGCCCGCAACAGCGAAATGCGGGAATGGGCGGAAGTAGTGGGTGCGGGCGATTGCACCTACAACGACATTCCTGAGATTCAAAAGTTTATGACCGACAACGGTATTTTGAACAAAGCATTTGGTGCCAAGAGCTGGTCGCAGAGTAGATCTCTGGCTGAACCTTCCTCGGCCCACACAAGAACCTTTGAAATGCCCTCTACTTACATTGATAAGTTAAAGGCGGGCGGGTTGAAGGGTTTCAATCAATGGGCGAAAGATGAAGCGTATATTGCGCTGAACGAAATTCGCTCTGGTAAAGCAAGCTAGGAGATAAACCATGCCAGTATTCGGCACAGGCATTATGCCGTCCGGCTCGATTGGCACCGAGTTGAGCTATGTCACTCGCCGTGCGTTTGTGCCGAAGATGGTCGTGCAGATCTACAATTCCACGCCACTTTTGGCGGCCCTTATTGCGAACTCTCAAGTGGCTCGCGGTGGTGCTTCCCAGGTGTCCGTTCCCGTGCAGGGCGCTCAGTTTGTAACTCCGCAGTATTCGGATTACAGCGGTGCGTTTAACCAGCCGGCTATTCAGCAGGGCGCGTACCTGACTGAACAGAACCTCAAGCTGCTAATCGTTCCTATCCCCGTGCTGGGTATGGAATCGGTTGTGCAGGATGAGCATGCCATCATTGACCTTGCATTTGCGCGTATGAACGACGCCGGCAACGCCGCCGCTCAAACCCTTGCAACGTCGCTGTATTCGTCTACCGCAAACACTCAGGCCATTACCGGCCTGCCGTTTGCCATTGACGACGGCACCAACGCTACGACCTACGGCAACATTAACCGCACCACTAACACATGGTGGAAATCTAAGGTGTACGCTGCTGGTTCGGTTAACCCGACCCGCCAGAACATAATGCAGTACATTGCGGGTACGACCAAAGCCGGCGCTGAAGTGCCGACGTTTGGCGTGTGCGGGTTCGGAACCTGGACATTGCTGGCGCAAGACTTTGTAGGTCAGGAAATCTACAACGTGCAGCCGGACAGTTCGTTTGACACCCAGCAGGACGGCCCGCGCTCTGCGTTCCGCGCTTTGATGGTTGGCGGCGTGCCGATTTTTGCAGATCCGTTTGCGCCGGAAGGCCAGATGTTCTTCATCAATTCTAACTACCTAAGCCTGTATATCCATGAAATGGCGTCTTTTGCCTTCACGGGTTACGAAAGCACGATTTCCAACTTCCAGGTTGGCTATATCGGCGCGGTGCTAGTCGTGGCAGAATTGGTGAGCGTCAAGCCGGTAACCATGTCGCGTATTTCCGGTTTCAACTCTTTGACTCTGTAAGGAGACAACAATGCCAATCAATCAAATGGGATTCGGCCCTCGCACTACTGCGTTTCCGCCAATCCCTGTAACGCTGCAAACGGGTGGTGTTTACACCATTCCTAGCGGTCAGTATCAGATCACGCCTGGTGCTTACACCTTCTTCCAAATGTTTGACCCGGTTTCCCAGATTTGGCGTCCGTATCAGACTCCCACGCAGTCGGATTCCTACACCATTTCTTCCGACGGCTCTAATTATCGTTTGGCCAACTTGACGGGTACGGTTGTTGGCGCGGTGATTACGAACGCAGGCACGGGTTACACCAACGGCATTTATCCGCCGGCTGCCCAGTTGGGTACTGCTGCCGCTCCTTCCGTGACGTTTGCGGCGGGCGGTGGTTCCGTGCTGGCTCGCGGCACGTTGGTTGTGGGCGGTGCTATTCCGACCGCGGCTGGTAACTACACGATCACGGGTGGTTCTAACTATACCTTCCCGCCGATTGTGCAGATTTCCCCGCCGCCAGCCGGTGGTGTGCCCGCAACTGCAACGGCAACTTTAACGTCTGGCGCGGTTAGCAGCATCACTATTACCAATCAGGGTGCGGGTTATACCGCGGCCCCGACCATTACGCTGGTGACCAACCCGCTTGATACGACGGGTATTGGTGCTGCGGTGGTGACTAGCACGACGTTTGCGTTGGCTGGTTCTGGCACGGTGACGGCCATTACCATCCCCAACAACGGGGCTGGCATGACTTCCGTGCCGGCCATTTCGTTTGCGCCTGCGTCTTCCACGGCTGCTACTGCAATTATGTGTTTCACCATCACGACTGGTGTGGCGCAGACTTCAGCTAGCAATCTAGGTACTGGCAACGTGGGGTTTGCGCTTGGCGGCCTCACCGCTGGTACTGCAACGCTGACCAATCCGGCAATTTCTACGGGTTTGTTTGTGCCAAGAATGGCTATGACGGCATTTAATACCACTGCGAGCGGCGGTATTACGTTCCTTGATGGCGGTCTGCACCAGACAATTCCTGCCGGGATTGCTTACGCAAGTTTGTCCAACGGTACAATTTCGGCGGCGGCAACTGCGGTCGTTCAGACTGTTGGTGGCGTAACCGACGTTTCTTATTTGTTGCCAATGTAATGATCATCATCCACAACACGCTAGACGAGGGGATTCGGGGGCGCTTCGCTGGTGTGGACTATGACTTTCCGCCGAAAAAAGATGTGCCGTGTGACGAAGACGCTGCCCGGCACATTTTTGGATTTGGAGACATGGACAAGGCTCCTGCATTGCTTCGCTTAGGCTGGATTATTCCAGGGCAACCGCGAAACATTGCGGAAGAGAAATTGTCCAAGGTTGTGTTCAAGAAAGCTGAAGTGCTAATAACCGCCGCTAAAGACTGATGTGGCTATTACCCTTCAGACATACATTACCCAGTGCCAGAGGCTTCTGCATGATGCTTCGTCAAATTTCTGGTCTGTTGGTGAGTTAACCGACTACATCAACGAAGCCAGAAGCCGCGTAGCCGCGGATACTGGGTGCAGCCGTTCTTTGCAGTCTATTGTGCTGAACGTCCAAACCTGTACTGGCGTTGGGGACGGTTCTGGCACCATAACGGGGATTACGCCAAGCCCAAACCAAACTTGGATTGGGTCTAGCATTGCGGGTTCGGGGCTTACGGGTATTGTAAGCTCCAACCCCATTATTCAGACGGTTACTGGTACTACGATTACCATTTCTGGCACGGCAACAGCCGGGGCGGTAACTTTTACCTACTACCAGGAAGCTTATCCGTTTACGTCTGTGCCAACGCCAACGGGCACCAGCATCATTGACATTGCCAACATCACGGCAATATGGGGTAACACCCGCTACACGTTGCAATACAAAGATTGGTCTATGTACAACGCTCAGATGCGGTCGTATGTAGCGTTTCAGCAGCGGCCTGTGATGTATTCAATTTTTGGTCAAAACACGGTGTTTATTGGGCCTATCGTAGATCAGCCCTACGTTACCGAATGGGATTGCGTGTTAAATCCTGCGCCGTTAGCAAACCTAACGGATGTGGAAAACATCACCTATCCTTACACTGACCCCGTGCCCTATTACGCTTGCCATTTGGCCAAAATTAAGGACAGCAGCTGGGACGAAGCTAAAGTGTTTCAAGAGGAATACTTCAACAAGATTAAACACGCTATTGCAGCGTCTGCCATGCGGCGCATTCCGAATATCTATGCGGGGATGTAATGGCCGAGAAATCCATCAACAAGAAGCATGAGTATTCAACCTCTGACTTCGATGGCGTAAACACCCAGGCGCTACGCCAAGCCATCAAACCTGGGCAACAAGCCTGGTTGGAAAACATTCAGCCTATTGGCCCTGCCAATGCCAAGGTTGTTCCCAGCATTTCAAGTCAATTAACCCAATTAACGGGCGGCGTTACTCCGTATTACGCTCAGGGGTTCAATATCATTATTGGCGGAACGGCTACAGACATTATTTTTGTGGCCACGCAAACTGATGGCAACATTTGGGCAATCAACCTTTCAACGTATGTGGTCACGGCCATTACGCTGGCAACGCCCAACGCAGGGTCTTTTACCAAGTGTTCTGCTGCTCAATGGAAAAATGAGCGGTTGATGATCATTGATGAGGTGACCGGCCTGTGGGACTGGGATGGCGCGGCCTTAAACAACGCCGGGTATACGGCTAGACCAGCTTCCGGAACGTGCATAGCGACGTTTGCGGGATGCGTATGGGTGTCCAATAACCGCACTATTAGCTACAGCGCCATCAATAGTTATTTGAATTTTGGAGCGCCAGGCGGATCTCTCATCATTACTGATGAAACCCTGCATAGTTCAATTCAGCAACTGGTGTCGTCCAACAACTTTTTGTATGTGTTTGGCATTGATTCGGTCAACGTGTTTTCAGATGTGCGGGTGTCTGGCGGCAATCAAGTATTTACCAATACCAACCTGTCTACGGGCGTTGGAACTGGGTTCCCTATGTCTTGCACGACGTATGGCAGATCTGTCTGGTTTGCGTCTGCCAACGGTTTCTATGGGCTGTACGGCGCGGCTGCCCGAAAAGAATCAACAGAACTAGATGGGATGTATGACCAGATTCTGAACATCAATAATCCCTCGGCTGTTGGTGCAGCCCCTACGGTTTCGGCGGGTTTAGTAACCATCAACCAGATTTTGTGCGTCGCGTTTTTGTTTACCTATGGAGATGTAAGCGCAAACCGACCTTTGCTCGCAATTTACTTTGACAAAAAGTGGTTTTTTGCCTCCCAAGGGGCAAATTCCGGAGAATCAGCGCCCACAATCATTGTGGATTGCCCCGTTAAAGGCAAAAACAGGCTGTATTCTTTTGATACTGCTGGCCGGTTTTACGAGATGTTTGCTGGAACAGCTGATGTAGCGTACATGTGGAAGACCGCTTTATGGGATTTCCAGCAACCTATTCAATACAAACAAGCTACTAAGGTGGGTGTTGGGGCAAACTTTGCGGCGTCTGTTAGCACGGTGCTTGGCACTGTGGATACCGAAAGTTTGTCTGTATCCATATCTCCAGGTTTATCTGTAAGCGGGACGTTGACGTTTTTAGGAACAGGCCCAATTACGTTTCTAGGAACAGGCCCAATAACCTTTCTAACGTCCGGATATAACCTTTTACAAAGCGACGCTAGTAATTGGGGTCGATATGTAGGAGTGACGTTGACTGGGACGGCTTCAGATTTGACGTTTACTTTGATGATGATGGAATACAACTACCGTTCGCAGTGGGGCAATTAGTATGGCTTTTTGGACAGTTCCCAACACATTTGCATCGTTAACCGGAAATCAGCCGGCTTCGTACTTGGACGACAATTTTCAAGCGTTATCAATTGCCCCTCAGTACGCCAGTTTGGTAAGTGGTTCGGACAACATTCTTATTACGGTGCCGTTAGCCAGCACAACGGGCAATTACCAAGCGGGAATGACGTTCATTTTCACCGCTGTGGCTAACAACACCACTGCGGTGACTATTAGCGTGCAGCCTGCTGGTGGGGGATTGCCTTACCCTGCTACGTCAGTGACCAAGAACAACAACGAAACTTTGGTGGCTAACGACATTTTGGCCAATGCGGCTTATCAAGTGTACTACGACGGCGTTAATTTTCATTTGTTGAACCCGGCGTTAGAAAGCGCTGCTACTCAGAACAAGATCATCAACCCTGGGATGGTGATCGATCAGCGTTTTGAAAGTACCGGCAACGCCAATCCTCTAACTAACGAGTACACCATTGATAGGTGGTTTATTCAATACAACGGTGTTGCCAATCCATTTAGCCAGCAACAATCCGCCGACGTACCTTCCAATGCTTACGCCAAATCGTTGTTATCAACGGTAGTTACTCAGGACAACGCAATTGCCGCCGGCGATTTTTATGCTTTGGGCCAAAAAATTGAAGGTTATGACATTGTTGATTTGATTGGCGTGACGTTTACCCTAGGATTTTGGGTGAAATCGTCTGTTACCGGAACGTATTGCGTTGCGTTTCGCAATGGAGGCTCTAATTATTCGTATGTGGCAACGTATAGCATTAGCGTTGCCAATACCTGGGAATACAAAACCATCACGATTACGAATGGCCTTACGTCATTAGCGACTTGGTTAAAAACAAACGGAATTGGGCTATATGTAACCTGGGCGTTGGCTGTTGGATCTACATACCAAACAACGGCAGGCACATGGGCCGCAGGAAACTATCTAGCTACTAGCGCCCAAACCAACTGGATGGCTACTGCTGCGAATCAGTTCCGCATTACCGGCGTGCAATTGTCCGTAGGCAGCATCCTTCCGCAATGGGAATCACGCCCATTTGGGGAAGAACTGGCCCTTTGTAAGCGGTATTACCAGAAATCTTATACAACCCCGTCAACTGTTACGGGAATACCGGGAACAGTAACAACTGTTCAAAGATACAATGGGGTTCAAGGAATAGCGGGAACTATTGTGTACAACTACAACGCTGTATTGCCAACGCCTATGCGAGCGTCCCCTACGGTAACTTTATACAACCCTAATACTGGAACGTCAGGGTCTATTAGAAGCGGAGCAACCAATCCAACTGCTACCGCAACAGGGCAGGGGCAGTTGAATACTGGGTATGTCACGTTGGGAACTGCGGGAGCGGTGGGCGATATTTTAACTATGCACTACACAGCGGAAGCTGAGCTATGAACTATAAACTTGCTGAAGATGGCGTTATTAGGTCGGATGGCGCGAGCATTCCGGCAACCGAAGAAAACAAAGATTGGGTGGCGTACCAAGAATGGTTGGCGGCGGGTAACACGCCAATACCGTTAGATGAGCCTATCCCCACCGACTTTTTTAACAACTGAGTTCAGATTATGGACATGTTTGCCCCGTCTAGTTTTGACCCAAACGATCAAGACGCCTGGGCAAACTGGAACCTGTTTCACATGGCAACCCATAACCAGATTTATGGGGCTGCGCTTGATGCGGGGTACATGATTAACAACTACCCGCTGGACTACGACAAGAAATACGACGCCTGGAAGGAAAACCATCAGGTAGTGCATCAGTCGCTTGATGAAGTCTTGGGCGTTAGCTATGGAACGGCGAACTTGGCGGATGTGGATTTTAACGATTTGGAAGATTTCCAAGGCTGGATGTTGTTTCACGCCGAAGTGCATCAGGCGATTAAAACGGCGCTAGGACTATGACCCCACAACAGATGTTTCAACAACCTGTTACGCCGCAGCAGCCGCAACACAATACGGTAACTCCGCACCCCGCGGGCGTGACGCCGGAATCACGGTTCCAAACTGGTCAACCTGCTAAACCTGCGGGAATTGCTGGGCCGCCCAAATCATTGGCTGTGCCCGAATACCGGATAAACCCTCAGGGCATAAACCAAGGCGTTGTTAACAGAGATGGCGCTAGCATTCCCAATGATCCGGCCAATCGAGACTGGCAACAGTATCTAGCTTGGGACAAAACCCACAACGCTGCTCCTATGGCGGGCACAACTGGTGGCACAACTGGCCCTGTAAAAGACTGGTCGTTTCTTAACGATCCAAGATATGCCGGCTTAAAAAATTCACCAGAGTTTCAACAATACCTAAAAACTGCCGCTGGCAAAGGCCCAACAAGTTTAGGGACAAGTTTTAACCTGTTTGATGCTCAAAATTCCCTGTCGAAATTTGCTCAGGGACAAGATCCAGCCAAAGCAAAAGCCCATCTTGACGAGTTGATTGCCAACAAACAGCAAGACGAACTGTTTAATAAAGCTTTTCGCCAAGATCAGAATGGGCATTTCATTCCCAACAATTCCAAAATCAAATACGGGACTCCCGGCCCAGGCGGGGCAAAGTTTGGGCAAAACACGTTTTTCAGCCAGGACTACAGCAAACAGGTTTCCAAAGCGCCGGGTGCTGGCGTGTAC
>Ga0209400_1000882_pt1 | contig 25650 bp, 25 predicted proteins | sample M_130807_EF_Meta_FD_187313 | JGI IMG/M metagenome (GOLD analysis project Ga0209400, IMG submission 187313) | Freshwater microbial communities from Lake Montjoie, Canada to study carbon cycling - M_130807_EF_MetaG (SPAdes) (version 2) | ecosystem: Environmental > Aquatic > Freshwater > Lake... | reverse complement strand
TGCACAGTTCTCACGCCGTCGTCTATTTGGCGCATCCCTGACAACATCAGGTGTATTCCTGGTTCTTCTTGCACTGATCTCAAACTTAGTTCTCTCTGTTGTGATTGTTGCAATCCTTGGAGCCTTCAGCGGAATTGCTTGGGTCACAGGCTTCACCATGCTTGGCATGGAGGTCCATGATGATGTTCGCGGGCGCACCTTCGCCTTCGTGCAATCACTAATCCGCATTACCTTGGTAGCTGTCCTAGCTATTGCTCCCATCATTGCTGCCACAATCGGTGTGCACAGCTATGAGTTTGAGAATATCAAGCTCAACTACAACGGAGCACAGATCACCATGCTCCTTGCAGGTCTGATAGCAGCTCTCATTGGTTCTATCTCCTATCACCAGATGAAAGATCGCCCCACAGTCTCTCTATGGTCTGACATCCTGGCTGCGATGCAAGGTGAGCTAGGAAGCATCACAGGAGCTGCCACACAAGGAATCTTCATAGCATTTGAAGGCGGAGAAGGCACAGGTAAATCAACACAATCAAAATTATTGCAGAAGTGGTTAGAGCAGGAAGGTGAGAGCGTTGTTCTTTCTCGCGAGCCAGGTGGCACTGACCTTGGAAAAGATTTAAGAAAGATTCTTCTTGGGCATGAGACAGGTGCGATATCACCAAGGGCTGAAGCACTTCTCTATGCAGCAGATCGTGCGCACCATGTCTTCTCTGTCATTCGCCCAGGACTAGCGGAAGGAAAAGTAGTTATCTCCGATCGCTACTTCGATTCATCTGCGGCCTACCAAGGCGCAGGTCGAGTTCTTAATCCATCAGAAGTTGCACGCATCTCTAGGTGGGCAACAGAAAGTTTGTATCCGACTCTTACAATCCTGATTGATGTCCCTGCAGAAGTGGGCTTAAGCAGACTGCAATCACGCGATCGCTTAGAGGCAGAACCCATCGAATTCCATGAGCGAGTACGCCAAGAGTTCCTACAAATCGCAATGATGGATCCAGAACGCTACTTCGTTGTTGATGGCGCACAATCAGTGGAGGAAATCCACACACAAATCATTGCTCGAGTTGCTGAACTTCCAGCGCTGAAGCGCAATGCGGAAGGACCGCAACAAAATAAGTTCCTTAAGCCAATTCGCATTGCAACACATGCAGTCACAACTACGGTCACTAGGGCTGCAAAAGCAAGCAAGTCAGCGACTACGAAGAAGAAAAAATGAGCAGCGCGAAGAGGATTGTTATTACCGGTGCAGCAGGTCAAGATGGTCTAATTCTCGGGGTTAAACTCGCAAAAGCTGGGCACCAGGTAATCGGCATCGTCAGAACTTTGGAGCAGAAGAGTGTCTTAGAAAGCTATAACCCCAATATCCAAGTCGAAACTCTAGATTCATCAACGCTCAAATCAATAATTAGTTTCTTAGAGAGAGCGCAGCCGAATCAGATTTATCACCTTAGCGCAAAGAGTTCAGTGGCAAATTCCTGGGGCGATTCAGAAAATACACTTCAAACAAATATCTTTCACACCCTCAACTGGCTGAATGCGCTTAATGAGCTGAAGATGCATTCCACGCGTTTTTATCACGCATCAAGCAGTGAGATGTTCGGACTCCCAAAGAGTTATCCCCAAACTGAAGAAACACTACTTCACCCCCGATCCCCATACGGTGTGAGCAAAGTAGCTGCGCACCATTTAGTAGTGAATTACCGTGAATCTTTTGGACAATTTGCTTCAACTGGAATTCTGTTCAACCACGAATCTCCATTGAGAGATATTAAATTTGTGACTCGGAAAATTACAAATTGTGTTGCCAAGATTGCTCGAGGTAAATCGGATTTCCTCACCTTAGGGAATCTAGATATTTCTCGCGACTGGGGCTGGGCTCCAGATTATGTAGATGGAATGATTTCAATTTTGAATCACGACTCCCCAGATGATTTCATCCTAGCTACAGGAAGATCACACACACTCAAAGAATTTGTTAGCAAGGCATTTGAGTGTGTAGGTATTTCGGATTGGGAAAAATTTCTCCAGCTAGATTCCTCACTTTCTCGGCCCGCAGATGTCATTTCTGTTGTGGGTGAAGCTACGAAGGCTAATCAAACCCTAGGGTGGGCGCCGACAACAAACTTCGATGTGATGATTAAAATAATGGTTGACTTCGACCTTGAATTAGTTGACGGTGGCTATTCGAATCAAATTTGGAAGCCTGAGTAAGTGACCTCCGTCTTCGATGACCTTGTGGGTCAAGAACACATCATCGAGATTCTCCAAGGCGCTGTTGCTGCCTCTCGCACAGTGGAAGAATCACAGGAAATGACGCATGCCTGGGTCTTTACGGGGCCTCCAGGGTCAGGCAGATCATCAGCCGCAGTTGCCTTCGCTCAGGCACTTATCTGTCCAAATAATGGCTGTGGCACATGTTCTGATTGCAACGCAGCTAAAACAAGTGGCCATCCCGATGTTGAAATCATTCGCACAGAAGGTCTTTCAATCAAAGTAGAAGAAGTACGCGAACTTCTCACTCGCGTTGCATGGGCGCCATCTATGGGTGGCTGGCGCGTAGTTGTCATGGAAGATGCTGATCGACTTACGGAATCTGCAGCTAACGCACTGCTTAAAGCGATTGAAGAACCTGGGGCAAGAACTGTTTGGTTGCTCTGTGCTCCAACACTTCACGATGTATTGCCAACAATTCGTTCACGTTGTCGCCACCTACAACTGCGCACACCAAGTCTTGAAGCAGTCACGAGCGTTCTAATCAATCGAGACAACATCGCACCAGACATGGCAGATTTTGCAGCGCGCGTCAGCCAAGGGCATATTGGCCGGGCAAAGTATTTAGCAACTAATGAATCAGTACGGAGCAACCGCAAACTCATCATGCAGCTGCCACTTCAACTTGGCTCACTCGCAGCTGCATTCCAAGCAGCACAAGCCCTTGTTGATCTTGCCACCAAAGAGGCCAATTCATCATCTGATGAAAGAGACGAAAAAGAAATTGAAAAACTTCAAGAGGCATATGGAAAAGGTGCAACTGGTCGGGGGATGGCAACAGGTGGGGCCAAGGCTGTTAAGGAGTTAGAGAAAGAGCAGAAATCACGCGCAACTCGTATGGTCCGCGACTCCATCGATGGCGCACTAATTGATATCGCAACCTTCTACCGTGATGTGATGATGGTGCAATCGGGTATTGCAGAATCAATAATCAACACAGATATGTGCGAAGAGGTTGAAAGCTACGCTGTGTCTCACCCAGAGCACTCAACAATTCTGAAAATCAACGCTCTAATGGATGCCCGTACCAACCTTGCACACAACGCAGCCCCACTTGTTACTTGCGAGGCGCTCATGTGCCAATTAGCCCGCAAATAGCTATCTGAACTAGCCCTTGAGGGTGGTCATGAGCACCCCTTGCAATACGGCAGAATTCCACTATGCGCCTAGACCATGTTTCTTATGTGACTTCCCATGATCAACTTGCTGACACAGTACAACGCTTAGGCTCGCGCCTAGGCAGCACCTTTGTAGACGGTGGTATTCATCCTCGATTTGGAACACGTAACTTCACTGCCTCATTGAAGAACGGCCAGTACATCGAAGTAGTCTGCCCACTTGATCACCCTGCAACAGAGCAAACGCCGTGGGGTAAAGCGGTTTCAAAAAAAGCGAATGAAGGTGGCGGTTGGTTTACATGGGTATTCAGTACCGAAGATATTTCACCTATTGAAAAGAAGTTTGGTCGCGAAGCGATTGAAGGCCATCGCACACGTCCAAATGGAACAGACCTAAAATGGAAACAAATTGGAGTAAAAGAAATAGCAGATACTCGTGAGTTCCCATTCTTTATTCAATGGCTCTCTGCAGAACATCCCTCACAGGATGGGACCCCACAGGCCGAAATTGAAAAGATTGTTATTGCAGATGACAATCAGCTATCTGATTCGTGGTTCAAAGATGAAATCCTTGCCTCGCTTGGCGATGTGAACATTGAATGGGTAGATCTTTCAATCAATGACGGTCAGTCAGGCATTGCAGCAGTACATTTATCAACATCTCATGGCCCCATAGTTTTGGATTAGGAAGCACTCATTGAGAGGGTTTTGAAATGAAGGCAAAAGTAGATGTAAAAAGTTTCTGTCTAAACATCTTAGATGTTTCAATTGGCAAGGCCATTAGAACCTTCGATGTTTTTTTACAATCCGGCAGAACCCCCAACCGGAAAACGGTTCTCGCCGGCATCCATGATTACGCAATCACCTCAAGCGTTGAATTTGCCACTTCACACATGAAATCAGCATTGATTTTTCCCACAAAACGAGCACTTTGGGATTACGCCTACAAAATGTCTCCACTTGGGCTAATGGAACCTCAAACTCAACCGAGAGAAAGAGAGTTTATAGGGCTTGAATTTGGCGTTTTCAAAGGTTCAAGTATTACCAATTTTGCGAATATGAATTCAAAGATTTCTTGGTTCGGGTTTGACTCATTTATTGGCTTGGAAGAAGACTGGTCTGGAACTGCGCTTGAAAAAGGATACTTTTCACTTGGTGGATCACTGCCATCTGTTCCGAAGAATGTGACCCTAGTCCCGGGTTGGTTTAAGGATACATTGCCAGATTTTATAGCGAAAAATAAAGAAAAGTGTCAAGTAGCGTTCCTTCATTTAGATGCAGATACGTATACCCCCACGATGCTGGCTCTGGAATCTTTAAACGACCTCTTCACCGATGGAGCAGTAATTGTATTTGATGAATTTTTCGGTTATCCGGGATGGCAACAACACGAATCCCGAGCATGGCTTGACTTTGTAGAAATGAATTCACGAGAATTTGAGTTCATCGCGATGTCGGAGCAGAATGTTGCCATTAGACTAATCTAAGTTAGCTAAAGCAGATTGGAACTCCAATTAATCCTTCATTTAAACTTACCCTAGATAACAACGATTTATGTTTGAAAGCAAACAAACTAGGCACTGATAAGAATCATCTGCACTCGTATATTAATGAAATATATGAACCAATATTTTCAGTGATAGAAGCCCCCAAGTCAATTTTAGAGATTGGCGTACAGCACAAAGCCTCTCTAGCTTTGTGGAAGATTCTATTCAAGAATGCGAGCGTGACAGGATGGGACATAGACATCTTGCAACCCACTCACCCAACCGCAAAGAAATTGATTGAGGCTGGTGAAATATTTCTGGTCCAGAAAGACGCATATAAGTTCTTAGGGGAAGTACCTACAGGGTTGACAATAGTTATTGATGATGGCCCGCATACTCTTAATTCTCAAATAATAGCGCTGGAATTTAGGCATAAATTAGATTCGGAAGGCGTGCTCATCATAGAGGACGTGGGAGAATATGGTGGGCCTCAATACTGCTTCTATCGTTTACTCAGAAGTATGCCTAGCAATGAGAGAAAGTTCTGTCTCAATATAGACCTCTCTGAAAAGAAGGGCCGATGGGATGACGCGGTATTTATTTATTCAAAGAATAATTTTGTCCTAGAGGCATTAAAGAGCCGCCATCAGAATTACATTCGTTCATATAGGCAATTGATGATCTACGCTTTAGTCTGGAAGGTCAAAAGAAATATCAAATCTCTGATTTCGTTAAGTCAGAGGGCGTAATTGCGCCTAGGGAACCGATGAATGTGGCGTTGGTAAACATTTATCCCTGAATCATGTAATGAGTACATTTTTCCGCCACCCATACCTATCCAAAATTCGGCATTATGCCTTAGGGAGTGTACAAACTCGGAGTCAGGACTAGATATTGAGGATATTGAAGGAAGAGATATCAAATACTCTCCTTTCGCCCACCAAAAATTACCTGAGAAGTGAGGTTTTGGTACTGGAGACAGGTCAACTCCACAGGCATCGGAATCTTCCAGGTGTCGTATTGCCTGCGAATACTGAGTTACGCAAAAATAAGTCATGTATCTTCGCCAGTCGCGAATAGCTCTATTCCAAAATCTAGAAATTCCTTTTGTATGGATATATAGATAATAACCATCCGGATTCTCTAAAGCCCGATTTCTCAGGAGATCTAAGGTAGTAAACTCACCACGAATTAAATCCGCACTGTTGTGTACAACGATATTAGTTCCTTCCGGAAGTCGAAATCTAGAACGCCCAACGATCGAGAAATGTATCTCTTTGGACGCAGTCGAAAGGCCCGAACTCTCCACTTCACGATATATTTCTTGAAAAACTCGTCTAGCATATTTTAGGTTCGCTATATGAAAGAAAATAAAGATATCGGGCTCCTCGAGACTCATTTATAAGTAAAGCCTCTAGATGGCGCCGAAGAAGTTATCTGATATTTCCGCATAATTGGGTCCAATCGTGTTGTAACTTGGATGAATCGCTGCAGTGGCACAATTAAAGAGTAATGGCCTTCCTCTCTGGTCAAGGTACTGATTAAGAGCAACCTCATCAAAACCATCCGTGAAGAAAACACCGTTATCAATTCCCTCTATCACTTCTCTATACAACAAAGTACTTGTTACGAAGGCAGAATTACAAAAATATGGTGCAGAGGAAATTTCTGTGCGCCTTGGGCTAGGCAGAGGATTCTCCCAGCTCGAAGTTTCAATCACGTACTCAATGAGTTCCCTTTGCAGATCTTCACTAAACCTTAATGGATGAACGCCCTTGTAATGATGATTCAATTCGCGCACCGCAGCAAAGAATCCCTCAGGATTCTCAGCCCTATATTTACCAAACAAAGATTCATAATTTGCACCCCAAGCATTAGGTATTTTCACAAGGGCCAGTTTCTCACGGAAATGAGTGGCAAAAGCCCTGTCGCTAAAATTTGAAAGAAACAACTCAACGCCAGGAATGCCACTAGAAATAACAGGCGCAATTACCGTTTGCATAGGCATTTCCTCAAAGGTATCAATCAAAAATCTTTCCCAAACTGGGGAAGTCATAAAAATATCCTCATCAAGCTTCATGACCAACTTTGATTTTGCTCGGGATACTACACGTGACTTATCTAGATATTTTCTTCTTGCAACGACATGGAAATTGATCTTATGGGTTCTTAAGAAACGAATTAATTGGAGCATTCCTGATTGTGTAAAATTGTCAACAAGCAAAACTATTGTGATCTCATTCAATAATTTGGAGTCGACTTGTATCAGCTCTTGGAGAATTCTATAGATGTATTTCCTTCGCGAATGAGCAAAGATATAGATGTTTAAAGTTGAGTTTTTCAAGAGATATCCCGTTTAAAATTTGTCAATTTAAATCATTAACTCCTGTAGGATCATGCGCAATTGTAGTCTCAAATAGAAGAGAATGTCCGAGGAGCATTAAAAACATGTCATATGGTTTGTGATGCAAGCAGGCGATATTGATAAAAATCAATGCCGTCATAACTCGTGAACGCCGAATATCAAACTGCCTTCCTTCAATGAAGGCATCCACTTCTATCAGCCACTGCTTCTTTTTGTCAGATTGAGAAATAGACCAATACGAGCCAAGATTATTGAAAATCACTTCGAAATCGCCCTTAGAAACCACTTCGTGGTCCACAATTAATCCATGCCTTAGTTTCGCGAGGTCGTAATACAAATCACCCCAACCCGAAGTCATTCCAGCAATATCCTGTCGCCAATCCAAAAATCGAAATTGGGAATCATTGTGAGTAACGATGATGTTGTCAGGATGTAAATCCCCATGAGTGCGAACCAACTGTGGCAAACAAAGATTTGGCCAGTCTACATCTGCCAGTAAATCATCCAAACCACGAACTTTTACTTCATTGATTTTGCGCACATCATAGTCAGGGTATTTCGCTTTGAACTCCATAACTCGCGCAAATGTTTTCGTTTTATAGAATTCAACGAAATCATGTTGTTCTTTTGAAACCGGCGCCAGGTTATGCAAATTCTCAAACCAGAAATCTTCTAAAAACTTCAGAAGCTCACAAAACTTCGAAGCCTCATCTTTTGAAAGGGTGGTTCCCTCGATTCTTTCGTACGAGAATAAATTTACGCCTTCATGCCGCACCTGAGGTACAAAAGGTGTGAGATTTGATGCACGCAAAACTCTATTTGATATGAAGCTTGGAGATTCATGAAATTTCAACATCCTTCCATTAACTCCCCAAATAGCCTCATTGGACTTTTCGAGAACCACATCAGCGGAAGGAAATTCTTTTAAGTTTAATTCAATATTGGCTGTGGTTCCGAAGTCACGCCACTCATATTTTTCAAGGGAAATGACATTTAGTCCGCTGGGGTCTAATCCGATTGTTTCGCCACCTTCCGGATTATTTTCCGCTAAAAGCTCGATATTTTCAAAGAAAGTTTGTGTATCCCAAATAACCGCGAGACCCGTGTACACCGGCAATTCGTATTGATCATTACACTCAACTCGAATCCACTGGTTCTTATCCAGAATACGATAAGCTGCTGGAGCGCAAGGCGGGCATGTAACGATGGAATTGCAGTTAGCAATCGAAACTGAGTTAATCGCACTTTCTGAAAAAAGCCCGTCAACGGCGTGAAATATGAAAGGTTTGCCTATTAGGAGTTCCCTTGAGTCTAAAATCGTATTTGCGAGCCCTTTATCGGCAAATAGCCAAGAATCAGTGACCACAAATTCAACTTCTATTGACTGGTTTCTTGCATAGTATGAGACTACTTGCTTGATCCATTCAGCCTTGAACCCCAGCGCTATTACAAACTTTGTCCCTGGAGGGTATTGCATCATTACACGCAAAATCAGAGGGATACCGCCTACTGAAATTAGTGGTTTAGGCAAATGGCTTGTACTGGATGCACGCGAACCGCGCCCCGCCGCCGGTATATAAACTAACAAGTTACTAGAGTCGACCGTAGTTATCATTTAATCGAATCACATCATCCAGGTGGTCACTTTGAGATTCGACATAGATAGTCGACACACTCGGGGAGGACATTTGATGGATTACCGTCGGATCAATCACAATAAAATCACCTGGAACCAGGAGAACAGTCCTCTCTTCGCCTTGAACTTCCTTGACACGAACCTGAAGCTCTCCTTGGAACACGACAAGCATTTCATGTTTTATTTCATGGTAATGAAGGGATGTCTGATGGCCTCTCTCAAGAGTAATTCTCTTTACAGCATAGCCATGACCTTGGTGAAGTAACTCTTCTTTTCCCCAAGGTTTCAACGTTTCGATTGTCATAATTAGATACTACAACAGAGGCTTGAACTTTAAGTCAGGATTCACAAGCAAGAACTCTTCGAATAGTAATCGAGCAATCAACTCAATTGTCCATCGCTCCTTGGTTCCATATTTCTTGGCTAGCCAATTTTCTCCTTCGCTCACCAGAAGTGCCAAATTTTCTTCCAAAGGTTCCGTTCCCATCAATTGGAATTCGTTTATAAGAATACTCGTGTTTTCTGAGAATTGAATTAAATCGGTCGCCAGAATACCGACATTGGATGAATACATCTGGCATGCCATATCTATGAAGGACAGGTAACCCCTGAAATTTTCTGGGTCAAATACAGGACCCACTGCAGAGCGAGCCTCTAAGAAGTTCCTAGTGAATAAAATGGGACCTTCATGAAAATTCCAACCAATCCCAACCCTTTCTCCTCCAAGGAGCCCTAAATACGGATCATTAGGGGGAAGTGGTATCACTGCACCAAACCCTGCATAGTCACCGATTTCGGCTATCAGTCTCTCGATATCCCATTTAACCAGTTCGCTGTCATTCGGCAACAAGAGCAAGTAGTCGGCCGCATCTCTATTTTCAAGCCACCACGAAACCCCCAAATTAAAGCCGCGGTTCGGCCTTAGCCCGTGTACGTAGGCAGCGTGCGAATTGTCGCCAACAACAGTATGTTCACTTTTTTCTTCCTCACGAGAACCAGAGTCGATAACAAAACAACCCGAAACATTTTTCTGATTCGCCATGTGGCTTACAAGGGTATCTGTGACCGCTTTCAAATTCCTGTTCAAGACCAGAACATCGATGTTAATTGACATGGCCGAAGGCATCCAAGTATTTGGCAAGCGATTCTCTGATTTTCCCTAAGACAAAAGCGTTGAAATCTAAACCGCGTTTATTCAAGTGCATGACCAACCTCTCCTTTTGCTCAAGAAATTCAAATTCTGCAAAGTGGTAATGCCCTGCGATGATTACCTTTTCGGTTTCTGTGGCATGTGAATCGGGCACCATCCATTTACTCCACTTTCCACCCTCCAGAACCAAATTAGAAAAGTAATCAATGAAGCCAGAATCACCAATGGACTTGGCCAAATCTAACATGGCCTTTGTTTCGACCGTCCCGAACTCGGGCGCAACATTGGTCGCATGAATACCGAAACGCCTATGCCAGTCAAGAGCACGTTGACTTAGGTAATCAGCATTGTGTTCCTTAAGAAATACATCATTTCGCTCGCACATCCTGATTATTTCCGGAAGTTGGACTGATGGTGGAAGCATGCCACGAACAGGGAACTTTGAATCGAATGAACCGACATTGCGAAGTTCTTGAACCTTTGTTCCTGTTTGAAGGACATAAAAAACAGGTAACGGTAGTTTCAACTTTTTCATAGCATTAAGGATTCGCTGCAACTTTTCTTCTGCAATAGAAACTACGTCGGGCTGGTGACTCTGTTCGTCCGCGCCTACTTCGAACTCAGCTTTAAATCCATTGACAGAAACACAAAAACTCACCAATTCAATAATGTCAGCTTCGACTTCTTCTTCAGTCCGTCCGTAATTAAAGCCCTTACTCGGATCTATATGTAACATGTCAAAACCTTGCTCAATATCTGTTTGCAAAGAAAATTTGGATTCTCTCATCGCATCCGAATAATTCATTGGATTTCCCATGGAATCGGCTTCTTTGTATTGCCAAGGCCCTGAATGGTCCCTCGACAAAAGAACTAGTTTTCTTTTGTCTCGTTCTCGGACGTACTTTACAAATTCCTCAGTACTCCAGTTATTTACATAACCACCACCGAGTTCTGCGGCCTCAATTTGGCGTCGACTCGGAATTAGAGCAATCGAACAGTTTCGTGAGTTTGCCTCCGCAATGATTGCATCGATTACATTTGTTGACATTGGGCCAGCACCTAAGAGGGTTCGTCTGCCAGGCATATATCTACTCTGGATTAAGTCTCTAATTGACAAAATGGCCTCCAGAATAACGATGGATTAAAAGGGCAAGTTCCGCTACGGCTCCATTACCGCCTTGAAATTTCATTAAGAAATCTGACGCATTAACAGCGGAAGGATGTGAACCGGCCGGCACCGCCCCGATATCTGCAATTTTGAGTGATGTCACATCGGTAAAGCTGTCACCCATATAAAGAACAAAATAATCACTCTTCAAAGTCGCAATTAGCTCAGCTCTTTCTATTGGTGTTTGGAGTTTCAAATCAAAGCCCATGTCTCTAACTCTAGCCTCAGATATTTTGTAGCCTCGATGATCAGCGGAGATAAAAAGAATAGATACATAATTTGCAATGATTTTCAATGCATCAGAATCGTGGGGGCCAAAAACTTTAGAAACTTTTCCCTTGGCAGAATACTCAAACTGGCCATTTGTTAAGACTCCATCTACATCAAGCACCAGAAATATTGGCAAGGAGTTAGCCTTAAGTCTTCGAATCGCAAGTACACGTCTAGCCCATACATCCCATCGCATGACAGTAGACTAACCTGACTTTGGCAGCTAATGATGGAAATGAAGGAATAAATGTTCGTTATTGCTTGCAAATATAACCACGAACATCCTTTCATCCTGCAATTAGTAACTGACATAAGGCAACATCACCCTTATGAAAAAATCTTAGTTGTAGACAGCAACTCGACGGATAAGTCTTATTTTCAGGCTCTTTCAGAATTCCAGGTCATTGTCGAGGACATCGGAAATGAAAATTGGATGATTGGCGCGTATTGGCATGCATACAAGAAATTTCCAAACGAGGAATACTATTTCTTTCTGCATGACTCTATGCGCGTCAAGGCAAACTTAGATCACATTAAATTAGATCCTCTCGTGACACTATGTTATTTCGACAGGTCGATATCAAATTTCAATACTTGGTCAGGCCGAGTTGAAAATGAACTAGGAATTCCTTACTCAACAGAAGGGAAAGGTTGTTACGGCCCAATCTTTTTTTGCGAGAATGAAATAATGAGAAAATTGGCATCACTGGGGGCCGATAGGTTGCTTCCAGCTAACAAACAAGAAACCGGTTACTGCGAGGGAATGTACGGGTTCTTTTTTGAGTATTTGGGATATGACTTAACCAAGACTGCACTTTATGGAGACGTTCTTGAGAACGAGAGCCCTTCCGGGATTTCTGGAACTTTCCCTCATAAAACTGATTGGCAATTTCCCATCGAAAAATTCTATGCCTCGCATGTCGATAATAAACGCTCCTGGGAGCACTCAATTCAGAATCTGCGAGAAAATAAAATGAGGTCATTGCGAACTTTCTTGGTAAGGGGAAAGAAATATTTTCTCAAGCGGCCGCCTAGATAAAACCGCTACCCCATTTCTCTCGTTTGAGCTAAAGACAAGACAAAAACCATCGATATTTACTGCCTCGTAGAGAACTCTTTTGCATTTGCGTAAGTTTGTATCATCAAGAATTAGCCATTTTGAGACTCTCGATTTAAGTATTTGATATTCGCCATATGTCGAGAACTCACCTCCATCAAGGATTAGGAGATCAATAGCATTGGGAATCTCCCCAATTACACGGGGAGAAGACTCTATACTCCTAAGGTCTTCTGCAAACCAATCCTTCTCGAATTCAGATAAGTCAGACGAATCAAGTGAAGATGTCTCTACGAGTGAACCATGCAGAACCTTAAAGAAACTGTCTTTCCGAAGATTCCGGCTTGCCCTTTTCCACATTTGAGAATTCACTTCAACGCCAATTACCTGTTTGACTAAAATATTGCCTGGGGTCGATTTTCGAACGCCCTTTGCAATTTGGAGGCTACTGCCAAGTCCATTCCAGGTACCTATTTCAACGATAGTTCTAACGGTACTGAGAGATGCTAAGAGTTCAATCCATCGCCCAATCTCATCTTTTGGTCCAATCTGCCCCACCTGGGTTGATTTATATTTCGCTAGAACCATAACGGCTATACGTTTCAAAAAAGTCTTCATAGCCTGCCCCTACCAGTAAATAATTGAATTGTTACGCGCAGTGAGGGGAACCTCGGCAAGAATTTGTGAGTTTGGTATTAGGCGGAGTAACTCTGCAAGCGAAAACGACCCGAGATGTTGAAAGGCCAAGTCATTCCAAGTGATATATCCATGTTCTGAATTTAAAACAACGTTGTTCAAATATTCTTCTTGAATTGAGCGCGACAATTCAGAGAATGCATAATTACTAATGACTAAATCAAAATTGCCCGCCACTGGATCACGCCCGTCGACATATTCGAACTTACCTAAAGTTGTTGTCGATTCTAGATAGCGACGTGTCAGGTCAAGCACGGGAGGCAAGTCATAGAATGTAATTGAGTTAACTGAGGCAATTCTATTTAGAACCAACCCTTGACCTCCGAACCCAATTCCAATCTCTGCAACTTTGAGATTTTTCAAATCACCAAAAAGAATCTCTAAGTCGCTTAGCACCTTGAGATATCTTAAATACGCGGGAGAAATCTTGCCAATTCTCCTAAAGTGGTACTGCAGTCCCCCACCTACAAAGTCGATGGACTTGAGAAGAGAAAAATTTTCTTTCTTGAGCAAATCTGAATTTCCGGAAGCTTCAATTTCATTTATGTAACCTTTGCCATGTTTAATTGAAACATGATCTAAAATATTGATGAATGCCGAGCACGAACGAAACTTTTGGAAAATTTCCGTATCTTTCCCTGCAGATTCAACCAACTCCAGATAATCTGCATGGAAGTCTGCATCCGAGATACTTGAACCTCCAACTTTGGCTGTGTTGGTGTGTGGCATCTCCCAAATCTTGAAATGATTATAGACTTTCAAATAGAGATTTACGACCCCGTGCCTAAATAGTATTAAAAACAAGTCTTTCAATCTGCGCATAGTTGAGTTTAATACTAATTCAATTCACTTGATATCAAATGAAGTAATTTTTTCGAGAAATTCCTTCACGACTTGGGTTCGGCGATTCGACAACCTGGTGTTTCTAGCATCGATTTTTGCAGTGTAGTGATTCGAAGCGTTTGAAACCGGGAATACTGAAGTTAGCTCAGAAAATGTGCCATAAATCTGAACATTTGGCATTAGTTCTGACTGATAGAAGTCTGCGCGCTCTAACCACCATCTTAAGTTACTGACACTTTTGTAATTTTGAAGCTCATCGTCAGTTTCGGCAATTTCGAGTCCCCACGCCCCGAGAAAAGATACCTCGTTGAGAATATCGGGAAAATCCAAATGAAGTTTCAGTAGGAGTGAACTACTTGGAATGCGCACAGGGATCCCGGCAGACGCAAATTCAAGCAAGGACATTGTGCTTATATTGTAAGGAATAACGGTGACTGAGTTAATATTGATTAAATCTTTATACTTCCAATTCTTACCGAGGTAGTCCTCGCTCATGATTATTTGTCCACCAGATTCCGAAACAATTTTTCTCGCTAGGTGCTTATTTCTACAAAAAAGTAAATTTACTTGTGTACCACCCTTCCATTTAAGTCCGGTGTAGTCACATAGAGAGGGAACAACTGCTGGCAAAATCCCAGAGTAATGATTCAAGTAATCCGCGTCTGCAATATTGTTCGCGATAACCGTGACTTGCCCCAAACTAATCCCAGATTTAAGTATTTCGTTTAGCGATTTCCACCTTTCTGGCTGTCTTGTATATGGCCCTTCATATCTGGTGCCGATATTGACAAGGACTGGCTTACCAAAACTGGCGAAAATTTCTAAGAAAGCAGGGGGAAAGCAAACTACAAAACCATCAAATCTGGAAAGAAAAAACTTGTATCTTCTTCGAAAATTATCAAAGTCCAACTGATCATACTCTGTCCACATTTTTTTGGTAAAGGGATAGACGGGGTCTTTTATTTTGAAAAACTTCCGGAAGTTCCTGTTATTTCCAGACAGGTTCCAACTAATTAATAAAACTTCACATTCTCGGAACCCCATTCCTAAATCAGCAATCAAGCTTGTGTGTAGATCAAGATTGAATATTCTCGTCTTACGAGATGGGAATAGCATGTAGGCCATTTGGAACAACATAAAAATAAATCTGGAATAGGAAAGAAGCTTCACTGCGACTGACTTCGCTAAATCATTTAACATTAATAAATTATCAACTTTCCAGTAAGCAACACCCACCGTTATCAGATTGAAGGGTAACCTACCACTATGAGAATTCTAGTTACTGGAGGGGCTGGCTTTTTAGGTTATCACTTGTGTTCAAGTCTCTTGCAAAGTGACAATGAAGTGATTGCGATAGATAACTTAATTACGGGCCAGGCACGAAATGTGGAATCACTTTCGAAATTCAGCAACTTCACCTTTGTTGAACAGGACGTTACCAGCCCCTTTGAATTTGATGTTGACCAAATTTACAACTTAGCTTGTCCTGCGAGTCCAGATAAATATCAGAATGATCCCATCATGACTGTTAAAACAAATATTCTCGGATCCTTGAACGTACTCGAGCTTGCAAAAAGAAAAGGTGCACGGGTTTTGCAAGCCTCGACATCTGAGGTTTACGGAAATGCTCTTATAAGTCCACAAGCAGAGGATTACTGGGGAAATGTTAACCCCGTTGGAATCAGATCATGTTATGACGAAGGAAAGCGCGTAGCGGAAACACTCTTCTTTGACTTCTTGCGTACTTACAAGACAGATATTAAGGTGATGAGAATTTTTAACACTTATGGGCCAAACATGCAGACAAATGATGGAAGGGTTGTTTCTAATTTCATTATTCAAGCATTGCAAGGGCGCCCAATTACTATTTATGGAGATGGTAATCAGACTAGAAGCTTTTGTTATATCTCTGATCTGATTTTAGGAATGACAAAACTTATGAATTCAAAGCCTGGGTTAAGTGGACCACTGAATGTTGGGAACCCAATTGAAATTACTATGAAGGAATTGGCACAAACCATCATCAGCCTGACTGGAAGTATTTCTAAAATTGCCTACTTACCTTTGCCAGAGGATGACCCGGTCCAGAGGAGACCGGACATTAGTCGCGCGAAGAATTTACTTGATTGGGAGCCGCAGATAACTCTTGAGGAGGGACTCAAGTTAACTATTGACTATTTTAGAAATGTTCAGCACTGAAATTTCGAAAGAAAAGTTTGCTCCAGTAAGAAAGCCTTAGTTTTTCAAGGTTCCAACTTTGCATTGAAATCTCATGCCAACGCCGGGATATTTTTTCCTCGTCGAGGAGTTCGTTCCAGTTCATTAAGTGAATTACTGGGAGATCGTGAGTTAGAGAATTCATGTACGGGGTACTTATCATTACCGGAACTCCACCCATATATAGAGTCTCCCACAGCCTATGTGTATCAATCCCATTTCCTTCTGGACATAAAACTAGATTTGAGATGCGCAAATCCTTCAGGTACTTAATCCTGCCTAATTCAGAGAAATCAGGAGTACTTTGGGTGACCTTGTATTTTTGTTTTAGCTTCGGAAGTAGCTTGATTATTGGCATTCGATTTCGGGAGCCGTTACTCACTGTAAAATTAACCAACAACCTTCCAGAATAAGAATCAGAGATGTTTGACTCCTCAGATGCTCGCGCTAAATGTTTATGGTTTCCCAAAATTCTATGAAATTGAGATTCATCCGTATAGTTCGTGAGACCCAAAGGCAGAGATGTTGAAAAGCCAGCTACTGGGCGCAAGTTTGTTGAAAATACATGCCGTAGCCCAAGTGAACGCAAGAGTAAATTCCTACCCAAGTCAACGCGATAGTCAGAATGACTGCTCACGAGAATCTTGTCTCTTAAGCTTGACCGAGAAAGGGAAAGTAAGGATGGTTGATATTCATTTCTAAAATACCCACCCTTAAATAAAAAATCTCTTTTCCTAAAAATATACTCTTGGTTATTCACAATTGCTTCACGGAAACCGTCAGAAGTAATAATCTCATCGCTCTCAATAAATTTTGCAAGTGGTAGTACACGATTTTGAATTTCATTCACCCCATTTTTTGACTGTGAATTCACGGAATTTATCCACTGATTTCAAGAATAGATCAAGATTTAACCAATCATGATGGGAAATTTCGTAAGTGGTGTGAGGAAAATACCCCTTTGACCAGTTCAAGGAATTGGAAGTATATTTTGGCCAAACCAACCCACACGCATCAGAGTCGCCAATTACAAAGTAACGCTGTAAAAATTCAAAATGTTGTTCAAGCGTGAAACTTAATTTTTCTCCGAAACTTTCAAAATAGAGGGAAGTCAAGTAGGCCTCTGCAAGTCGATGCCGTGACCATTCATCTGCGGAGATTGAACTTTGTGAGCTTGGATCAGAGGGTAGTCTCTGGTCTAAGGGGATACTCCAGAATCTTTTGATTGTGGAAATAGACCCATACTGAACCATGTCTGAGATGCTATATGGTCTAAAAAGGAATGAATTCTTACTTAAACACACTATTCGTTCTTCACCGCTTTGATTCACTCCATACTTCGCAATGAGCTCCCGGAAGTATGAAATAGAGTTGTGGTTGGTCATGATTTGATCAGTTCTGCATTTCAGAACCCATAAACTTCCGAGCTCATCTACTAACGCCAAACCATTTTGCGTGCTCCTTATTTGAAAGTTTATATTTGCGATTCCCGGATTTATCGGTTTTTCGCCAAGTACCAGAAAAATATTTTGAGGAAAATAACAAGAAGAAAGAATTTCTTTCTTCAATTCTTCATCATCTACAGCGTTTCCACTTGTCCAGCTAGAAAGAACAATCTTCACGTTACTGAAGCTGCTTTGATAACTATTGATAATTCTTAACACGACGTCTAAATCGTCAATTGGGCCTTGGACCAAAATTGACAGATCGGAATAATCAAATAGCGAAAACTCGTGACCAGTGAGAGCTGTGAAATTAGGCTGACTTGATATTGCGTAATGCATTCTCAAAAATCCATCCCGAATTATCTGAGAACTGATTAGATCCAGAAGTGCTGTATTGGAAGAAAACCTTCTAAAAATTCTAAATTGCCATAAGAAAAAATAATTTGCCAGTCCCTGAATTTTCAGAAGTATTCGGCTCACAGTTTGATTCTATCGCCGAGACCAAGCTTCCCAGTTCGATTGAAGAATAGAGTCGAATCAACATTCTGAATAAAGTCTAATCAGAGAACCCCACTAGGCGTGATAGGTTCGAGCGTGGTCAAATTTTCGGTAGTTATACCTCTGATACCCCAGCACGATAGGGAGTTAGGCGGAATATTTTTCCAATTAAATGGGTCTCGCGAAATCCTCGAAGAAATCATAATTTGTAGAAGCGAATCCTTATTCGGCCAGAATCAAACGATGGCAAGAATAACTAGACTGGCGGAGAAAAATGGAATAAGTCCAAAACTCCTGAAGTTTTCCTTTGTTTCGGGTAAAGCAACTGCTGGTGAAAACCGAAATAGAGGTTGGAACTTGGCATCTGGTTCCCACGTAGCATTTCTCGATGCAGATGATTCATATGCCAAGAATCGACTAGAAGTAATAAGGGATACCCTAGAAAAGTCTGATGCGAAAGCAGTCGTTCATAAATTCGGGAATCACTTACAGAAGGAAGGAGAAGGGAAACAAGGATCTTTAAGTTTCGGTTACATTCAGTTGAACGCTGGTGGAATTTTCACCGCAAGAGATTCTCAAGTTTCATTTCATTGTGCTCACTTGACCGTGGCGACTTCTCTCCGAGGTGATTATCAATATTCAGATATTTTTCCTGGAGAAGATCTAGAACTGGTGTCACAAATGATTAAAGATGGTGTCAGGATATTTCACATTGACCATGAACTTTCTAGTTGGAACAGAAGTCGTTCGTTTCGTTACGAATTCCGCAGACTTCGAAAGAGAATTCTACCCACCAAGTTTCTCAGATAAATTTGCTCTTAAAGTAAGGCGAAACTTTGTAAGTCGTGAACTCTCGGCAGCCTTCAAAATTTTTCTCAATTTAGGATTGTAATTTCCAAGTTCGTCCAAGGATTCACCGACAAACTCCCCCAGTAACCTTTTTGTAGGAAAAGGTTTTGAATTCGATTCAAATTTGTAGAAGCTGTCGTGAATAAATGCGCGATCCCTAAATTCGGGATAAACAACCTTCATTAGAAACACTTGATCTTGACCATGACTCGCCCCGAATGAGTCGTACTTGGGAAGAATTTCCAAGAGAGAGTTACACCCAGCTTTAGCCCCCCACATCCCGCCGAGAATTTTCGCATTGTGAAATGGGTGATCACGCATGATGTGAAGATCTTTGTCAGAATTCAACCACTCCTTAACTGCCTCAATCTCTCGAAGGCTGATACGTGAATCCGTGTCTCTAAACATGACATTCGAGTAGAAAAACTCTGCTTGCGCCTGAAAACGCCAGAACATTCCATTCGGGTGCCAACCCTCGGATTCACGCCGAACTATCCCACCAGCCAACTCAAGATTTTGGATGACTGATTCAGGAATTGACTTCCCACAATAAAAAACAGATTTATATGAACTCCCTAATTTCTGGATATCCAATGCATTCTGAATTGCTCCAGTGATGTATTTAGGATCAGAACCATAAACAGAAAAACTGAATAGATTGCTCATACAGGAATTGAGATCCAGGAGTCAGGAATATACTTCGAAGGATTTGGCTTTGAAAGAAACCATCTACTTGGGGATATAACTTCCGGTTTGAGGGAAATTGAAAGCGTTGCCGCCCACCAGCTGAAAGTTGAATTAGATAGTACAAATACGCTACCTAAGCGCATCGCCTCGAGGTTTGCCACTGCATCCTCCTGGTCAAAATTAATGAATTTTACCCGATGTGCAAATTGATCCGGAATGTAGTCCCCTACTCCCTCAAATTGGTCAGAAAAAATCCAAATTGGCTTCTCTGGGTATCTCGCAGCGACAATTGAAATACCTTCTTTGTAATAACTTTCCCGTAAGAAACCCAATTCTCGAATGCCCAAATAGTCTCCTCTTCGAATATGTACGACGATAGGACTTTCAAGCTTACTTTCGGCCCTCAAATCACAAAGCCATTTTGGCTCTTCAATCATTCTTAAGGAAAGCATTTGCTGGAGAACGGATGGGTCTCTTAACCACTCATAGCTATGAAAAGTGCCAACCAGTAGCCTGCTAGTCAAGGAATTGTTGACCCTCCTGTCAAAACCAACTCCATGTGAAAGGAAGATTTGCCGCTTCCTGGATCTGATTGCCCCAACCACTATCTTTACAGCCAGAATGAATGAGTCAAAGTACTTACTTTCACATCTCATCGCAGAAAGCTTAAGAGAAAAAAGAAAAAACATGTTCCTAAGGTTTCTTGAACTGCTGTCAATGAGTTCAACTCCAGACGGAAGGACATAACTCGCGATTGCAACCCGATTCTTGTGAAGCCGTGGATTACCAGAAACTGAATCCAATTGGATATGTCCGGACTTGGCAAGAAAACAACCTACTGCCAATTGGTGTAACTGGTTACCCAGACCTCCAAAAAGCATCACGCAATTACTCTTATTGAAGTTACTCAATTGAAATGCCTCCAGAATTTCGCAAGAGATACAAAGCTTTCATGAAGCCAAGAGGTAGCTTGGAGAAAATCTGCATCGCGATAAAGGAACTTTTCAGAAGATCAATCCAGTCCAAATACCTAAATCTCTTCAATAATGCGACATAGATTCTTAACATAAACACAAGAATTATCCTTTTATTGTCTTTCGATGTTGCCTGATTAAATAAGCTAAAGAAGTAGGCCAAAGCCAAAGCGAGGTCAGGATACTTCGATAATTGATTGGTAGATTGCAATTCATTGCCTACAAAATAGGTATATAAGTTTAATTCAGAAAACTTCAATCTGGGATTTCTCATTAAAACCTGAATAAGAAATGCCTGGTCCTCGGCAATTTCAAACCGAGGAAAGTATATTCCTGATATAAATTCGTTACGGTAAATTATGCGCGTGAATGCTGGAAAAAGCCCAAGCCCAATAAATGGATCTAACTTCTCTGATATGAAGACGTCCTTAAATTTGCTAGAAACATCACAATCTTGAATGCGAATTGAGCCAATAATTAAATCTGTCTCTTCTTTTGATAATTCATCTATCAAAGTCAAGCAATTTGATAGATTGAGCAAGTCATCAGCATCTAAAAAGCATATCCATTCAGTATTAAGCATTTGCAATGCTATATTTCTTGCATTACCTACATTTGCATAGTCACAAACAGCCAGACTTACATTTCTCAGGTTTAAGGCCCTCAAATCTACTTCTAAGTTTTGCAAGATAATTGAGGACTCGTTGTTTATGGCAATCGCAACTTGAATACCGAAACCATCTGCTTCACAGAGGAATCTAATCAATCGTGGGTTCACATCAACCGTTCGATGAATTGGGATTACAACGCCCAACGATTTCTTTCGAGTGATCACTACAAGATTCTAACTCTGCCGAGGCAACTTCATTGGCACTTCTCAAGGCACGCGCGATAAAGTCCTCACATGCCATATTCAAAAGCGACAACCACCACGGTTTTTCTGAATGGAGGATTGGGCAACCAGTTATTCCAATGGGCCATGGGATACGCAAGGGCAAAAGAACTAAACACGGAACTATGCCTAAATATTTCAAATTTGCGTGAAGGCGGATTCGAGCTCGATAAATTAGATTTACCAATATACGGGGTTTCTAAAAAGTTTCACAACTCTTACAAAATCAAGAATAAATTTATCAAACGTATTTGGATGTTACCAACTTTGCGCCACCACTATTATGAAAAAGAGTTTGGATACCAAGCCGAAACAAAGAATAGAAGACTCAGAAATTTTCATGGCTATTTTCAATCCGTCGAGTATTTCGAAAAATATATTGAAGAAATTGTTCAGTTCGTGCAGAAGAAAAAGAATCCATCTATGGAACTAACCAGATATTTAGAAGTCTTTCAAACGCGAAAGATTGTCGCTGTACATGTGAGAAGGGGCGACTACCTTGGGTTAGATGATTATCATGGCGTACTCACCATGAACTATTACCAGGAAGCATTAAAAAAATTTCCTGAGGGTGAATTTCATGTAGCAGTTTTTTCAAACGATATAGATTTCGCCAGACTTCATTTTCCATCGAATTATATTTTTATTGGGCCTTCCGATCTTCCAAGCGCAGCTGAAAACTTGGTACTAATGAGTAGCGCCTCGGGAATAATTGGTGCGAATAGCACGCTAAGCCTTTGGGCAGCATTGATTATGAATCAACGTTCAGGACTTAAGGTTTTTCCTGAACCGTGGTTTAAGACAACGTCAATTGACACTTCAAGCTTAGTTCCAGTTGGCTATAGCCGAGTCAACGTTTCATATTGAAATTAGGCACGTGTTATGGAAGATCGAACTAGAAAATGGCAAGGAGTATGGTTAGCAGCGTGATTATTACAGTTAAGAGGTGGGCCTCAAGAACTACAATAGGGAAATGTGCCGCGATACTCTCGCATCGCGACAGGCGAAATTTGGCATTATCAATACTGCTTCAAGTAGTTATGGCCTTTATGGATTTACTTGCAGTTGGCGTCATTGGGGTTATCGGTGCGCTGGCCGTATCGGGAGTGCAATCCGCCACCCCTTCTTCGGCCATATCAAAAGTACTGAGTATTCTTCAAATAGACGGCTATTCACTCCAAACGCAAACGGCTCTGCTAGGAATTCTTGCTGCAGTTCTGCTTATTACAAAGACCATTTTCTCAATCTTCTTTTCAAGGAAAATCTTATTCTTTCTAAGCCGACGCGGTGCTGAAATTTCATCTAGCTTGTTCTCTAAACTCATGACAAAGAATCTGGACGAAATTCAAGAAAAAACTTCTCAAGAAAGTCTTTACGCAATAACAACAGGAGTCAGCGCTGTGACGCTCGGCATTTTAGGAGCTTTTGTTGTGCTGCTTTCCGATGTAGCCGTGATGATTGTATTAGGAGTGGGGCTCACATTCGTAAATCCAACCTTGTCACTGGGTACTATTATCTTTTTCGGATTAATTGGAATCTTGCTTCACAAATATATGTCCCAGCAGTCGCAGCGACTTGGTTTAGAGAGTTCAGTGTTGGCAGTCAAAAGTAACGAAATTATTTTGCAGGCGCTTCATTCTTACAGAGAGCTGGTTGTCAGGAACAGAAGAGAATATTATTCACAACAGGTTTCAAGTGTGAGACAACAGATATCTGACACTGTCGCACAAATGTCATTTTTACCCAGCATTAGTAAATATGTGATTGAAACTGTCGTTGTTCTTTCCGCATTATTAGCTGGCGCAGTGCAATTCTTGTTGCAGGATGCAGAGAATGCAGTAGCGACACTTTCCATTTTCTTAGCTGCCGGCACACGCATCGCGCCAGCTGTGCTTAGAATTCAGCAAGGTACGATCGGAATTAAAGGTGCAATAGGTGGAGCAGCACCGACTCTTGCACTGATTGACAAGCTGGGCACGGATCAGCGCACGGTAAAAGTCGCTGAACGAGTTGACTTTACCCACGACAATTTTGAATCTTCGCTGGAAGTGGTTGATCTGAGCTATATGTACTTGAATAGTGAGCAACTAGTTTTAAGTAAGATAAATCTCAAACTTACTGCTGGCCAATCGCTTGCAATTGTTGGACCTTCTGGAGCTGGCAAAACCACGCTTGTTGATTTAATTCTTGGAGTACTTGAACCAAAAACTGGGCATGTTCATATCTCAGAGCTCGACCCGATAAAGTCAATTCAAGGTTTTCCTGGCGCAATAGGTTATGTCCCACAAGACATCCAGGTAATTGATGGAACGATTCGTGAGAATATCGCCTTTGGATTTCCTTTAGAGGAAGCAACCGATGCGCGCGTGTGGCAGGCTCTAGAATTTGCGAGCCTAGTTGAATTTGCTAAATCCCTACCTCAAACTATTGACTCTTCCGTCGGCGAGCGCGGAACTAAGATAAGTGGTGGTCAGCGCCAGCGACTGGGAATTGCTCGAGCTATTTTTACCAACCCTAAGTTCTTGGTCCTCGATGAAGCGACCAGCACCTTGGATTCGGAAAACGAACGCTTGATTTCACAGAGCTTGGATAAACTAAAGGGCAAAACAACACTCGTAATGATCGCTCATCGATTGGCCACAATTGTGAATGCCGACAAAGTGCTCTATTTGGAGGGCGGCGAAATTAGAGCCTTCGGCACCTTGGGCGAAGTTAGACGCGCCGCCCCTAATTTTGACGAACAGGTTCGAGCTATGGGAATTAATTAGTCGTTTTGTCCGTTTTGTCCCCTTCCCGCTACAAACTACACTCAGATTCGTAGTAGGGGATAGAGGCAGCGACGGTTGGCTCTGTAGGACAAAACCGGTTAATGAAGGATCAATAAAGTGGCACTTAGCGTATGGACAGTTGCTGAACTGGGGGCTTTTTACACTGAGCACCGTTCAGAGCTACTCGCGCATGCCAATCGTGTATTGAAGGATTCAGCTAAGGCTGAAGAGATCACCCAAGACTCACTTATTAAGTTCATGCTTGCTGCCCCCGAGCTTGAATCACAAGAGCACGCACTCTCTTATTTGCACCGCACCATTGAAAACCTCTGCATTGATTACTTCCGCATGGAAGGCCGCCGTCCAAACCTTGTGGTTATCGACGATGCCCAAGCTGAAGTTGAGGCTGCATGGCAGGTTTCAGGCGATCACTCAGAAGTTCTCACTCAAGCTGAAGATGCAGCGATTATTCGTCAGGCATTGGCCCTACTTTCACCAGCTGAGCGCGCAGCGCTCGTTATGTGGGAGATGGAAGGCCGCTCAACAGAGGAAATCGCGGCCGAGCTTGGAATCAAGGAATCTGCAGTGCGCCACACTGTGTCTCGCGCTCGCACATCTCTTCGCCGCGTACTTTCAGAGCTTGTTATCGATGAAGAGCGTGGCCTTACCGCTCTCGACATGCTTTCAACTACCTATAAGAAGGCGGCTGAGCTTGCAGCTAAGTCTTCAAAGGTCGCTCTCTCCTTACTGTTAGTAGTTACAGCCTTCCTTGGCTTTAACTCAGTGACTGGCCGTGAAGGCGTTCTTCCAACAGTTAACTCAAATGATTCTTCTGGTGCTGTAGCTGGAACTGCCTCAACAGATTCACCAGCACCTGCTCCATCTCTATCGATGCCAGCTAAGAAGTCATCAACGATGGTTTCTGGCGTATACGTCAAGAGCGCTAAGGCCTACTGGCCTGGCCTTGATGATGAAGGCGTCCCAACAGGATTCACCGTCGCAGGTGAAAATGGTCCAATCGGAAAGATCCGCGTAAACCGCAATACTCCGATTGCAACCGAAGAAGGCACAATTTTGGCCACCCAGGCCATCACATCTGGGGGTGGACCAAATGTGATGATCGATCAGATCATCACAGTCGATGGCAACGGCACAAAGTATGAGGTCAGTTACGTTGCGCTCGGTATGAAGGGCTCTTGGGCGGTAGCTAACGCTGACGCCACGAGCGTGGATTTTGAGCGTATGTCCAATGGCCA
>Ga0209400_1000881_pt1 | contig 25659 bp, 30 predicted proteins | sample M_130807_EF_Meta_FD_187313 | JGI IMG/M metagenome (GOLD analysis project Ga0209400, IMG submission 187313) | Freshwater microbial communities from Lake Montjoie, Canada to study carbon cycling - M_130807_EF_MetaG (SPAdes) (version 2) | ecosystem: Environmental > Aquatic > Freshwater > Lake... | reverse complement strand
ACATCAAACAGGATATATTTGGGACATGTATAATAAGATAGATGGTAATCATGGTGCAAGACCATGCACTTGTTCATCAGCAGGAAAGTATTGGAAAGCTGCAGTTGACACACTTAACAATTATATAAAAGTAAATGATAACAGGTAGTTTATCTTTGGAGTGTGAACAAAGATTAACCAATTTATACATCAATAGTAACGATTGGTTAATCAAACACGCTAAAAAGATTACAAAGAATAAAGAAGAAGCAGAAGATTTAGTGCAAGAACTTTATGAATACCTACATAAGAAATGTAATCCAAAGATATTTTATGGTGTATCTTATCATATGTTTTATTGTTATAGATTTTTGGAAAGCAGATGGATTAACAAAACCAAAAAGCTAAACCGAATAGTGTATAAAGAAGAAGTCGTAAGTGAAGATGTTTTTGAAGAATATGATACAGATAAAGACCAAGAGTTAGAGAAGGCACATAGAGAAGTGATAGATGAACTACAAAAGTTATCAGCAACAAGAATGTGGGCACCTGCAAAGATATTTGAACTATATTGGATGTCGGACAAAACTCTTGATGAAGTAGCAAATGATATAAAGATAAGTAAGTCAACAGTATTCCTTTCAGTTAAGAAGATAAGAAAGTATTTAGAGAGCACATTAGACAATCCATTTAATAAACAATAAGTTATATGTCATTATGGGCTAGAAAGTTTGACCACAAGAATGGTGAAGATAGGATATGTAAAGAATGTGGTTCTGCATATCATACAATGAAACCAATTAACAAATGTAGGTTATGTGTTAATAAAGCACAAAAAGTAATTGAAGAAGTTAAAAGAGCAAAGCGTCCTCTAAAAAAACCATATCCTTTTAATAATAGAACAAATGAAGCAGGTGCAAGATTTTGTAGTATAAGAACTGCTTTAAGTAATGCATGGAAAGAATACAATAAGACTGGTGATAAGTCTTATGTTCTTGCACACTATGAGAAACAATTGAAAGAAGCTAAAGAGTTGGGTATAATGGAATGGATATTTGATAGAAAGGTGCCAAGAGAAAGAAAAAATAATAATCTAAAGACAAAGAATATGATTAGAAAAGAATATCCTGATACTCGCGGACACTATGAATACTAGAATAGATTATAAGTATGTTCATCTTAACTTTGACTGGAATTGGATAAAGGATAAGCAAATTATATTAAGAGGTAATCAATGGGCAGGTATGATAGTTGTATTAGATGCAGATGGAAGGACAGTTGGAATGTATGGATATGAAGCAATAGAGAATGAATGAAACAATAGAAATAATAAAAGCTAAGTTAACACCATCCCTTTTACCAATGTGGATGCATGATAGGAATGTAGCAAATCCTATGTATGGACATTGTTATCATTCATCGGCAACACTTAAACACTTTTATCCTAACTTACAATTAAATAAAGGATTAGATTGGGAAGGTGAATGGCATTGGTGGTGTGTTGATGAAATGGGAACAATCATTGATATAACTGCGGAACAATATACATCAATAGGAAAAGAGTTACCATATGAAGTAGGTGTTAAAGCAAATGAACTATGGTTAGGAAGTTATAAGGATAGAGTAAAGAGATTAATTAAAGCAGTAGAGAACCACAATAATAATAAATGGTTTAATTATGAAGAAGCAAGATAAAGAAATAATCGTATTAATGATGGTATACCTGACCACCCTGACACTATTAGTTGCTTGGGAGGTGTTTACTAACAAATAATATAAGATGTGTTTATATAATAGTAAAATACAATTAAAATACTATGGCGTTCGTTAAAGGAGATAAAAGAATAAATGCTAATGGGAGACCAAAAGGAGCATTGAATAGAACCACAGAACAAATGAGGTTAACAATCAATCGTGCAGTTAATAATACTTTATCCACAATACAGCAAGACTTAGAAGAACTAAAAAAGAAAAACCCAGAGAAAGCTATAGAGTTATCAATGAGGTTATTAGAATATGCAATGCCAAAGATGAGAAGCATAGATGTGAAAGGAACAATGGAAGTCAATGCAAAGATACAATCAATCAACCTAAACATAGTAGATGGAACTAAACATAACCACATCAAAGACATATAGGGATATTGATGAGAGTAAAAAGATATGTATACTGCAAGGTGGAACTAGAAGCAGTAAATCATATTCTGCTTTACAATGGATATTAGTTCATTGTTTAATGGAGCCTAACATAGTAGTTTCAGTAGTAAGAAAGTCTTTTCCATCTATGAGAGTTAGTATTATGAGAGACTGGCAAACAATACTTAAAGATTTAGAGATATGGGATGATAACAACTGGTCTGCTACTGAACACATATACAATTTTGACAATGGTTCAATGGTAGAGTTTATGTCAATTGATAGTTCGGAAAAGAGAAAGGGTAGTGCAAGAGACTATTTGTTTATAGATGAGTGTAATGAATTAAGTAGAGAGGATTACTTTCAGTTATTTATTAGAACTAGAATTAAAACTATTATAGCGTATAACCCATCATTCGGAACTAACCACTATATCTTTAATGAAATACAAACACACCCTGAGAGCAGTTTATATATTAGCACATTTTTAGACAATCCATTTTTAGAGAAGTCTATTGTAGATGAGATTGAAAGGTTAAAGTGGGTTAACCCTGAATACTATAAGATATATGGATTGGGTTTACCAGGCAATAATGTAGGAACAATCTTTAGTGCAGAGTTAGTAGAGGAGATACCTGATGAAGCAGAGTTTGTTGCATTCGGTATGGACTTTGGATTTAGTATTGACCCAACAACATTAGTAGCAGTATATAAGTGGAGAGAGAACTTATACTTTGAAGAACTCCTATATAAGAAAGGTTTAGTCACATCGGAAATCGTAGCTGAATTAAAATCACTTGATGTAGAGAGAAATCCAATATGGGGAGATAGTGCGGAAGGTAGATTGATAGAAGAGATATATAGAGCAGGTTTCAATATAAAGCCTGTTAAGAAAGGTAAGGATAGTATTAAGATGGGAATTGATATCATGCACCAACACAAACTACATATCCTTAAAAGCAGTGTTAATATCGTTAGAGAGTTTAGTGAGTATGTGTGGACTGTAAATAAGAATGGTGACTTTGAAAACATACCCGTTGATTACTCTAACCACGCAATAGATGCAATCCGTTATGTTTGCATGGAACAATTAAATCAAAAGAAAATACAAGCAGGTAAATATGCAATATCAATCGGAAGACATAAATACTAATCAAAAGCAATGGAACGAGACCGAAATTAGGGAGTTGATACTCTACGCTAAGAGTTTACAACAGGAAAATGAGGATTTGAGAGCAAAAATGATAATGATGAATACTGCTTTAGAAAGAGAAGAAAAGAAAGTAATTAGATTAAACAACATGATAAAATTTTTAACAAATGGTGCAGGAACTAACAATTAACATACCACAATCTTATGAGGACATTACCTTAAAGAAATGGTTAGCATTACAAACTGAAATGGAAAACTATAAAGATGATGAAGAAGCAGTAACTGCTGTTATCTTTTATCACTTATGTGGATTAGACCCTAACCAATTAAAAGGTTTATCATTAGAGGATTACACAAACATTAAAAAAGATATAGAGGACTTTATAGGTAAAACAGAATTACCATTGCAGAAGTTTGTAACGATAGATGGTATTGAGTATGGCTTTGAACCTAACTTATCTCAAATGACTTATGGTGCATATGTAGATATTACAAAGTTTGACACATTTACTATTGATAAGAACTGGCAAAACATAATGAATATATTATATAGACCTATTGAAAGAAAGAAAGGTGATATGTATTCTATTAAACCTTACATACCAAACGATGATGATGGTAAATGGTTAGAGGTTGGCATGCATGTTCACTTTGGAGCTCTCTTTTTTTTTGTTCATTTGTCAACCGACTTGTTGAGTTCTATCCTGAAATCTACGATGGAGATGGAGTTACCTCACAATATCAGGCAAATTTTGGTAAGAAGTGGAGAGGTTATGCAGCCATTCACGAACTCGCCAATGGGGATATTACAAAATACAAAGAAATAATTAATACACCATTAGAAGAGTGTCTATTGTATCTGTGTTATAAATCAGATAAGAATATGATGGAAACGATGTTGCACAAAGAGGCAATGAAAAGAAGTGGGTCATAACTATTTTTCCGTTAATTAGTGTTTTTATTAAAATGAAACTATGAGTGGTAAGTGGTCTAACAGTCGCAATGGTAATCTTCGTTATTCTGTCAATAGAGAGAATGCATCAGGAGTATACATTGGGCCTACTAGAGGATTAAGTTCACCAAAGAATAGCAGAAGAGGATGTCTATGTTTGAATAGTGATACCTATGATGTTGCATGTTGTAAAGGTGCATTGATGCAACAAGGTATTGGTAACATACAATTTGCTCCTGAAGCAGTAGTGCTTACAGGTCCATTCTCTTCAGGCTTTAGCTCAGGTTTTGAAATTACGATATAAATAAAATAAAGATATGGCGATATTAACCAAAAATCAATTATCAGCATCAAACGCTAGTTCATTTCCTGACAATACTACGGGTGCAATTACACCACAAGTATTAAGGGATTTTAATACAGGTGTTATAGACACACTTGTAGATAGTCTTAATACTGGCAGTTATGCTATCACAACAGGTAGTAACGATTTTACACAAGCAAACTCATTTACATCTATCTCTGCTTCATCATTTGTTTCGGCAAGTGTATTCGTAGGAGATGGTAGCAAATTAACAAACATAACTGCATCAGTTGCAATTCCTATATCTGATGAAGGTATTTTATTAGGATATGCAACTCAATTAAATTTTAGTGGTTCAAACATTAGTGCAAGTCTTCAAGCTGGTATCGCAACTATATCTGTTAACACAAACAATTTAGTAACGACATCTTCTTTTAATTCTTTGACTGCTAGTATTAATCAATTTACATCTAGCACAAATCAATTCACTTCATCACAAGAAACAAAGAATACAACACTTGCAAATGTAACTGCATCACTAAATGCTTATACTTCATCTAATAATACAAAGTGGAGTAATTTAGGAACACAATCTGGTAGTTGGGTAACTGAAACCGAAAGTGGTTCATTCTTAATTACTGCTAGTGTAAACTTAAATACATTAACTTTTACCAAAGGTGATAATACAACATTTGCAGTAACTGTTAATACAGGTAGTGCACAAACAACTGACATTACATCATTAAATGCATTCACTGCATCTCAAAATACAAAGAACTCTACACTTGCTACATATACTGCATCGGTTGACCAAAAGTTTTCTAACATAGGTTCACAATCAGGCAGTTGGATTACAGAGAGTGAGACAGGTAGTTTTGCAGTAACTAACGCAACTAATAGATTTACAAGTTCACAAATATTTCAATCTATATCTGCATCTGCTGAAATCAAAGGAACTTATTTCCAAGGCGGAACTGCATATGTAGATTTAATACAAACACAAATACCTCTTAACCCAGGTAATTTGACAATATTAATACCTAATGGTAATTTATCGGTATCATCATCTATATCAGTAACAGGAGCAGTAACTGCTTCTTATTTCAAAGGTGATGGTAGTGCATTAACAAATCTACCAGGACAAATTCCTTTAACTTCATTGAATGCATTTACTGCATCACAAGATACAAAGAATACAACTCTTGCAAATGTAACTTCTTCATTAAATTCATTCACTGCTTCACAAGATACTAAAAACTCTACACTTGCAACATATACCGCAAGTATTGATACAAAGTTCTCTACATTGGGAACTCAATCTGGAAGTTGGATTACTGAAAGTGAAACTGCTTCTTTTGCAAGAACGAATGTAGATAATAACTTTAGTGTTAATCAAACATTCACAAACATAACTGCAGTATCTGCATCATTCCAATATGTTCAAACAACTTATGAAACGGCTAGTGTAATTTATTCTAGTGGTTCAAATCAATTCGGAGATGAGTTATCAGACATACAAACTCTTTCAGGTAGTGTTAAGGTGCAAGGAACTTTAACAATTAACGGACTTCCAGTAGCGACAGGGTCAACTGATATTAGTTCTCTTAATGCTTTCACTGCATCACAAAATACAAAGAACTCAACATTAGCTACTTATACTGCAAGTGTAAATAGTTCATTGACTAACTTAAATACATTTACAGCAAGTAATGGTAACACATCATTAAACTCTTATACTGCATCTAACGATACTAAATGGAGTAACTTAGCAGGACAAACTGGAAGTTATGTAACATCTGCAATCACTGCAAGTTCATTAGTAACCGCTTCGGTAAATCTTAACACAATTACATTTACAAAGGGTGATGCATCTACATTTAACATTACAGTTAATACAGGTAGTGCAGTAACAACTGACATTACTGCATTGAATAGTTTCACTGCATCACAAGATACAAAGAATACTACATTAGGAAACTTAACAGGTAGTTACGCAACAACAGGCTCTAACTCATTTATCGGAAGTCAAAGTATTTCAGGTAGTTTAAGTTTAACAGGTAGTGCATTCGGTAATGTAGTATCAATGAGTGTAACCTCTAATACCGCATCAATGAATTTCAATTTAGGAAACTACTTTGAATTAAGTGCAAGTGTATCTCCTATTAGAATTGAAGTAAGTAATTTGAAAGGTGGAGTAACATCTACTTTAGCATTGAATGGTGTAACATCTTCAACAATCGTATGGAGTTCAAATGTATTACAACCATCAGGAAGTGCATATACTGCATCTGTAAGTGGTTCAAATGATATACTTTCATTTGTAGCATTTAACTCTTCAAAGGTGAATGTAGTATCAACATTAAAAATGATATAATGATATTTCAAAACTTTGGATTTAATAGATTAAAAGTAAAAGGAGCAGCTGCACCAGCGGCTGCAGTATTTCCTGACCAATCAATACGAACTTGGACATCAACTGAAACTGCACAATGGTTATCAGCTGCGAGTAGTGTATTTGCAGTAGGTAATGGTGTAACATATTCAGCACCAGCTTCAATATCAACATCATTAGGAAGCAATATATTTGGTGGTAAATTGGCCAGAAATGGTAAAATCTATATGGCAGGTGATGGTGGAACAACAATCTATGTTTGGAATACCAACACTAGCACAATGACTAATATAACATCTCCGTATGGATTAGTAAACTATACAGGATATTATAATGATTATAGTAAATGTGTATATTTTGTAGCAAATGGATATATTGTAGTAGTTGATACATTAACAGATACCATAGCTGCATCTATTGCAAATCCAGTAACAGGTAATTATGGTAGCATTTATGGTTCAGGATATGATGGAAGATACATTTATGGTAATGGTTGGTTTTCAAGCAATACATGGTTCAAAGTAGATACTCTTAACAATACTGCTACATCATTAAGTCCAGTAACTAGTCAAGGTGATACCTTAACAGGTATGATGGCAGCTAATGGAAAACTTTATATGGGAAGTGGTGGAGGTTCTGGTGGAGGTCTTCACGTGTGGAATGCAAATACTGATACTAATGAATTTGTATCTGCATTAGGAAATACTTCTGACATATATAGAACTGTCTGCACACACTATGATGGATATGCTTATACATTCCCAGCATATGGTGCAAGCAATATATGGCAAATAACACCATCAACAAATGGAGGAACATCCGTTTTAGGAAGTGTAACTGATATTAGAGCACAGGCTTCTGTCATGGGGGCTGATGGTTTAATATATGTGTTTGGTAATCCAACTTTTGGAACAAACAATGCTTACACTTATAATCCAATTGCAAACTCTGTTAGTTATTTTACAGCTCCACAACAAAACTTACAATGGTGTGTTATGGATGTAAATGGTCATATTTACTTTGGTCAAGGAACAACTTTATATAAAATGACTGCATCTAATGTTCCAGCTGCAACTGCAACTGCATTAGCAGAATATAATGGTATTATAGCAAGAATGAGATAACAAATAAACTATGCAAGTATTCAAATTAACCAAAGAAGATAAAGAATTGATAGTAGATGCTAATCCTACAACATATTATACATCCTTAAATAATGGATGGATATATGAAACAATAGATGTAGCAGATGATACTATATTAAATACTTTAGAAGAAATAAATTAAAATAACGATTTTTTTAACAAAAGGTGTTTTTACCTTATATAAACAATTAAAATATGAACTCAAAAACAGTATTAAGTAAGATATTAGGACTTTTATCAAAAGATGAAGTAGAAATGACTTACGCTAAATTAGCTGATGGAACAATTGTAGAGTCTGCAACATTTGATGTTGGTGAAGACTTGTTTGTAGTTTCAGAAGATGGAACAAAATCTCCAGCTCCAAATGGTTTCCACGATTTGATGTTGAAAGACACAGAAGGAAACGAAACTTTATTAAAAGTAAAATCTGAAGACGGTAAAATCGTTGAAAGAGAAAATGTTGAGATGGCTGATGTTGATGCTGACATGGTTAAAACTGAACCTATCCCTGCAGTTGGTAACGAAGACAAAGAGAATGTGATGCCTGACTTAAAAGGTCAAGTAACATCAGGAACTCTAAAGATGGCTGAAACAACTGATGAAGTTGACCCTAACATGCCTGAAACGGATGGTGAACCAATGGAAGATGATAGTGAGGAAAGTGGCACAATCAATATTGACTTGAAAAAGATGATGGAGAAAATGGCTTACAGAATTGAAGAGATGGAAAAGAAAATGATGAACATGGAACAAGCAATGATGCCACCATTATCATCAGAAGTAGCTCAAGAAGTAGATGGTATTAAAATGGCTGAAGTTGACGAAGAAGAGTTACCTAAATTAGATGGTGCTCCAATTGAAGATACAAATTCTATCTTAAAGTTTGAAGCAAATAGAAAAAATTATGGTAAGAAAATACAAGACCCACAAGGTTCTTTCTTATCTAAACTTTATAATTAAAATAATTAAAAAACAAAAAACGAATTAACATGAACAAAATTCAAAAATTCGGCACAATGCCAGAAGGTATCGGCCCAACCGGTAACTCTTCATACGCAGGTGAAGCCGCAAGTGGATATATCGCAGCAGCGTTATTATCTGCAAACACATTGGATAAGAAGTTAGTTACGATAATGCCAAATGTAAAATTTAAGAGCGTTATCCAAAAATTAGCCTTATCTTCTTTAATCTCTGATGCATCTTGCGATTTTAACGCAACTGCAACAGCATCAATCTCTGAACAGGTTTTAGTTCCTGAAGAGTTTCAAGTTAACTTACAATTATGTAAGCAACAATTCGTAGATAGCTGGAATGCCTTACAATTAGGTTTCTCAGCTTTTGATGAAATCCCTAAAAACTTTAACGATTTCTTAATCTCTTATGTAGGTGGTAATGTAGCTCAAGCTATTGAACAATCTATTTGGGCAGGTAACGGAACAACAAATGGTGAATTTAATGGTTTCCAACTTATCCTTTCTGCTTCAGTAGCAGCGGGTGGTGCAACTGCAGTTTTACCTGCAAGAAGCGCAGGAAGTGGTTCTGCAATTATCTCTGGTAGTATTACATCTGCGAATGTAATCTCTAAATTACAATCAGTAGTTGACACTATCCCTGATACAGTTTATGGTAAGCAAGATTTAGTTATCTATGTTCCTACGAATGTAGCTAAAGCTTATCAATTAGCATTAGCAGGTCAAACATCTGTTCCTGCTTCAACTGGAACTGCAAATGGTGGTGCTAATGGTTACCAAAATCAATTTACAGTTGGTGAAAAACCATACAACTTCAATGGTATTGATTTAGTATTATGTCCAGGTATGACTGCATCTAAATTAGTTGCAGCTCAAAAATCTAACTTATTCTTCGGAACAGGTTTGATGTCTGACACAAATGAAGTTAAGGTGATTGATATGGCTAACATTGATGGTTCTCAAAATTACAGAATTATCATGAGATACACTGCTGGTGTTCAGTTTGGTGTAGGTCAAGACATCGTTTACTACGGAGCTTACTAAAAAATAATTAAGGTCGGGAGGTAAAACTCCCACCTTTTAACAAACAAATTAAATTAAAATAATATGGCTTACACATCAGGACAATGCACAGTTACTTTGGGTAGACAAGAAGTCTGCAAAGAGTCAGTAGGTGGTTTACAAGGAGTTTACTTCTTGAATTACTATACTGCATCTGCTACTACTAACGCTAACGATTTGGTAACAGCATTAAATACAAGTGGTTCAGCGTATTATTATGAACTTAAAGGTAACTCTTCTTACACAGAGACTGTTAACTCATCAAGAGATAACGGAACTACATTCTTTCAACAAGAATTAACTCTTAACTTAAAGAAGTTGACTAACGAGATGACTACGCAGCTTAAACTTATGGCATACGGGCGTCCCAAGGTTGTAGTTTGGACATTAAATGGTGAAGCATTATTGATTGGTAACAAAGAAGGATGTGATGTAACTGCAGGAACTATTCAAACAGGTGGAGCATTAGGTGACCTTTTCGGTTACTCAATCACTCTTACAGGTTTAGAAAAAGAACCGGCTTACTTCTTATCTGGAAGCACAGTAAATAACGCATTCGCTGGTTTAACAACACAACCAACTATCGTTTATGGTTCATAAATAATATTATGACTTAAAATATTAGACCCTACTCAAACGAGTGGGGTTTTTTTATTGTCATAACTATTTTTAGATAAAGTGGTGTTTTTATTATATAAATTATAGATAATGCAGAGTTATTATATCTCACAAAGCAACTCATATACCTTTAGAACCGAGCCAACAGCATCTACATTGAATGAATTTACAATGTCTTTGACTGATATGACTACATTGCAAACATTTACTGCATCTATGTCTGGTATAACTTATGAAGGATACCAAAGTTATATAGGGTTTACTGCAAGTATAAGTGGTGCAATTGTTGCATCTGAATATCGTGCAGTATTATATAATGGAACTCCAACAGGTAGTGTTGATATATGGAGAGGTTCAGTTCAAGTATATGCATCTCAAAGTATAGATAAATCCGTATATGAAAACCAAATACCTCCAATCACTTCACACGTAAGTGAAAACAAATACATAATAATGAACTAATATGAAAGGAAAACAAAATTTCGCAATTGTAAATGTAAATAATAATCAACTTCCAATAATTACGGAAGATACGAGAACTCGTTACTCATGGATACCATTTGGTGTTTATGGACAAGATGATTTCTTTGATGCAATAATTGCAGCATTTAATGTTTCAACAACTAATGCAGCATCGGTTGAAGGTATTGCTGATTTAATATTTGGTAAAGGAGTTTATTCTAAAAATGAAGCCTTTAACGAAACATTACAAAAATTAGTTCCACAAGAGGACTTAAAAAGAGTATCGTTTGATTTGAAATTGTTTGGTAATGCAGCATTTCAAGTATATTGGGATGATACACATACAAAAATAAAGAAGATGTATCATATTCCAGTGCAAACACTTCGTGCTGAAAAACTATATGGTAATCCAAAGATAGAAAACTATTATTATTGTGTTGATTGGCATGATAACAGAAAGATTAAAGAGAAAAAGAAGATACCTGCTTTTGAAACATCAGAAGAAAAGTTAGAAATACTTTACATTAAGAACTATTGTCCAGGTTTATACTATTATTCCCTTCCTGATTGGATTTCATCTTTACAATTAGCAATTTCAGAAGGTGAGATAGCTAATTTACATTACAATAACATTACTAATGGTTTCTTACCTGCAGTAATGATTAACTTCAATAATGGAGTTCCTGCACCTGAAGAAAGAGAAACTATTGAAGATTTAATTCAAGCAAAGTTTACAGGAACGGATAACGCTGGTAGATTTATGTTATCATTCAACGATGACCCTGCTACTAAACCTACAATTGATGTAATTAACATTGAAAACTTACATGAGAAATACGATTATGTTGCAGATTATGTTCAAGATAGAATATTAGTTTCACATAGAGTAACTTCTCCTTTATTATTTGGTATTAGAACAAAGAATAATGGTTTCAGTTCACAAAGTGAGGAAATGAAAACAGCATTTAGCATCATGCAAACAATGACTATTGCTCCATTCCAAAACTTAATCTTAAATACATTGGATTACGCATTAACTTGTTCAGGATATACGGATACTGAATTATATTTTGAACAATTAACTCCATTAGTAATTTTATCACAAACTGCAGAAGAAACTGGTAAAACAGTAGGACAGGTTGAAGATGAAACTAACAAATCAATGGAAAATCCATCAACAACCGATGATGGACAAGATGCAGTAGTGACTGACCCTAACTTGGAAGACCAAAAGTTCTCAATGATGGAAGTAAATTCAAAAGAATACGAAATATATAATAAAAAATAACTATGTCATACGCATTATTCATAAACAGAAACGATATTATAAAGAACACTCCGTTGCAAGGTGCAATTGATGCTGATGCTTTATTGCCATTCGTTAGAACTGCACAAGATAAATACTTAAAGAACTTATTAGGAACTGTTCTTTTTGATTTTTTACAAGACCAAATAACTGCTGGGACTGTAGCACAATTGAGTGTATATTATCAAGACTTATTAGATGATTACATTAAAAATACTTTAATATGGTATTCATCAGTTGAATATATTCCATTTAGTTCTGTTCAATTCAAATCTAATGGTAGTGTTAAACAACAAAGTGACCAAGGAACGGCACCATCTAAAAGTGAGATTGATTATTTGTTAGCTAAAGCATTATCAAATGCTGATTATTATGCATTAAGATTACAAAACTATCTAATTGCATATTCTGCAAACATTCCTCAATACTTACAATCAGTTGGTAACCAAACACAAATCTATCCTGACCAAAGTAATCAATACTTCGGCGGTATACAATTATAATTAAAACTATGGCAGCAATCGTTCATAATTCTGGTATAAATTACTCACTTTATTATAATATTTTGAATTATTTCAAAACTATTATGACAAACCACCCTTCTATCATGATGGTATCACAGGGTGCATTGAGTGATTTTGACTACGATGAATTTCCAAATTATCCAGTAGGGAATGTAGTAATTCTTAACGCTAATTGGGGAACATCAACAACGGATTACCAAATACAATTAATAGTAGCAGATAAAGTTAAAAACAAAAATAACGAAAGTGACCCGACAAACAATGAAATAACTATTCCATTTTATAAAAGAGATGATTTAGTTGATATTCATGCAAACACATTCAGTATCTTAAATGATTTAACTTCATACACACAAAGGAGTGTAGATGGATTTGAAATCAATACGGAGATTGTATGTGAACCATTTAGTGATAGGTTCAACAATGGGTTGGCTGGGTGGAGTGCAACATTCACACTCACTACTCACAATGATAAAAATCGTTGTCTTTTTTTTTTAATTGACCCGAACTTTTTAGGATATAGAATAAACGATTGCATTACTGGTATACCATATAACGCAATTATATCTGTCGGTGAGGGTCAGAACATAGGTGGAGCATTTGCAACTAAAATAAACACATCATTACCTGCAAACTATGGTAATTTGAAATGTTTTAGTGTAGGTGAGGGATTAGAACAAGCTAATTGGCAATTTGTAAATATTCCAATGGTCAATTGGCCACAATCTAATTTAATCAATTGTGATATTTGTGAATTATGGATTGAACCAAAGATATGGAATACAACACCAGCAACATGGGCAGGTGATTATAGTGATTTTAGAACATGGATAACAGATTAAAATAAAATAATAATATGGGAAATTTAAGTAATCAATACATCTCACAATCGTTTCAATCTCTATTACATTTAGGGAGTGATAATACTGCATCTGCAACTTTTGCAGAAATACAAGATGCATTGGGTAATGGTGTAGGAGTATTTGTAAATACCACAGGTAATTTAAGAGTAACAAATGCAATATCCGCTTCTGCAGTTAGTGCATCAACAATAAGTGGATTTGGAAACCCTGTTAGTTATTCAGCATCTGTTTCTAACCAATTAATATCATTACAAAATACTGCATCTGCTTTAATAATTGCAACTTCATCTTTTGCAACTACTGGAAGCAATTCATTTATAGGAAATCAAAGTGTAACGGGTGATTTATCAGTAACAGGAACTATTAGTGCATATAAAATAAATACTACAATAGAAAGCAGTAGTGTCATATTCTCATCTGGGTCTAATATTTTGGGAGATGATGCTTCAGACATACAAACACTCAACGGATTAGTTAGAGTGTCAGGAAACGAACAAATAACGGGTTCTTTGGGGGTTTCTCAAACCATTACATCAAATGTAGTTACAACAACAACATTAACTGGTATTGGAAATCCTACAACATACTCTGCAAGTGTTGATTTAAGATTAACTGATTTGAATGCATATAGATTAATTGATAATCAAAAGTTTAATGATTTGGCAGTTACAACTGCTTCAATGAATACATCGTTAGACAAATTAAATACTTGGACTTCATCATATCAACCGATTATTCAAAATTTACAAGTATCACAATCTATTGATAATACAAAATGGAGTAATTTAGGAAGCCAATCAGGTAGTTTTATTACAGAAAGTGAAACAGGCAGTTTTGCAACAACAGGTAGTAATTCATTTAATGGTAATCAAACCATAACAGGAAGTGTTTATGGAAATACCATTTCTTTAAGTATTACATCACAAACTGCTAGTATGGATGTATCAACAAGTAATTTATTTACTTTAACATTAGTAAGTGGGTCTGCTACTAGATTACAACCATCAAATATAAAAGCAGGTCAAACTATAAATCTAAAAGTATTACAACCTGCAGTAGGATTTGGAACAATTGTAATACCTTCAACAATTTTACAACCAATTGGAAATACATATTCAGCAACACCTAGTGCATCTGCACAAGACATTGTTACATTAATTTCTTTTGGAACTACTTTATACGCAACTTCTATTAAAAATTTAGCATAATGAGATTTACACCAACTGCATTTGTAGGTTCTCAACAAAATAATATTAGATTATCTACTACTAATTTAATAGCATACTATGATGTAAATTCTTATAATAGCACTGATAATATTTGGTATGATATAAGTGGAAACAATAATAATGCTCAAGTAACAGGTAGTGTTCTTAATTTAGTAAATGGTCAAGGTTTACTTTTTAATGGAACTAATAATTTTGTTAATATGCCTTCATTTTCAGGAAGTGCTGCATTAACAATTATTTTATGGGGAAATGCTAATTATAATATTAACAGAAGCTTACCATCGGTTAATCATACTCTTTTTAGAAAAGGTGTTATGCCAAATGGTTGGAACTCATATCTTACACAAAGATTTACTGCAACAAGAGATGCATTACAAACTTATGGCCAATCCGGTGTGGGATATGTAAATCAGGGATTTGTAGGTGCAGCAACTGGCAGTATAAATTTTATTGGTTATCAATCAACAAATTTAACATCAAGTGCATTAAATACAGGATTTGCAAATGCATCAAGTAGTTTATGGTCAGGTAGTAATGACTCATTTGGCTGGAATAATCAAGGAACTACATTCGGTAGTGTAATATTTCCATATAATAATCCGTTAGTATTTGGTAGTGGTTCAGCTGGATATTATAATGGAACTGCTCAAATAATTGCAATTTATAATTCACTTTTAACAAATGAAGAAATGAATACACAATATTCTTTAGTATCATCATCAGTATCATATTAGTATGGCAACAATTAACGACATTACAAAGAAGGCAAAAACAATTACTGATGTTCTTATCAGACAAGTTGCCAATAAAGCACCATACAAAACAGGTAGATTAAGGAAAGCTTTAATTAAAGCAAATACTATTAATACTGTATTTGATGTGCAAGGTTCAACTTCAAAGGTAATTCCAATACAATCATTTGAATTTTCAATTAATGTTTCACCAGATGATGCTCCATATGGTAGATGGTGGAATGACCCAACGGTTGCAAAGAATATCAGAAATGGTAACACAAAAAATATACCTGATGCAATAAATTTCGTAGACAAAGCAATCTATACTCCTGAATTTCAAAGAGGATTAGATGAATTATTAGATTTAATAGGAGAAACGGTTGCAACTAATATTGTAAATGAAATAGAATAGGGTATCACATACTTTTTTGAATTTAGTGGTTTTTATATAAAGGAAAAAAGAAATGTCATTATCGTTTACACAAACACCAGCAACAGCATCTTTAGCTCAATCACCAATTATATTTTCGGTGCTAGAAAGCACACCTGTATATACATCATCTTCATTTCAATATTTTGGTGAATTATACTATTGGACTGGCTCTGTATCAAATTCAGGAAGTGTTCCTGATTACACAATTGTAAAATATCCTAATACACAAAATGTAGGTATCTTTGATTTGAATAGAATAATCAATTCAACTCTTACTGATTTAGCAATTGCTAACCCATCAAATGTAAAATACTTTGCAGTTGATTTTTATTATCAATACAAAAGTGGGTCAACATTTGTAACAGGCTCACATGTTAAATCAAATGTTTATAAAGCATTAGATGGATATGGAGTATTTCAAGAACCAATAGGACAACAATTATTTACATCGTCTGTTTATTGGCCGTTGATGACTGACGGGCCAGTTTCTCAAAGTTGTTTTGACTCAAATGTTGGAACATCAGGTGTATATGTTGGTAATGTGGGTTCAACTAGTCCAACAAAAGTAGTTTATACTTCTAATTTAGGAAGTGCTAATTATGCAGTTAGTGGTAACACATCTTCATCTGCACAAATTGCAACATATCCAATAGGGCCAACTCAAAGTGGTTTCCCTCTTTCAACAATAGGATTAGAATGGTTTGCTGTTCAAGCATATAACGGAGCAAGTCCATTAGGAACTTCTGTTCGTTATGATTTAACTTGTCAACAAAAATATCCAAATGTAAGAATTAAGTGGAAAAATAGATATGGACAATTTGATTATCTAAACTTTAATATGATAAGCAAACAATCTTTTGAAACTGAAAGAAGAACTTATCAACCACAATTAGGAACATGGGAAAGTTCAACACTATCCTATCAACCATACGACTCAGCAAATCTTGCATATATCGTAGATAGTAAACAAGGATTACAGGTAAATACAAACTGGTTGCCTGAAACTTATAATGATATTCTAAAACAATTATTAGTATCTGATGAGATTTATTGGGTATATAACGAAGCAACTAATTCAGTAAGACCATTAACTATCGTTACACAAAATATTGTATTCAAAACAGGAGTAGTTGATAAGTTAATTCAATATCAATTTGATTTCCAATATGGACAACCTTATAAGTTAATAATGTAATATGGGTATAATATCAACACAAGCGTTTACTTTTAGATTAATTGCAAACGGAACACAATTAGATATATTTCAAGACGAAGATATTAAGTTATCAAATAATGTAACTGGTCTATTTGATATAGGTCAGTTACCTTCTGATTTTACTCGTCAGATTACACTTCCAGGAACAAAAGTAAATAATGCTTTCTTTGAACATGTATATGATATCTCTATTGATAATCCATTCTTATTTGCAACGAATATAAAAGTTCCTGCATACTTTGATTTTGACTCTGTGTATTTATCAAATGGATATATTCAATTAAACAAAGTAAATGTAATTGCTAATAAATTTATTGACTCATATGAAGTAACTATTTATGGAACTCTTTCCAGTTTTGGTAGAGATATCAACAGAAACTTCTTAACTGATTTAACATCACTATCTGCATATAATCATACTGCATCTTACAATAATATTACAGCAAGTTGGAGTGGTAATCTTTTCAATGGTGATATAGTTTATCCACTTGCCGATTATGGTAGTGGATATCAATTTACATCAGGACAATATGAATTATTTGGAATGGATGACGAAGATGGGGCACTGACAGTTCAAAATTTCAAACCTGCAATTAGGGTAAAACCAGTATTAGATGCAATATTTGCAGAAGCAGGATATACATACTCATCATCATTTTTTGAACAATCATTTATTGATGATACCTATATGATTTGTAATAACTCATTAAAGTATCCTGAATTTTCTGATATTGATTTGGAAACATATGGTAAAATAAAAATAGGTGCAATTAGTGGGAGTGGTATGACAGATAGAACTCTTCCATCAGGTAGTTGGACAACACTTCCTTGGTATAATAAATTATCAGACCCACAAAACTTTTACAATAATGCAGCATATAAAGTAGAGAAACGAACTAATCTTTCAGGTATATTAAATGTAAATGTGAATGTAAGTTGCTCTGTTAATAATATGCCAGGAACATTATCTGCAAATGGAACATGGCAAATAAGAATGTTAGAAACAGGTAGTTCAACTCCCTATTCAACTCGTGCAATTCAATCTTATATATTCTTTTTTGACCAACTACAACAAAGTAGAGGTAGCTTTGGTATAAATACAACATATGAATTACAAACTGAATTTAAGTTAGATGATATACCACCAGGAAATTATTATTTTCAATTAAGACAAAGTCCAAATAACCCACCTCCAACATCTCAACCACTTGTAACATTAGACCCACAATCTACAACTAAATCTTATTTGGAAATTAGAGAAGTAAGACAAGCAGCTGATGGTAGAGTTATAGATATTCCATCAAATATGCCTTTTGGAACAGTAGGTATTAAGCAAATTGATTTCATAATTGGATTACAAAGAAAGTTCAATTTAGTAATCTATCCAGATAAAACAAGATTAAATCAATTCATAATTGAAGAATTTAATAATTGGTATAAGAGGGGTGAAGTAAAAGATTTTAATAGGTATATCAATTTAGATAAAAATATAGAAGTAATTCCAGCAAACAATCTTGCTGTAAATAAATTAAACTTTGGAGATACATTAGATACTGATTATATTTCACAACAATTTGCTAAAGCTGCAAATAGAGAATATGGTAAATCATATTATGTGGATACTGCTAACTTTTTCTCACAAGGTGAGTTTAATGTTAAAACTACATTTGCATCTGACCCATTAGTTAGAATTGCAGGAACAGGTTTATCAGGTAGTGTTAGTGGATTAAATCCTCAACCAATAGCATATCAATTACCAGGTCAATATGCAATTTCACAAAATACCAATCCATCATATGTTTGTAATGGTATTGCAAATCAAACAATATTCTCATCTACGGGTGTATTAGAAGATAGTGCAGTATTATACTTTGATGCATATGGAGTTACTCCATTGACAGGATATAAATGGATTTTAGATTATAATACTTGTGAATTATTCTCAATAAACACTTCAACTGCAGTTGCAACAGATACAGGAGATACTTGTTCAACTTATGGATATCCTTGTTTATAAATAAATTATTATGAGTCAAATTATACCAATATACATACCAACATTTATTAGTGACCAAAACTTCAATCCAAGCAGAGTTTTACCACATATCTATTTTTACAATGGATTGATAGATTGTGAGGAATGGTGGTTAGAAAGCGGTAGTTTTACTACTGCAGGTATTAGTTATTCACAAACTAGTTTTCCATATTTTGACAACTATAATGTAGTAACTGGTAGTTTTCCAACAACAAATAGTGATAGCTTACTTTTTAATAATGAAGCTGCAGCGTATGGAGAAATACCAACCGGTAGTCTTTACACAAATTATTGGGAAACTTATATTTCACTCCTTTATAATCCTAAAACAAGATTATTAAATTGTGAAGCAATTATACCTTTAGCTGATTATATTAAAATGGAATTGAATGATGTAGTAAACTTTAGAGGTAACTATTATCATTTAAGAGCAATAAACGATTATTCATTGAAAGATGGTAGTTGTAATTTACAATTATTAGGGCCAATCATTGGTGATACATTGAGTGATTTGCAACCTATACCAACACCACCAACTGGTAGCACTGCATATGCAACTGCATCAATTAATTTGGCAGAGTATAACGCAAGTCCAACTGCATTTATAGATGCAAACTTAATTGTATCTGGAACGGCTTATTATTTTAGTGGCAATTTCTCACAAAGTATTTCAGGTGGAACAGTTGCTAATGTAGTTATGGAAGGTAAAGATGGTGGTTCAACTGTGTGGGGCCCGTATACTACGGCATCTGCAACATTAACAACTTTAGATAATGGAACACCGGTGACAAGTTCAACACAATATATTTATTCAGGTAGTGGTGATAGGGTTATAACATTCCCAACAACATTTACGGCAGGACACAATATTACAATTTCAGGTAGCACTAATATTATATTAAGTGGAAGTTGTTGCACTCCTACAATAACTACTGCATCAGTTAGTTCAGGAAATATTAGTATTTTCTTTACAACAGGTAGTGGATGTTCTGGTTGCACTGCAACAACAATACAAACTTCATTAGATGGTTCTACATGGGGTGGAAGCAATACAGGTGGATGTAATTCTCCAAGAGTAATTACTGCACCTACTGCATCAACATATTATAGAATGTATGAAAATTGTGGAGCAGTAACATCATCATTCTCTAACTCATATTATTTTGTTAGTGGGTCAGGTGGAAGTGCAACATTATCATGGACATTTAGTGAATTAGCTGGTGCAAGAGGACAAATGGATATTTATGTGAATGGTTTAATTGTTGAAAGTAGAAGCAACACATCAAGTGGAATATATACAGTTTATGTTGGTGATACAATCAATGTTGAACTAACTTGTGATGAGTGTGGTGGTAATTATTCAAATGTAGAAGCCACAGGTATTGTAAGTGCCCTAGATTGTGCACCTCCACCAACAGGTATTGCAAATGATTTTTCATCAACTTATACAGTAGTGAGTGGTGATGTTGGAAATACTCTAACTTTAACTAATACCGCTATATGTAGTGGTGGTGGTTGTTTATAATCACTAATTTATAATAAAAAGATTGTTTTTAAGATATGATAAAAGGTATAATTGAATTATTGAATACAGGAGAACATTATAACATTTCCGATAGAGTTGAAATAGCAAAAGGTAAACATAAATTGCCAACAACATGGAGAGATGTTTGGTATAAAATAAAAAGACACGCATGGCAGACAAACAAGTAAAAGTAAAGGTTGATGTAGAAACCAATGTAGAACCATCTATTGCTGCTCTTAAAGAACTTAAAAAGCAATTGAAGGAAACTGCTGCTGGGTCAAATGAGTTCAAAATACTACAACAACAAATTAATGATACAGAGGATGCAATCAAATCTGCAAGAACTGGTGCATCTAACTTTACGGAAGTATTAGGACAATTACCAGGACCGATTGGTGAAATTGGTAACAAAGTAAGTGGTGCAGTTAATACCTTAAAACAATTTGGTGGATTAAAATTTGCTGACTTAAAAGCATCATTTGTTGAATTAGGAAAAGATTTAGCAGATGCAGCAAAAGGTTTAGGTGAACTTACAGGTATCACAAGAGCATATACTGCCTTAAACGGATTTTTAGCTAAATCATTTGTTCAGGTTGGAGTTGGTGAAGCTGCTGCAGCCGCAGGAGCTAAAGCATTATCAGCAGCATTAATTGCAACAGGTATTGGTGCATTGGTGGTATTATTAGGAACTGCAGCATCTGCATTATATGAAATGGCAACGGGTGAAAAAGAAGCAGCTGCTGCAGCGGATGTATTAAATAGAGCATTAGAAAGACAAAATGAATTATTAGAATTAAATGCAGCAGATACAAATAGAAGAAACAAAGTTGAATTAGCTAGATTAAAAGCACAAGGTGCTGATGCACAAAAGATTAGAGAGACTCAATTTAGACAGGCTAAAGATACATACGAACAGGCATATAAAGATGAGCAAGAAGCTGTAAAATTATATAATGATAATTTAGGTAAAGCAGATGCAGAAGGTCTTAAAAAGTTAGGAGATAATTTAACTAAAAGACAACAGGCAACAAAAGATGCATATGCAACTGCACAAGAAGTAGGATTAAATAATAAAGCAGATGAGTTAAAAGAAGAGGAAGCAAAGAATAAAGAGTTAGCTGGTAAAAATAAAGTTGCAAGTGATAAGAAGATAGCTCAGAAACAAAGAGAGTTAGATGAATTAAAAAGATTAAGAGACCAAGAATTAGGTGAAGTTAGAAAAGGTGAAGAAGACGCATTCAAAGCAACTTTGGATGAAAGAGATAGAACTGAATATGAAATAAATCAAAAGTATGCTGCATTAATTGCAACTGCTACAAAGTATAAACAAGACACTACAATATTAGAAACAGGTCTTCAGGCAGAACTTGCTACAATGAGAAAGAAGTTTGCAGAAGAAGATGCTGATAAGAAGAAGGAATTAGATGAAAAAGAAACTGAAAGACTTAAAAAGAAAGGTGAGGATGAAAGAGGTATTGTATTATTAGGATTACAAACTAAATTAGAAGCATTAGATGCTGAAAATAAAAAGATTGATGGTGACTTTGAAGCTGACTTACAAAGATTAACACAACAAAGAGATATCCTTAAAGAACAAGAAACTACTGAATTACAAAATACTGAATTAACTGAATTTGAAAAAACTCAAATCAGAAAGAAATATGCAGATGCTAGAAAGGATATTAGTGACCAAGAGATAGCAACAGAGAAAGCTGCAGCACAGGCCAAACAAGAAATCAATATGGCTTACCTACAATTGTTTGAACAATTTGGTAATCTATTGAGTCAAGTTGCAGGTAAGAATAAAGCATTAGCAATTGCAGGTATTATTATATCACAAGCAGCATCAATCGGACAAATTGTTGCAAATACAGGTATAGCAAATGCAAAAGCAGTTGCAGCATCACCTTTAACATTTGGAGCTCCGTGGGTATTAATTAATACTATATCAGCAGGTTTAAGTATTGCATCAACAATTGCATCAGCAGTTAAATCAATACAACAAATTAATTCTGCAGCATCTCAAGCCGGTGTAACTGGTGGAGGTAGTGGAGGTTCAATTGGTGCAGCACCAAATATACCAACACCAAAAGTTGGTGGAGCAGCTGCACCTACGATAAATGTTAGTGGTGGACAAAATCCATCTACTGCAATTGCACAATCAATTAACAAAGCACAAGCTCCTCTGAAAGCTTATGTTGTAAGTGGTGAAGTTTCATCACAACAAGCATTAGATAGAAGGACTAGTAGAGCAGCTACATTTGTTGGGGGATAACTATTTTTAATCTTAAAAGTGTTTTTAATATATGAAATTGTATGAGCTTAAAGTTGAAGAGGATGGTGTTGATGAAGTCTTTGCTATTAGTTTAGTTGAGGCTCCAGCAATAGAAATGGATTGGATTGCTTTTGATAAAGAAGAAGTAATGTTTGCATCTGTTGATAAAGACCAACAAATGTTAATTGGCCCAATCTTAATACCTGATAAAAAGATATTAAGAGTAGATGGTGAAGGTCAACCTTATCATGTATTCCTAACAAAAGATACGATTAAAACCGTTGCTCAAAATTACTTAATGAAAAAGTATACTGATAAGGCTACTTTGGAACATGATAAAAATATCAAAGGAGTTCATTTAGTTGAGAGTTGGGTTAAAGAAGGAAAGTTAGATAAGAGCAGTAGATATGGTTTGAATGTGCCTGAAGGAACTTGGATGGGTATGTTTAAGATTAGTGATAATAACTTATGGAATGATTATGTTAAAACTGGAAAGGTAAAAGGATTTTCTATTGAAGGTTTGTTTGAACATAAATTAATTCAGGCATCAAAAGAAGAAATCTTACTTTCTAAAAATGTTGAAGAATTGACAGATGAAGAAGCATTAGTTGTATTATCTTATATGAAAAATATAATCAAAAAAGATAGTAGATATAAAGCAGGTAAGAGAGTAGAGATGGAAAGTTATTCAGACTATCCAGATGGTGTTAAAAGTAATGCTAAAGCAGCATTAAAATATGCAGATGATAATGGTTGGGGAAGTTGTGGAACTCCTGTTGGAAAACAAAGAGCAAATCAATTAGCAAAGGGTGAACCAATTAGTGTAGATACAATAAAGAGAATGTATTCTTTTTTAAGTAGACATGAAGGTGATTTACAAAGTTCAAAATCATTTACTGATGGTTGTGGATATCTTATGTATATGGCTTGGGGTGGAAAGAGTGGATTGGGTTGGAGTAGGAATAAGTTAAGAACATTAGGTTTATTAACCGAAACCGAAGCAATGCCGTCTATACCAAGTAGTTCATACGCAGGAGAGCCAGCAAAAAAGAAAGATAAAAAAGATTTAATTGTTGCACCAGCATTGATATAATGAATAGTAACTCTTATCATAATAAACTTGTCCAATTCAAAGGTATTGATATCAGTTTATCTGAATTTCAAGACTTATTAGAAAGTTCATCTCGTAATAATAAGATAAGAGTTGAATGGACTACATTAGAAGGTAATGTGGATTATTATTATATGTGGTGGGATAGTGGAGCATATGTAGGTGGAGAGGCCGGTGGGTCTTCTACAAAAGCATCAGAAGGTATGTTTAACATAAAAACAACATTGAACAACGAAACTGGTAGGTCACAATGGAGAACATTAGATTTACAAACAGTATCAAAAGCAAGATTTGAAAATAAATTATATAAAATAAATTAAATTAATATGAGCAAAGTAATTAACTTGGGCGGTAATGTAGAAAATGGTCAATTTTCAGGTGGACAAACTGTAACAGGTTCAAACCCTATTGGAAGTTTACCATTTACTGCAACAGGATTGTATGTTGGAACACAAGGAAGTGGAACATCACAATTAGTAGCAAAGACTGTTGATGGTTCAGTATTGACATTTGTAAGTGCTAGTGGATTTATCCCTGGTATCTTTACTGCAATATCATCATCAACGACTGTAGGCAACATTATCGCATTAAGATAAAAATAAAAGAATATGTTGTATTTAAGAAATACTAACCAATTGCAAACATTGGGACAAGAAATTGTAAGAGGAACTAGTGTTACTCCGGCTCCACCAACAGGTAGTTTATTAGTATATTATGTATTAGTAGGTGGTGGTGCAGCAGGTGGTCGTGCTTTAACTTCTGGTAGAGAAGCTGGAGGAGGTGGAGGAGGTGGATACATTAGTAGTTCACTTACACTTACATCATCAGTTTCATACAATGTATTTGTAGGAGGAGGTGGAACTGCATCAGTTGGTTCTACTAATCTTAATGGACAGAATGGTGGTGATACATACATTTCAGGAAGTAGTTTAACATCTTCATTCGCTTGGGGCGGAGGAGGTGGAGGAACACAAGGTAATGTATCAGGCTCCGGTGGTAGAGGTGCATCAGGTGGTGGTGGTGCAGGAACAGGAGCTTCAATGACAGGTGGAACAGGTATACAAGGACAAAATGGTGCTGATGGTGGTTCATCTAACTCCGGAGGTGGAGGAGGATTTATTCAAGTAGGTAGTGGTGGAGGAACTCCAAATGGTGGAAATGGTGTATATGATGCAACAATTGCATTATTATCATTAGGTTCACCTTCAGGATATGTAGCCGGTGGTGGTGGTGGT
>Ga0209400_1000879_pt1 | contig 25742 bp, 9 predicted proteins | sample M_130807_EF_Meta_FD_187313 | JGI IMG/M metagenome (GOLD analysis project Ga0209400, IMG submission 187313) | Freshwater microbial communities from Lake Montjoie, Canada to study carbon cycling - M_130807_EF_MetaG (SPAdes) (version 2) | ecosystem: Environmental > Aquatic > Freshwater > Lake... | reverse complement strand
CAGGAAATCCGTGGCCAAGTCCAGTATTATCAAATCCAGGAGCAGTATAAACACGGAAATCTAATGTGTCAAACTCACTGCCAGGAACTAGCTCTTCTGGTGCGTAACTGCTGAATACGTCTATGTAACCACCACCATCCACGTTGATATCTGTGGGTCTAAATCCTAAGAATGGGTCTAAATATGAACTTGAGTAGTTGGCGTCTAGCAGTGCAGGATCATAGGTTGGAAAACCTTCTGGGCTGATACTGATATTGTCAAAAGGATTGATATCATAATTGCCTACATCATATCCAGTATTGTATGAAAAGTCCAGGGCGTACACTTGAACACCAGGATAGTTAAGACCATCTATTAGCAATGGCAAACTACGGCCAGGTTGGTTAACCGTGGGCAGATAAAAACCTTGTGTTCGATTGATACCACTCAATGTGCTGGCCGATACTCTGTCCCATTCTTCAATGACAAATGGGTTGTAGAAATTTACAGGTTCCAGCGTGATTGACTGTAACACCGCACGACTAATTGTTACGATATTGTCAACATCGTTGATTATGGTAACTGTTGTGTCTGCTGGCATTCCAAGCCCAGTCACAATCATACCTGTGGTTAGTCCTGTAGTCGATGTCACAGTTAATGTGTATGCTCCAGCAGTTCCAGTTGAATCAAGCACAATTGGTGTGTTAGTCACTGTATCGATTGCTTGCCACACAGTATCGGCAAAGCGAACTTGAGTGTCAGCAGGATAGCTAGCTACTAAATAGTCCCAGTCAGTGATAGTGCTCAAATATTCATAACGGTCGTACTTGATAGTCATGTTGAATTCGCGCACAAGCGGATTGCCCATGTTGGCTCTAGCTTGAGCGCCGGAGCCAGTGGTACTTACAAATGTTATTGTTGGGTTTGTGGTATATCCAGAACCTTCATTAACAACATTGACTGCTATTACTTGTAATGAAGAATTAATAACCGACACTGCTGTAGCCGGTGTTCCAACATAGGTCAAAGTGGCTGTTCCAACCAGTTGGCTACCTGAGGTAAATGTTGGCGGAACATCAGCGGAAGTTCCGGCCACAGTGACTGAATACAAATTGGATCCGTAAAATGCCTGTTGTCCTACTGTGTATGCAGTGTCGGCTGTCCACTCTGTTCCAACAACAACCGCGGGTTCTGTTGCATATCCAGATCCTGTCGCAGTCATACTAACTGACATTAAACTCAACAAATAATTATTAAACCATTCCTGCCAAGGTGTTGTTGCCCAAATTTCTGCATCTGCTGGTGTGTCTGCAATGTCACTGGCTTTACCAGTTCCTGTTGCAGTGCTCTTGGTATATGGCAATAAAATTGGACTGACAAACTGCGGTATTTCCAATGCAGTATTGTAGTATGATGGATTATCAAAGTCAGTAGCAAATCCTGGATAATCATCTTGACCTTTATACACTAGATTAAACTGTTTGACCTGCACATGATATGGCTTGACTTCTTGCAAGTAGTCAGACACAAAATCTTGATTGTCTTGACGATAGGTTGGGAACGGCAACAATGACCTAATGTCGTGACGAACATTAATAAAGCTAGTCTTCATCAGCCAGTCTGGTGCTTGTTCTTCAGTCAATATAAACTTGAACATTAGAATTAACAGTTGATTCTTGAATATGGCTAGATCATTTATAAACAATTCATCATTAATTGCTTGTATGATATTGCGTGTTTCTATCACTGGCTCTTGATCATAATACTGAGCATCATATACTTCTGCATCAAATCCGTAACGTCCTGCAGCATAATCCCATAGGGTGTTATCAAAAGCAATAGTGCCATCTTGTAGGCCAACACGCTCCCACCCGGTAGCGGTCTTAATATAAATTTCCCATTTATTTTGTGCATTGGCTGTGACTTTGACACTGGCTCCTACGGCCACGTCAAGTGTTACAAGACTTGAATAATTTGGAACTTGGGCAACTGGTGTTGTTGATGAATTATATCCTAGTTTATACCAGTCAATGTGGTTCCAATAATTTTTTGTATTGAAATTCTGAATTCTAACCAACTGCGGAACCCTTGGTGCTGCAGAGGCATTAGATTCCAACACCACTTCATAAATTGTCCAAGCACCATTAAAGGTACTATCTGACAAAATCAAATATTTGTATCCCAACGGAACTTGATAGAAATTTTGATAACTTAACTGTTCAATATTGTCTAATACTTTGTTGTATTGTTCACTGCCAGCAGCCGGAACCGGTTCGCTAGAATTTAACAATATAAATCTGCGTTGTTCAACAATGGGCAAATACTTTAGTATTTCATTGGTCCGTGTCAAATAGTTTTCCAACGCCATTAAGCGGTCGACAAACAGACTCTGGCGAGGACTAAATGCTACTCCGTATTGTTCAGGAGGACTTAAAAACGGATCAGGAACTTGGGCACCATTTTGATTGTATCCACAGAAGCTGTCCTGTAACTTTTGATAAAGATTATCAGCAAGGAAACTGGTTGGATCCCCGTCGGCAATCAGTTGGAACTCAGTGTGAATATTTGCATCTGACAATTCCTGTGAAAACTCCACGTGCAATATTGTATCAGATGCTGACAGATACTGTGATCCATTATAGATTGCCACTGTGCTGGCGTCAAGTGCCGCAATGTAAGGTATACCACTGCTGCGCGGCTCTTCGATGTATCTAGCAATGCCAGTGGTGCTGAGAGTTTTTCCTTCATTGACAGCAATGGTTGTAATTCCTGAGACCCAGAAATAATAAACAGTTTCAAACGTGCCAGTGGCGTTCAAATGTGCTCTTACTGAATAACTGGTAGTGTTCAATGGCTGACCTTCACCAGCATAACTGGCCGGCGGTGTTGAGCTGGCAACCCACTGGTAGATATCTACTGTGCTGGACGGAAATAATTGAGCCCAGCGACGACTGGCATACACAATGTCATCTTGATTGGGATCAATGAATCGTGCATTTGTTGTATCCCACCAAATTGTTCCCACACGCTCAGACCCCCAGAAATTACCAATGTTGTTGATTGGGCCAAAATTATATTGAGCTGGATTTACTTGACTGATAAAATCAATATTTTGTCTGGCCGCTCCTAATATTTTACCTTGCAACGGATCAATAAAATCAAAGAAGTAAGTTTCTTGACTTTGTAATTTGTTATACATGTATACGCTGTTCAACAACTCAACATCGACCACTGGCTGTTGTTGACGCAATATTTTCCAAGCAGGCAGGCGATCCAAGTTGACAAATTGTCCGACTCGTCCGTAATTGTCTGCACCAGTTGGGCTTCCTATCAACAGTTTACCAGTGGTGTAATTAACAGCTGCGCCCCATTGATCCAATGGGTCAGTTAGATAATCGTATATTTGTTGACCAAAAACAAAGTTTCCAGGATTTGTCACCGAATCGGTAGAGCTGGGCAAGTAATCAAAAGTATACACTACACCGCTTTCTAAAATCTCATTGAAGAATGTAGTGCTTCGGTCATCAAAATATGTGGTACCGTTGTCAAAAATTACAGCTTCGTATAAATCACCACGTGGTGCACCAACAACCAAGGTCGATGCTGTTGTGTCAATGTTTAATGCGGCGCCAAAGTTTGCGCTGGCGGTAGGATTTGGACTGACGATGGTTTGAGTATAAGCATACAAGTCAAATCCAAGATCAGCAAACGCTGTGCCGGTGATACCTGGCAACACCAGTAATCTGTTGAATGCGTCAGCAGCCGCAACATTTACTATGTTGATAGTCAAATATCCGTCAGCCGCTGAAGCTGTAACATTGGGTATGGCAGCTGCAACAATTGCCAGAGCCAATCCACTGACTGTGTTGTTGGGTCCTGCAGGAACTGCCACTGGCATGTTATTGATTCGTATAGTATTGCCAGCAGTTAATGTAGGATTGGCGTTGATAGATGTTATGGTTCCATACACACGAGCCTGATTAACATTTCGTTGCACTGAACCGGCAGCCAATAACACTGTTCCGTCTACAGGAGCACCCGAGTAGATACTGCAATTGTTTGGGCAAACATCAACTGCGGCGCCAAATGCAGATTCATCATAGGGCGTATCTGGCACTATCTTCTGAACTTGAGTAAAGATATTGCTTTCAATTTCTAATACGTCGCCTACGTTTAATGTAACATCCAATACTACATCACCGCCAGTTACTACAAATTGCCCATTGATATATTGAGCACTGTTGGTCAGGTATACGTTATTTAAAACTACTGCCACAGGATCTTGGTAGCCTGCTGGCAACTCATATGTAAGTTGTGTAGTATCACTTATAATGTAACGTGTTACACTGCGATCAAACACATACACGGCTCCAGAATTCACTCCTGCATCTGATTCGTCAACGCTGGCTCCGATAACAATTTGACGACCATCGGTTGTGGTATGAATACTAGATCCAAATCTTGAGGCTGCAGGACCTTCGATGGCCGCCATTGGTTGCCAATAGGTTCCGGTTATTATTTTGATTGCGCTGTCAAGATCTGGAGCGGTTGTAAATGTTATTGGATAATCGCCCGATGTGGAGAAGGTATAATCAACACCAGGAACTTGAATTACATCGTCAACATACACAATAAAACTTTCAATATTATCAGCAGTGTATAGATACGGTCCTAGATCAAACACAGTTTCAACTCCGTCGCCAACATAATCTTGTTGGACTTTGCGTGTTATAATTAATTTTTCGCCTTCGACTGGAATTCCTGCCAGATTAATTACAGTACCAGCCACAGTATAGCCAACTCCGATGGTTAAAAGTTCATTGTTTAATACCACTGCCAACTGTAATTCGTTATCAAATTCAATTATACCACCTACATTGTAAACTTGATAAACACCGGGAGTAACAAATTGTGCTGTTTGCCCGGGTATAGTAATACGACCGTAAGGGTAAACTTTATTTTGTCCTGGGGCTGAGACATACATCCATTGCTCATCCTGACTTATGGTTACACTATAACCAAATTCCGCATTGGCATAATCACCATCAGGCGAGATTAATAGTTGACGCTCTTCAAATGTTGTGCTGCCTGTAGGCCGGTATATTGCAACAGCATAACCTTGATTACTGTTACTTGCACTGGCACCGGCTATGGCCCACTCTTGGTATCCTATTTGTATGGCATTGCCAAAACCAAGTGTGCCAGCTGCATTTAATAATAAAACAGAATTTTCAGAATAGTTATCGTTGACGTCTTTAACATAGGTATAGATTGCACCAGTGCCGTTGTCACCGCCTGTGGGTGCGCCGATCATAGCGATAATGTTTTGATATCCTTGTGCAACGGCGCTGCCGTAGCCCGAATTGATCACAGGGAGTGTGGGTGTTATGGCTCCAGCATCAGTAAAAGGATCAGTTTTTTCCAAAACTTCCCAAAGCCCGGCGCCGTTATTATCTACCCAAACTTTAGCACCCGGTACCAGGGCATCTGTATAAGGAAGACTCAGCACATCGCTGGCCTGACTGACACGCATGGTCTGTAGGCTAAATCCCAATCCAGAACCGGTTACAGTATTTGTTATGGTCAATGCTATAGCAATTGATGTCAACCCTGGCAGTGCCAGCACACGATACACTCCATCAACTGTGGTGTCTAAGAATCTAATTATAACTATGTCACCCACTGCTAATCCAGGTGGACGAGTAAATGTTACAATTGTAGTGCCGTTGAGATTTGGTGTGGCAGACCTTATGTACCCAGGAACTTCGGTACATCTATAAACATTCCAATCATAGGCATTGCTTTTTGCTGCCCATACTGTGGTTCCAATGCCAATAGTATTTAAAACGCCAGTGGCCAAGCCCAATTGGCCTTCGAGATCAAATACAGTTATATCTACATCTTGTAAATTTACATATCCTGCGCTGGGCAATGCAGAATCTGCAACTGGCATAAAGGCAGTTGGAAAAATGTCCGGGCTGGTTACATTGTAGCTTTCTCTCCACAGGTCTTCGTACAATATGGTTTGATCAGCTACACTAGATTCTTGAGGGGCAACAATCTGCACGGTTCCTGGATTTGCAGTCAACAATGCTTCGTTGAGTCGCATTTCAACAAATCTACGGTTGGCATTGGCACCATATATGCCACGCTGGATTCCCCAGTTTTCATATATTTGATACTGTGCTGTTTCTTTGTTGAGATTGGCATTGGTCAACAGGCGCACACTGTTGAGAGTGCCTTTGTCTTTGATCAACTGTTGATATAGATTGACTTGACTTATATCACCCAGGTTCAAATCAACCATATACTGGCGTGGTCTAAATCCAATCAATCCAAATGCAAATAAATCCTGTTCAAGCTGTAGATTGGCCTGATTAACGTCGTAACTGTTGGCCAGTTGATTGGACAATAATGGAATATTTTGTAATAGTCCGCCTTGTATTTTAGTGTAATTGCTTTGTGACCAAAGAGATTGATTCCACTGTGTAGAAGGTTGCACAATGTCAAGGGCTTGCCAATAGTTGTTTTTGTAAATGACAATTTCGCCTTTGGTATATTTTTGCAAAGGTTGCCATTCTTTTACTGTCTGTGTGTTGTTGTTTATAAATCCTTGTGCGTCTAACTGTCCGTTCCATTCAGCGGCAACTGTTGCTATAACCGTAACACGGCTTTGTCTTGCACCAGTTGCTGGATCATACAATAGGTCACCAAACACACTGACATTGTCTAAAATAACCAAGCTCTCATAACTGGTTTGGCGTAGCGCAATATAACTTATAGTTTGTTCATTTAAACTGTTTACTCTAAATGTGTTCTCGTAACGATCTATCACCAATTGAGCCGTAGGAATTGTAGTTCTGTTTTGATCTAGAATTAAATTTTCTGGGGTTTGTGTAACAATCGAATCAACCACAGCTTCGGGGGTAATCAAGGTCAACTGTTGAGCTGTGGGATTTAAACTGATCACACTGCCGGTCATCCATCCTTGGTTGGCCCAATACAAATATTCCTGGACCATTTGGTTCCAGTCTAGTGTTTTACCGTTCTCTCTGGCATCAAACACTAGACCTTGACTTTCTAACAAGGCGCCGTAGCTCAACAAGAAGTCGGCCACAACCGTTTGATTGGTAAACACGTATCCATACGGTACCTGCACAATGTTTTGACTGTATGTAGTTGGCACAGTAACTCTGGTACCGCCAGCAGTAATAACCCGTGTTGGTCCTCCAGTACGGCTGGCTAATATTTCAAAGTATGGATTGGTTAAACTATATCCAGTAACTGACCATCCACCTGCAACAACTTGAACAATAACAGCACTGTATAAAGTTTGACTAAATGGCTGGTTCTTGTATACCAATAGATTGTAACTGTTGTCTGGTATCAATAGACTACTGTTTGTGCTGTCAGGGCTGGCAGTTTCTGCAACAATCTCAAGATATTGCTTGTCTGTAAACGTGCCCATTCTATAGCATAATCTTACATCAAGTAACGATAAATCTTTTGTTAGTTTGTCAGTTGAGTTAATGCCCAACTGACGGTTATAGTCAACAATCCAGTCAATGTAGCTGGCTTTGCTAAGGCCGTTGCCGTATACTTCTACACCATTGGCATCCAGTCTATAACGTTGGTTATATAAGAATTGTTCAAGATCTGCGTCATACTTGTAAAGATCTCTATCGGCAAATAAACTAAAGAATTTAGCAGGGCGTGTGAGTGCCAACAATCGCATGACTGCAAACGGAAATGACGAACTGGTGCGCCAACTGTACTCAACTGGACCTTCATCGCCAAACACCCAGCTTTTCTGCCACTGGCTCGAATCATATTGTCCTACTACACTGATAAACGGACTTAATAATGTACCTTCACTGTCAACTGGTATCACTTGGGCCAATCCAGGACGAGCATATTTAGGCAAGTAGTATGTGCCTGCAGGATCTGCAACTTTTCCTGCGGCCAGGTCGTCCCACAGTACCAAGTTGCCCGAGGTATAAGGAGCAGGACCATAAACATCAGTCCACCAACTGGGTTCCTGACTGAACCCTAACATTTCCCACGGTGTGGTCTGCGGAGTTGGTGTGTCATAGAAATATTGATAGATACCACGCCACGCACCAACCGGTAAAGGTAGTTCGTTGCTGCTGGTTGTACCCGTGAGCTTGTTGCCTGCGGCACTGTAGTTCCATGTAAATTGATTTGCAGAATTATAAGTCTGTTCTGAATAGGTCAGTTTGTTCCAGCCCAACCAGCTTAAAAAGCTAGGTGCTAATATTTCATTGATCTCTGCAAGACTATAGCCAGTAGATCTAAACTGCCCTGGTGTAACATCAGTTATTGTCAACGGTATGTCAGATTTAATTTTTAAGTTGTTGAAAATTCTAGTTTCAAACTCCAACAGCAATTGATCTCTGAAATCACCAAAGGCCAAGGTAATGCTTCCGTCATGTCCTTGAATAACCAGTTGCGGATTCTCTGGAGTGGAATTAATATATGTGTAGTCAGGATAAATCTTGGGCTGGAATGCAGGATAAAGTCCTAGCTTGGTAGGAGTATTAGGAACAAATGTTCCATAGGTAGTGGCGTATTCCTGTATAGTAATTACATCGCCTACTGACAGCGGCACAGTTATGGTCAATGTAGGAGTGTCTGTGCTGACAACATAGTCATACCCAGACTGTAAAAGGACGTCATTGACATATACCAATACACTTTGATAGTTTGAACTAGTAAAAGTATAGGTAGTATTAAGATTAAACGTTGGTGTTGAAATCTGTGAATAAGTTGTAGTAGCTGTGGTATACACCGGATTAGCCGGCAACATGTCTGTCCAGTAAAACGGATTAGTTTGGGTGCGTCCAGCAATTAACTGTGTAATAATAGCTGTCAACATCGCCGGAATTGTATAATTTGTATAATCTGTAGTCACGGCCGCGTTCAGCAACTGTGCTTTATACTGTTCATATTCTCTACTGCTGTAGGCCAATGAATCAAAAATATTATATTGTTTTGACCTCATAAAATAACCAGCCAAGGTCATTGGCGAACTATTTTGTATAATGTTGGTGCCATAAGGTACAATATTACCCAGGTCTCGAGTATTGTTATTTCCATTGATTGGACCAACCAATCCTAATAGGTTCTCACAAATTGATTCGTAGTGTGTTCTTGCAGTGCCTACAGTAAAGTATGGACTGTTGACATTGAGCGGATTATTTTCAAGGTTAATAGGAACTTGATAAAATGCCACTTTGCTTGATTGGTCGCTGAGCACAAGAACTTCAATAATGTCACCAATGGCAAACGCTGTGCCATTGTTATAGCTAGCATCTGTCCAGGTTATTGTGGTACTGTTGTCTGTAGTTGCCACTGAATATTTGTAGGATGCTTGGAACTCACTGCTTACATATAATTGAATACTTGGAATTACTGTGTTGGATAATGCAGCAACATCAAGTTGTAATGGGCGCCCGTCATAGTTAAACTGGAACTGCTGTCTTACTCGACTTGGAACTGGAGCAGTTTGCCAGCCCAGTTTACGCTGGTAGATAACTCGATCCAGATATTCTCGAACAAAACCCAAACTGATATTTTTGGTATAGCCTACACTATCTACAGTATAGTTAAAAGTGTCAGTGTATAAATTATTGTTGAATACTATGTCGCCAATGTTTGACAGACTTAGATACTTGATGGCAAACCCCAACACCGGATCCTTGCCGTTGCTAGACGGCGCATAAGAAAATAATTTAGATCCTCTAAAATCACTACTGGGATATACAACAGGATCAGAAAAACTTACACCGTTGGCGTCATAGATATCAAACAAAGGAGCTTGGTTGGTTGAAGTTTTTTGTTGAGCAGCAATCCACTCAACTCCATCGAACCAAAAACTTTTACCTTGCAACGTAATTCCGCTGAGACATACTACACTATTATCAACTACTATATTACCATTGGTAGCTGGCACCAAATTGATCACTGGCTCAGCCATTAACGGAGGCACAGTGTCAGGTGTAATAAATTCCACCACATATATTTTATCACGCACATCTGGATCGTCATCTACAGCAAATATAATACGACTACCGTTTATTAAATTGTAGCCATCAACACCGTACCCGGTGGCTCCATTGACTGTGCTAAGAGCATCTGTATTTGAAAAATCAATGATGTCTACAGGTTGTTTGCCTTTGGTACCAAAATCAAATAATCGAGTTCCACTTCGGAACTCTAATATAGGACGTCGAGCTCGTAGAGCATTGTCTACAACCAGCACACTGTTATTGTATGCGGCTGATTGTTCAATTACACTAATATGGAACCAACGGTTACTCCGTGTCCACGGGTTTAAATCTGGGCTTGCACGATTAATGGTCAAATAGTCTGGCAGTGCAGGTTGATTTAAACTGGCATCGTAGTTACCAAAATCATAAAGAGTGCTGTCATATGGCACCGAACTGCTTTGTGTATAAGTTTCGGGTGTCACAAAGTCTGTGACCGGCAATAACTGTATGGCCGTGCCTACTCCTTCAACATAATAACTATTTCCTTGATAACCGACTGGAACAACAGACCCAATAAATTGAACTTTAAGACCGTTAGTAAACACCACCCCATTAGGACTGGTGTAATTTTTCTTGCCAACGATATCTGCAATATCTAATTCCTCAGCAGCACTTTGATTAATGAGATTTATTTCACCAAAGATGCCAGGATCAATACCATCCTGATAGTATAGTCTATTTCTTGTTGCTGCCAATAATGGAATTTGTTGGAAGGCGCCTGTTTCATCCTTATACCAACCGGTATTGGAATACACTGTGCCAAATTGTATGCTGAATTTATACAAGTCTGGTATGTCATACACACTGGTCAAACGCATATACTGGCCACCGCCCTCGGCGGTTATGTATTGTATCTGCCAAACACTGCGCTGTATTGCAACGTCTGTGATTGGTGTAGTTTGATCAAAGTCTACGCTGTCAAACGACCCAGGACCTGCTATCACTGGAGTTGCAGGTGGTGCGGTTCTAACCAATGGATCAAACTGTGACTTGATCAACCAGCCACCATCGGTGGGATCTGAGTCCGGTTCTGTGAATACAATCGTACGACCTTGTAAATTTGTAATACCGTCAATACCGTTGGGATTTTCAGCTAAAAACTGATCAACAAACACATTATTAAGTTGATCAAATTGCAAATCAGTTATGAGATTTACTTGGCCATTGTTAGTATCAATTAAAGGAAGATCATAATAAAAATCTTGGGCATCACTTAGTGGAACCGCAAAAGTTACCGTGCCGAGATCAATGCCGTTGTTGGTTACGCCATTGACTGGGCCAAGTCTACTACTGATGTTGGGTGTGCTGGGTATGCGACCGTTTACTCCAGGGTCGGTTTGAATCCAGAAATCAGGACCTGTACCAGGTTCAGCATCTACAATAGTAAACATGCCTTGCATGTTCATCTGTGTAGAATTATTGTAGTATAATGTGTTGGGAGCGTTCTGCGGCACAACAAAAGTAATTGTTCCTGTAGCAGCACCATTGTTGGTTACACCTTCAGTGAACAAATTATTAATGCCCAGAGTTTGTTGTGTCTTGATAAAAAATGGCAATGCTGGTGTAGACACCAATGTAAACGTATAGGTATTGCCACGTACCAATGTCAAGGTAGGATTAGTTTCGTAATCAATTACCCAAGCACTGGTACCTTGATTCGAGACACGGAAATTGACGCTACTGGCTTCATTTTGTGCTACCTGGAAGGTGTAATTTCCACCACGAACCAATGTCAACGTAGGGTTCTCACCAGATATACCTGTGAATGTATAAGCACCATTGGCTCTGGTGACTACAAAGTTGTCAGTAGTGGGCACGGCTCCGGTAAACACGTCAACGGCATTTGGACCGCCTGGTAACCAGTAATACTGTGCGTAATTAACATACTTGTCAAAATCTACAAACGGATCCCAAGCATAATATTCGCTGGTATAAAGTTGATCAGCATTCTGTGTGACGGCACCTTGCAGATTCAACGCATCTGTTATGCCAGGATATGTTATAGCATCAACTACCTTCTTACTGTTGGTTGGGTCAATCTGAACTACGCCGGGCTCCAGTTGATAATTGGTTCGAGTCGCTGTGGGTTCTGCGACATAGTAATCTCCGGGAATAACTCCAGGACCAACACGGCGTCCAACAAATCCTTGTATTTGTTTCAGTTGTGGTTCTTGGATCAGTTGATCCAATGTGGCAGCTAATACTTGTCTATTGGTAGAGGTCTGAAAGATTTCTGGTAAGAAATCTACCGATCTGGTGCGGGCCATTAAATTACTCCACTGCCAGGAGCAGTTCGTATATTGGTACTAGTTAATGCAGTAATTACTTCAACGTTTTGCACAGTGGCTCCGTTTACAAATATTTGATTAGGCGCACAACGAATCTCGTATAAACTTCCAAAATACTTATCCTGGTTGAGAGGAACCAAAACTACACTACTAACAATGCCGGCCAACTTGTCATGCAAGAAACCTGACAATTCTGAGAAGTAGAAGGTGTCGCCAAAGTCCCATAGATCCAGGCTAAAATATTGATTGAGATATTGCACTACCAAGTTCTGAATTTCACTGGTACTGGCTACACTCTGTGCAGCACGAATCACTTTGATTGTGGCCTGAAGTTCTGGCAAGGCCTTGGCGCCGAACAGGGGTTGGAATTGCACACTGTTCAAGATCATTGTGTCTGATAACATTTTATAATTGTTTAATCCAGCATAGGCTGTGTTTAAAAAATCAAGAGTTGGTGGCTGTGGCTCAATGACTGTTCCTGTAGTATCTTGTATGTAATTTGTGTAAGCAATATAATATTCGTTAGTTACAACATACACGTCAATGATGTTGGTAGTGCCAGGATCAATTCTGTTGGTCAATGGACTATTGTGTCTGTATTGAAAAAACAAGTTTTGGCGACCAGTTTGAGCAATATACTCTGTAGTTGCTTGTAATGATCTAACACCGGTTGAGACATCTGCCACTAATATATAAAATACTTGATCTGTGTAGGTATAAAATACCTGACCAGGAGTATACTCAGCCATGACCACTAACACATCATTTTCCGTGGCATACTGACTGTTTACTATGCCTGAATCAATCAACACATATCTTTGTAAATTATCAAAATCCACAATGCGTTTTAAAAATACCCAAGGGCTTGCGGCTGACGCAGGATTGGGTACGGGCCCAATTATCTCAGAGAAAAAATCTGGATTGTCAGGCACACCATCGTTGTTTCTGTCAGAGAAACTAACCAACACTTGATAATCATCTACTAGGCCGTCAATTTGTATAGGTTGTCCTACAATTTTAGTTATAATATCTGAACCCAGTGGTAATGCTGATGTGGGTTGACTATTGGTTTTCAATACGTTTATAAAATCACTAATGGTTGTGCCAGTTCTGCTGTCATACACCAATTGGTCGCCGCTAAAGAAAAATCTAGTTTGAGTCACACTTCCAAAATAATAATCAAGCGCACGGAAACTAACAGTATAGAATCCGCTGTTGAACACAAATTCAATAAACCAACTTGCATCTAATCCTGCGCCGGTTGTGTTGCCAGCGTAAGTCTGGCTCCAATCGGCATCAACATTTAAATTTGTTGTGGTTATTAGATACCATGTACCTGGGGTACCGGTAATGTTTCCTAGACTATCATAGCCCAGGCCAAAATTTCGTTTTAGCGCAATTTGTTCGGCCATACTGGTCTGCAGGCTAGTTGGTAATTCTTTGACAAAGATTGGTATAACTTGGGTAGCAATTGCACCAGTGGGCACATACTGATTTAATACAACAGGCCCTAGACCGCTGGGGAGATTACCTTGGCCTTGATTGGTTCCATCAAGATATATTTCTAAAGGACTAGACCAAATAGTAAGTTTTTCATCTGCTAAAGTTGGCGAACCAACTTGTAATCGATTGTTGGCATCAAAATAATAACCAGCAGGTGCAGCAAATTTTACAAGGCTGCCTACAGTGATGTATTGAGCGTTGGACGACGAAGTGCCGTTGATTGGTACAGGGTTTCCTAGGCTGTTTACAAAATAACCAGTGGCACTTCCAGCTTGGCTGGTGCTGAGTCGCCAACTCATTGACAAACTAGTCAATGGTGCGCGAGGAAATTGTGCATAATAAAATTGTTGTGCTTGACTTTTAGCCAGCAACGGTTGCACTTCATTTAAAATAACACTATTGGTTTCGTTACTGGTTTGTGTAATGAACTGGAAAGTGGGCAAGCTATAGTTTTGATACAGGGCTCCATCACTGCTAAAAGTGTTGGTGCTGGAATATTTGCCAGTGTTGTCTACTAGATCAAGGTACCGACTAACTCCAATACTGGCGCGATTTAATGCTTTGCTTTTTAAAATTGAATTGTAGGCTGTATGCGGAAAGTTATTGTAATCTTCACCATTGACCATACGATTCTGTGTATAATATCTTGCAGGAGCATTGTTTTTAATTTGTGCAAGAGTCTCACGTGGTTGTGCATTTGATACTGGTGTTGTAATACCACAGGTAAATGTCAGCGTTTGCAATTGTCCAGTGCGACTTACGTAGCTGATGGGTATGGCAATGCTTTGCATTTCTTGTGGATTGATAATATATTGCAATCCGTTGCTGGCGCGAACATAGTTACGGAAAGTGCCAACTGGGATGTCGCTAAACACTCCGTCGCCAAAGGTCAATGTTATTTGATCATTGGTTCTACTGGTCACACTAAACAAGGGGCGACTGCCAGGAGCTGTTTGTTCTGCAGCTGCGCCATATACACTAGGAACATAGGTCCATTCAGTGGCAATACTGCCAACATTATCTAATTGATATAACCAAACGTCTGTATTATTGACCCCTTCGATGTTGATATCTACTGTTCTATTGCTTACACGATCTGCCAAATTAAAATCTTGATTTTGCAGTGTGCCTTGCTTGAACAAGAAAAAATATCCTGTATTGGCACTGGCAAATCCCAATTGATCGTTGCGGAATAAAATATTAAATCTTCCGCTGGGCTTTGGGCTAGGCTCATACACATAATCTTGCCCAACAATAGTGGAAGTAACTGCTTCAAATGGCATGTTAATGCCATCCACTGTGGCAGTATACGGTACCACGGGCAAGTAGCCTGGCACAAGATTAATACTGTATTCAGCAGTGTCAACTCCAAGGATTGTGGCTTTAGCCCCAGGAACGCCTACTCGTTGTGCATCGATCAAAGCGGCATTTATAATTGCTGTGAACTGTTCTTGCCAACTAAAGTTTGTAGGGTCTGCCCAGTTAACTGTTACATTGGCGAGGTCAATACCATTGATATCCGTGACATCTTCTGTGGTTGAAACTGAAAATACTTTGAGGTATCCTGATGCTTCTATATTGCGTTTGGGAGTATAACTGACCAAGTTGGCCAGTCTAACCACACTGTCTCTACGTTCAGCACTGTCGATGTAATTTTCACGTGTGTTTAGATCGGTACGGAATGCCAAACTCTGACCCATAAAGGCCATAACGTCTAGCAGGGCAATAAATTCTGAACTTTCAATATAGTCATTGAACGTTTCTGGATAATACAGGCGCAGATAGTCTACAAAACTTTTACGTAAGGTTTCAAAATCATAGCTTTGAAAGTCAGCCTCTTGGTACGTTTGATAGATTCTTTTCCAATCTTCAACGCCAAAAATTACTGTTTGTCTTGTAGTAGATGCCATAATGATCCTGTGTTCTTGTATTTATGGAAATCAAAAACGGCTCAGTTAAACATAACTAGCACGACGTTGTTGTTGATTAAAAAATATACTCAGTTGTTGTGCAGTAGTGTTGGGGACTACGGCCAACTGCACCTGTATCAATATTCCATTTTCCTGTGGGAAAACCTGTGTATCAAATACTTGTATACGTGGGTCATATCCAGCAACTCGTTGGATTTCATTTTCTATAGCAGTAACTAATGCAGGCGACTGGTTTTCAAATAAATTATCCCACAATGTGGTGCCAAATTGTGGGCGCCCTGGCAATTGCCCTTGTCTAATGTTTAAACCATTTAGCAAGTCACGTTTGACCAAAGCTTCATCTAATAATGTAAACTTTTTATATTGATCTTGAGTGTTAAATCCAATAAATGTTGGCATAGTCTAGTATTTAACCCTGTCTTGACCCACGTGAAAAACGGAAAGTTCCATCATCTAGGTTGCTTGGCAACACAGTTATATTAATATTTGCAACATTGGCTATTAACTCAGCCGCAGCAACCGATGCAACAATGTCAGCTTCTATGGCCACAATATTGGCATACTCTAATGTAGGTATTTTAGGATTGTCAATGATATCTGCGACTGCTTGATCAATTTGATCTCTGACTATGGTGTTGTCGGAGCTGACTGGTGCTGCCGCTAGCATCAATTCATCACCATAAGTAGAGACAAAATCTATGGCATAAATTCCTTGTCTGCCTGCAATTTCTATAGCTGCGGCCAACTCAGAATTTGCTGTTCCTTGTAGATAAGCAACAACTGCATCAACTCCATATCTTACTGCAGGTTGCAAGAAAGCAGCAATATATCTAGCATCTTCATCACCAACAATTACTGTATAATTGAGTAGCCCTTGAAATGCTCCATCATACAATGCCGTTTGGACTTGCTCTTGCAAGATAGGAGAGTCTAAATAGTCGGTCAAACTATTGATACTATATGACCCAGTCCATACAGCCGGGGAGTTTAATACAGTAAAAGTTATAGCAGGATCAGTTATAAGATCCAAGGCAGCAGGTTTTATTAGTCCAACCAAGACCAAATTATCTGGAGTTTGTCCATAGAGACCTACTCCTCTAGTGGCTATGTCGGCGCCAGCATACACTGCTTCACCATTGGTAGCGATGTACCAGTCTGGTAATAATTCTCCAGTTGAATCAACTGATGTATACTCAGCGGCCGCACGTGCCTGGGCTATGAGTGCTGTAACTTGTCCTGTGGTTAAAATAGTGGTCATGCTGTCGTTGGTACCGTTTGAGTTGCTGGTTTTGTTCCAAGGAATCCAGCTTTGTTAACCGGAGATATTACCGGCCTTGCGGCGATTCTATTAAATGCACTTTGTGCCAATGCAGTATTATTTGCCACAGTTGGAACAGTAACACTGCTGGTAGATGTGGCCGAAGCAACGGCATTGGCTGTTGTATCATTTAAATTAGTAGTGACATCAACTCCGCTGTTGTGTCCTTTAAATGGTTCATGTGTAGGAGCTCTAGTGACAATGGTCGATAATACTCCAGGCTCCGACGTCCACCCTTTATTGGCTATCCATCTAGTGTCAGCTAATTTATATCCACTCATGCTGGCCACCGGGCTAACTGATGCCGCAGATCCACCATTCAAATTGATAACTGACGCCTTGAGATTTAAACTTGATCCAGCATTCCAACTGCCAGACTTGCTTTGTAATGCCAATGCACCATCGCTTCGTATTCCAACCCGGGTTTGTCCATACATAGATATTGACTGAGCGGTACTCATGGTAATACCTGCAACCCCTTCTAACTTGAGTTGAGCATTGGCTTTTAATTTAATACCGCCACCGGCATACATATTAATATCTTTGTCGGCATGTAGATTTAATGTGCCTTGGGTTCTTACATTAACTGAATTGGTGCTGTAAAGATCTATTGTTCCGTTTTGTCCTAACTCAATCCAGCTCTGTCCATTGGCGTGGCAAATATAAAAACAATTGCCGTCATCGCTCATGGTTATCTGATGGCCTTTGGCTGTGCGTATACGAACCAGGGTATCTTTGCCTGACAGGTCGCCGTCGTCCATGACCAAGGTATGACCGCCCATGCGACCAATTACCACTATGTCTTGCGGTTTAACTGCACCGGTTTCTAACTGTTTCTTAATAGTTTCTGGTTTTAATCCGCCTTGGTATATGGGCTTGCCAGGAGTGCTGATTCCGTATACCGAACTAGGACTTTCTCGTTGACTACTGCTTTTAATAGGTCCACGAACAGTGTCAGTGATTAATCCTTGCTGTAGAAACGTGCCGGCAATGACATTTTGCACTGGCTTCTGCTGATCATAAAACTTGGGATTTTGATTAATACCAGTATTCAGTTCGTTAATTTCTACTACTGGTAATTGTTTGGCATCATTGAAGAGACCTGACGCTTTGGCTGTGCTTGATAGTGCATATTCTTTTGTATCCACTGCACCAATTGCTGGAATCATACGGTTGATTCCGTTTACAGGTATACACCCTACATAGAAACCTTTAGTAGGGTCTCCGCCTACAAAGAAACACAATACCTGAACTCCGATGTCTGGTGGTGTAAACCACATTCCATAGCTGTTGCTGTTGCCAGGATATGTGCCAACTCCGGCGCTGGTTCCCAACGGCGCTGTTGCTCCGTAAAAAGGCGGACAATAACTCACTGTGCGCCACAGACTAGGCTCACCAAGATTAGGTGTGCCATCTTTATTGGTAGCACCAAACTGATCAATATACACTTGTAGTCGTCCGCTGCGAGTAGTATCTACATTACTGACCACAGTGCCAATAAATGGACCCATTTCCGCAGGCATACCACCACGATCAAATTTGTAGTTCTCCGGGCGACCTCGACTTCTTTGTGTATTCTCTGACATGTGTTATCCAAAAAAATCATTTAAATCTGCCGGTGTGCTTTGTGGAGCATCCAACAGACGTGGTGTTTCAGTGTTTGAAGCTGACAGATATTCACTAGTCGATGCACTATCACCAGAGTCATCTGTACCTGCCATAATCTGATTACTTAGCGGGTTTACCACTGGTGGCCTTTCAATTTCTGAAATTTGTGGTATACCCAGTCTGGCACGAATAATAGGATCAGTAGGATCAGCACCGCCTAGAGCCGCTATTTGTTCAGTGGTCAATCCATAATATGGATCCACTACAGCGGCTTCTCCTGCTGTGTTCACTGTGTTGTTTAATTTTGATGGCGAGGTTATTGAGCTGTTTAATATGCCTATTACTTGACTACTGCTAGTAGGTAATCCAGGAAGTATCGACGGTCTAGTTGACTGGCCACCCAATTTGTTTTGTGCTAGATAGTTCACAGCAGCGTTTGTTACTGCATTTACTGCTCCATTGACTGTGGTCGGCATCCAGGCCGGCATTGCAAATCCGCCAATGGCTGCAGTTGCAGAAGCACCGACTCTGCTAGAACTCAAAGCAGTAATGGCCTGTTGTTGAAGAAATTCTGTAGCAGCTGCGGCCGCAGCATTGTCTGCTGTGGTTTTTTCTAGCAGTATACTGCCTTTGATTTCTTGTGTAAATTTACCTTTGGCAAAAGTGCTATAACATTCTTTGGCAATAAATGTTCTGTTAATTGCGGCTGGTCCGCCGGCGCGACCAGTTAGTGCAGTAGCATCAGTGCTGGCACCGGACGTTGAAGAAACTGCTTGGCCAGTGATTGTTTGTAATCCAGTATTGAGATTATAGTCATCAGCTGAGTTGAATGCAATACGATACAAAATTTGTCCAGCATCAAAATTTATTGTGCCATCAGCTAAAAAAGAACTGAAATAATCAGAACTACCAATTGGACGTCCAACAAATGCTTCCCCTTGTTGTAACCAGGCCGGATCACCTACAATGGTTATTGAGCTTTCTTTAAAGTCTGCTGGATTAAACAATTGTTCAGCAGCATTGGCCACAGGTTCATTGGTTTTACCATCAGCGCCTTGACTGCTTTCTGTGCTTCGTGTTTGATGACTTTGTTGAATTTGATCTTCAGGCGCCGTTCCTGACCCTGCACCTGCTTTGTTAAAATTAATGCCAGTCAAGGTTAGGTAATATAGATTATTCAAGGTTTCTTCGTAATTTAATACCGAAGTGTTTTTACCAGTAAACCAATAGTTGTATTCTTTTTGCACTCCTGTAAAAGTTGGTTTAGGAAAGTATTGACTGTTAAGCTGTGCAATGCGGTATGGACTGATGATGTATTTGATATTATAGGCAAAGTCATTTCGCTTGGGGTCGTACTTGTCAAATTGCGGTGTGGCCTGAAGATTGATTTTGAACCAGGCTACATTTTTTGCGGCTGTTCCATTGCTTAATAGTTGTCCAGTTTTTTGGTCATAGGTAACCAACTGTTGGTCTTCAAGATAAGAACTATTACGAACAATTTGATCCAGCAGTTGCACAATCTGCATACCAGCTGTTGCACCTTGCGTCCGACTGTTGGTGTCTACACTTTGTTTACTACCTAACTTTTGATCAGCAGCTGTTGTGCCAACCGCGTTACTAGTTTTACTTCGGTCAATGTTCCCTGGTTTTTTTACCTTGGCATTTTTTAATGCTGCAGTGGCAAACTCCACAGAATAAACATCTGGATAGGTGTATGGAAAGTCAGCACCAGGACCCGATAACTCACGTTGATAATTGTTTAGTGCAGTTATTAGTCCTTGACGAATAGTCCCTCTTGAAATTACAGCAGCATTGGCTGGAGCTGGAGGATTGCTTGATCCTTCTCGATCTCGTTCTTCATCTTGACGATTTGGATTGTTTGCAACATCTAAACCGCCATTTATTAAATCATTCACAGATTGGCCGTTAAGTTCAATATTGTAAGGAATAGATCCACGTTTAGAACCCACGTTGATGTTGTAATGCACTCCAACGGCCTTGACATCATATTCGACCAATTTGCTACCTACTTTAAATTTAATGTCTTTGATCTGGATTGGGAAAAATTTTTCTACAAACGCATTGGCATCTGTATTTGTGTTGGCACTGTTGAGGTTGCCCGGTGCACCTCTAACCAAGTTGCCATTTTGATCGTAGCCATAAAATCGTATGACCATTAGATATACAATGCTGGACAAACTTTTTTTACTTGCTACATCTGGATAAAATTGTTGCGCCGCTTTGGTCAAGTTAGGAATAAGAGTGATACCAGTGGGCTCGGTTATGGTAAAGTCTATATCAACCACATTGTGACCTGATCCTGTTCCTTTGCCCATTATTTTAGATTGCAGTTTAACTGTTTCAATGTAATAATCGTTCCCAAAATAGGGTGTTCGACTTCCTGTAGGAATGCCTGCACTTTGCATTAACAGCGCACAACCGGTTAGATTTTTTCTCCCAGTAGAAACCATAGTTGTGTAGGCTTCTTTAGTAGTGAGATAAAGAGAAACACCATAGGTGTAACTGGCGTATTGATCTAACACATTTGGCAAGGGTGTTATTGGTGAATTACTGAAAATTGTATTGATTTCTTGTTGCGTCGCATTTGGAGTTTTTGCTTGGCCAGAATCTTCACCTGGTGCACCAACACCTATTTGTGTATTGGCCGGGGGTGCGGCCAAATCAGGACCTGGAATTATACCACTGCCTTCACGATTTATATCTAGTCGTCTAGGATCGTTGGCCGCATAAGCTGCCGAGCTCTGACCACCGCCTGCGCTGGTAGCCTGTGTTTGACTAAGTGGTCTGGTTGGTGCGTCAAGTCCTTGATTCACATTAGGAGTACCGTTGGCCGAAGTATCCGGCGGTGTAGCATTGGTACCAGATGTAGTGTCAGGAACTGTGGCCAGTCGGCCATCAGGTGTCAGAACTTGTTGTGTGCTATTAGGTGCTTGTGGCAACGAACCCGGTGCCGTGGCTCCTTGGTCTTCTCTGACCAAGTTTCCAGAACTGGCAGTATTGACCTGGGCAGCTGATGCCAGCTGTGCTTCAAGACTGGCTATCAATACTTGTTGTTCTTGAACGTATTGTCGGTAAACAGGGTCGTTGGGGAATTGTGATACTTTGAGTTGATAATCAAACAACCGACCTTTGGCTCTGAACAATGCAACCTGAATATCTTCTACTGTGGCCATGTTAGAATCCCAGCGTGTCGCGTAGTGTGTTTATGGTAGGAAGATAAATGGTAATCCCTGCTTTGAAATCCAACGGTGGTGCTTGTAGCGTGTTAGGATTACGTTGATAAAATACCCACCACAAGGTTGGCGTTTGATACAAGTCAAGGGCTAATAGATCCGGTCTATATTGATAGGTCAAATTTATTACCATCTGCTGATCATCAGGCAGTTTTGGTATAGGTCTATTGACCATTGGGTTAAGATAAAACTGTGTGTAGCCTGTAGTAAAATAAGGACTGGTTGAATCATATGTGTTGGCCATTACCAAAATCCTCCTTTGAGTAGGTTACCATTGGCAAAACCTCTGAGACTGAATTGCTGGCTGACTTGACTGCGAGTCTGTACCGGCAATAACACGAGACTTACTTCCATTTTGGTAGGAACATAGGTAGGGTTGCCAGCGGCCAAACTGCCTTGTGGAGCAAACGGTGCTGTAACTGCGCCAGGAAATATTTTTTGTCCAAGACTTGATAGCCGTTGAATTGTGCTGGCTATTGGATTGCCCAGTGTTGTTTGTCTAGACCGAGCGGCCAATTGATTGGTGCCATTGACCACAGTGCTTTGAGCACGAATGTAGTTAACATCAGCGGGCAAGTTGTAGTTAAATTGTGATACTAAACACGGATGTTTGTTAAACTGGAAATCTCCCAGGCCACTTAAAAATACCATTGGTGGAGGTGTTCCACGTTGTGCGTCTTGTCCATAGAACATTTTGGTAACTGACCTAAAAAAGTGTATCACTGCCAGAAGATAGTTGGCCTCAACAGTGTCTTGCGCTGTAAATGTGGCTTTGATATTGATTCCGTCTATATAACTATTCTGATAAAAATACCCACGATAGTTAGAGTGTGTAAGATCATATTGGGAATAATTTGCCTTGTACGATGTGTCTATTGTAGGTGTATATGGAAATATAACGCCGTTGGTGTCACGTAACGGCCAGAGCAATGGTCCACAATCAGGTGCATTATACAAATAGTCAGATGAGTCGGCCAACTGCAACCTTACACGCCAATCACCTGTGGACGCATTATTATTGCTTTGAACTCGGGCTGTTTGTTGATTTTGTGCTTGTCTCAATAGACCTTGAGCTCTTGCGGCTGCATCGGCAATGGCAGTTGTAACTGCTGTGCCACCTGGAATTAACGCTGCGGCTGCGGCTAGTGCGGCCGCAGTTGACAACGGCTGTGTAGCCAAACTAGGATCATTGACTGTGCCCGGAGTATTGGTTTTTATTATTTGAGCTGCGGCATTGGCCAATGACCTTAATGTCAATTGTGGATCATCCGACGGTGATGGCGTAGCTGTTATTTTGCCATCTGTGCCAGTAGTCAGAGTCGACCCATCGTCAAATGTCTGTGTAGTTGACCCGTCTGGATTTGTTGTAGTTGTGGCTCCGTAATTGGTTGGTGCTGCACTGGCTGTAGGATCAGCTGGTGCTGGTGTAGCTTTTACCGTGCCGTCAGGGTAGGTAGTTAATGTAGACCCATCATCAAACGTTTGTGTAGTTGGAACAGGCGGATCAGCCGGTGCTGGAGAGGCGGTTGGCTTGCCATCAGCATCAATGGCCAAAGTAGAACCATCTTCAAATGTCTGCAACGACGATCCGTCATCAAATTGCTGGAACGACGGACCAGCATTGGTTGCTGCCGGCGAGGCGGTAGTGGTCAACGGTGCTGGTGGACCAACAAACCCCGGAGTACCCCTGGTACTACTGGATACTGCACCAGCACCGCTAAGAGATCTTGTGGCAGTATTAATTGCCTGGTTGGCATAAGGTTGTAGTGCAGGTGGTACTACTGCGGCAACGGCTTGTTTTACTGTTTGTTGAACAAGACTTTTAGCATACCCTTCTACTGTTTTACTGATATTAGCCGGACTAAAAGTTTTACTAAGTGATTTTGAGAGATCATCTAACGCAAAGCCAGCTTTGGCTTGCAATGTTTCTAGGGTAAAACTAGGTGCGGCGGTAGCAGACACAGTGCCATCAGCAGCAGTGGTTAAGGTAGACCCATCGTCGAAACCTATTGTTGTTGATCCAAAATCAGTTGGAGATGCTCCGTCAACTATGCTACCAGGATTGGTGGCGTCAACAAAATTAGAATCACCGGCAAAATCACCCACCTGGTCCCATTGGCCAAATGAGTCACCTACATTGTCGGTCAAATATTCGCCGCCGTACTCAAAAGCGTCAGGATTAAGTTCAACAAAAGAGTCAACGTCTACTGCATCTACATTTTCAACTATATCTGCAAAATCTTCAATGCCCATGCATCAATCCTTTAATAGGTTTCATTTAAAACTTCAAGATCAGTTTCATTATCTGGGTTTGCATGAACACAATACCAGACTGAATCTTCTAGTGTAACTATTTGATAGCGAGTCATTGCTTCAAGTGTTACGTTCATTGGTGCTGTTATTTTAATTTTTTCACGGCCATTATCTATTCCTACTGAACCCATAGCAAGGATACTTACATGGTTGTCAGGAAATCGCTTGGTATAAAATTTTAATCCTTTGGGCACTATAAATGCTTTGATATATACACCATCGCTTAAAATGTGCTTAATTTTGGCTACATCCGCCAGTTTCGTGCGCTCGGGTCGCGTCGCGACAGGTGTGTCAAGTGTATTCGGATCTATATCCAAAGATAATTGTGTGTCAGTATTCAGCATCTTGTATTTACCCAAAACAAAATAGGCGTAGTTTATAAAAAGGTTGACAACTGTGGTTTTTGTGCTACAATAAATATATTATTAGGAGACCCATCTGTGGCCACATCACTGCTTCCAAGAACCCCGGCAAAAACCAACTATCTCAACAATAGAGATATATTAAAACAAATACACCTTAGCAAAAACACATATTGTTCCTATACCGATCCTGTTGCAGATCATCAATATGATATTATTTTACCCAGCTTGGCCAAGATCAATCAACGCACAGTGGCTGAAGCCAGACGCAATCGTGCAGACCGTTTAAAGCGCGAAGGCACCATTGTTGACCCAAAAAAGATCCCTAATACCGACTTGGTATTCCGTATTACTTGTTGGGAACACATACCAATGGCCGCCAAAAAAGTATCTAAAAATGCCGCAAAAAAGAAAAAAATTGAAGATATTTTTGAACTGGACCTGCCTGAAGAAGATGATCCATTGGCAGAACTAATTGATATTCCTGTGCTGGATCCCAAACATGTCAGATTAAACTTTCCTCCATTTTATCACTACAGAATAGATGAAAACAAAACACCGTACCAAGTGGGCAAGAGTCACTGGATCGGAGATTTTGAACATGGTGAATTCAGCAAGGACCACGGGCAAGTGACACGCACCTTGGCCACTATGTATATGAAACTATGCGAGCGTTATGCTACCCGATCAAACTGGAGAGGATACACCTACAATGAAGAAATGCGCGGACAAGCCCTACTACAACTCAGCCAAATTGGACTGCAATTTGACGAATCAAAATCGCAGAACCCTTTTGCGTATTATACTGCCGCTATCACTAATAGCTTTACTCGTATCTTGAATCTCGAAAAGAAAAATCAAAACATTCGAGACGACATGTTGGAACAGGCTGGACTTAATCCAAGTTGGACTCGCCAGAATGCTGGCAAGAAAAATCAAAATTTGAGTTCAGCAGTTACCAATATTGACGTGGCTGAATACAACCGCGATAACTAAATGAACATATGAATCCTGCTGAGCTAGAATATCAACTGTCTAAAAAATTTAAAGTTCTTAAGTTTATAGATTTGTCATTGGTTGTAGCACAACCAACAGTTGGGTTTACTGTATTTAAAG
>Ga0209400_1000878_pt1 | contig 25749 bp, 43 predicted proteins | sample M_130807_EF_Meta_FD_187313 | JGI IMG/M metagenome (GOLD analysis project Ga0209400, IMG submission 187313) | Freshwater microbial communities from Lake Montjoie, Canada to study carbon cycling - M_130807_EF_MetaG (SPAdes) (version 2) | ecosystem: Environmental > Aquatic > Freshwater > Lake... | reverse complement strand
CGCTACAGCAAAACAGACTTGGAGCGGCTGCTGGTTTTGTGGCTTCCGGACCTTCGCTATACAATCTTGGGAATGCGCGTCTTGCCAACCAGCAAGGCCAATTCCAGAATTATATCAATGCAAACCAGGCTCAACCTGGTCAGTTCAATACTCAGCCTTATGCCAGCCAGTTCTACCAGACAACGAATCCAGCAATCCCTGTTACTATGAGCGGTCAGGCTGCGAGCATCTACAATACGATGTCTAACTATCAGGCTCAAACTTATGGTGATTATACAAGGGCAGTTGCCAGCCAACCTTCGGGTGCGCAACAGTTTGCTCAGATTGCTGGAGGCATTGGTTCGCTAATGCCCTCATTCTCATTCAGCAGATAGGAGTAAATATATGGGTGGTTTAAGCTTTAATTTTGAGGGGCCTGAAACCAAAAGGGAAAATGAGCTTCGTCGCAGGCTTGTTGATCTTAATGTCAGGAGCCTGCAGTCAGATCCAAGAACCATGACTCCGGAGGAGCAGGGCGTTGCAGCAGATCAGGAATACGCCGTTTACAATGATCCAAATACAACCCCAGGAAGGCGTGCTGTTGCAATGCAAAGAATGGGGCAATTTGGTGGTCAAGTTGCAGTACAGGGATACGGAAATGTTCCTGCGATGTTTTCATCTGATGACGCTCTAGCAATTAAGCAGAACCAATTCAATACAATGGCAAGGGGTCTTGCTTATGCAAATAAATCAATTGCAGAAGCACAAGCATCTGGAGATACAGCATTGGCTCAAGCGCTTACTGTAGCTAGGGATGATTCATACAAATCTGCAAAAGATATGATGAAAAAGCTCCCAGTTAATAAAATTGATGAGCTTACAGACTATAAATCTCTTGTGGATCTTGGTAAATCTACTGTTGATTCAATTTCAAGCCCAAATCTTTATGGTCCACTAATGGGAAGAGTTAACCCAGCTCTTGCCGCAACAGTTGGAAATCCTGATTACACCAAAATGATGCAATCATTTTCTGGTGTGAATAATCAGATATTGAAGGCCAGGTCAGGTGGCGCAGTAACGGATGACGAAGCTAAAAGATTTAGGGCTGAAATAGGAGATCCCACCTCAAATGATTTTAAGGATAGGATGACAGCCTTTACAGCACAAAGAAGGCGCGAATATTTAACAAAATTACAGGTTCTTCGTGATGTTGGATATGATATTCCAGATACATTACTTCCGGATGATCTTCGCGAGGCTATGGGCGCAGGAAAGAAATCTGCAGAAAAAGCAGACGCAACCGGCGCTCCATCCAGACAGGTAATTACAACAACTATTGACGCAAACGGCAGAATTGTCATTCCAAAATAATGCCAATCCTAGATGTGCCTGGAGTCGGTCAGTTTGACCTTCCGGAAAATTCAACTCCGGAACAGATAAATAAATTTGTATCCGACCTAAATGAAGTAAAGACTGCCGAGGGTCCAACAAGTACTGGAGATTATATTGCAAGGCAAGCTGGCCTGACAGCTCGCGCTGCAATCAATCCGGTTACAACAGGAGCATTGGCTGGAGCTGGAATTGGCTCGGTTGTTGGCGGGATTGGAGCAGTTCCAGGTGCGCTTGCTGGAGCAACCGCTGGAGCAATTACTGATTACGCACCTAGAGTTTACAATGCAATAGCAGGAATGCTTGGCGCAAAAGGAAAGCTTCCTGCGTTGGGCGACGTTCTTGAGCAACTGAAGAATGAGGCAGGATTACCAAATCCTGTCACTCCGATGGAAAAGGTATCGCAGGCAGCAATTGAGGCCGGAACATCAATGGTTCCTACACTTGGTGCTGGAAAAGCTCTCCAGCAGGCAACGTCTCCCGTGTTGCGCGGTGTTGGAAATATTCTGACAGAAAAGCCAGCCCTACAGTCATTGCAGGCTGTTGGTTCAGGAGTTGCATCTGATATTGCAAGACAAACTGGAGCAGGGCCGATGGGTCAAATGGCGGCAGGAGTTGGCGGACTCATGATTCCTAGCGCGGCAACTCTTGGCGAACAAGGATTGAGGGGATTGTTAAGAGGTGGAGCAAGCGCAGAGGATGTTGCTTCAAATATCAGGGCTTTTGAGCAGGCTGGGATTACCCCATCCGCAGGGCAGGCTACACAATCAACACCAATTAAGGCTGTTGAAGCAAGCATGGCCAAGGTGCCTGGATCGTATGATGTTCTTCGTGATTTTGGGACAAAACAACAAAATAAACTCAAAGATTTTCTTGCTAGGATTACAGAAGAATTATCTCCGGTTAAGGAGCCTACTGTTGCCGGAACAGGAATCAAAGAAGGAGTACCAAAGGCTTTCGCTCAAAAGCGTGTTGTTGAATCCAGGCTTTACAATAATCTTGAAACGCTTCTTCCGCCAAAAACTCAGAGTAGCGTTGATAATTTCCAAGCAATGCTTAAAGACGTTACAGAACCAATCCCCGGCGCCCCTGCATTGAGCGCTGGAATGGAAAATCCAATGCTTGCCAAAATTAAGTCTGATTTTCAAAGCGACATCAAAAAGACGGGAACGCTGAGTGTTGAAGCACTTAGGGTTCTTAGGAGCAAAATAGGAAATGCTCTGTCGGGAATAAGTCTGCTAAACGATGTTCCAAGGCGTGAATTTAAGATGCTTTATGCTGGCCTTACTGAGGACATTAAGGCATTGGCGGCAGAGCAAGGCAACAAGGCATTAAACCTGTTTAACAGGGCAAGCAATTACTCAAGAACATTGCATGATCGCGCTGACAAGCTTCAAAGTTTCATCAACAAGAATGAGCCTGAATTGATCTACAACTCGGCTTTTGAAGGCTCAAAATCAGGCGGAACAAGGCTCGGAGCGCTTATGAAAAGCCTTAAACCGGAAGAACAGAAGGCAATAACAACCACATTCGTTGACAGGATGGGCAAGTCTGCGCCTAGCGCGCAGAACATGGCTGGAGATATTTGGTCTTCAAATACTTTTTTAACAAATTTTAATAAATTGAGCAATCCAGCCAAGCAACAGCTTTTCGGAAGATATGGATCTGGATTCTTGAGCGACATCAATAAAATTGCAAAAGCCTCCGAGCTTATTCGTGGTGGTGGCAACGTCCTTGCAAATCCGGCGGGTACAGCTGCTGGACTTGTTCCGATTGCATTGGCAACAACCGCTTTTGGTTCAATTGGTGCCGGAAGGTTTGGCGCGGCGGGCGGTGTGGCAGGACTTCTTGCATCAAGTTATCTTGGGTCAAAACTCTTTACAGATCCAAGGTATGTGCGCTGGTTGGCCAAGAACATTGACATCAAGCCAAACCAAGTCCCGTCAGCAGTTGCAAGCCTACAAGCTTTGGCAAATGACGAGGATGATCCCGACCTGGATGCGATGGCTAAATTGCTAAAGAAGCAGGCAATCCAAGGCTCATTGGGTAAATAATATGGCATCGTTCCAAGTGTACGGAGCCGAAAGGCAGTCGAACTTCATACCCAAAAAGATTGAAAGGGACATTATGGACTCATCTATCCGCAAAGAAATTGAAACACCAAAGAACCCGCAACTTGAGCGCATGAATGAAGCACTACCTCTGGTGCAAAACAATAATGGTCTTGACCCGCTAGTTTCTGCCGCGATGAAAACTGTGGATTTTGAGGCTAGGCGTGATAAGAGCGGAAATCTTTCAGTCTACAAGTTGCCATCTGGTGATATGGGTGGAAGTTACGAGGTAGCCGGAATCAACAATAAGTATCATCCTGATGCGTTCAAAGCCATCTCATCCCTACCGCCAGAACAAAGAGAACAAGCCGCCGCAGAATACGTTGTCCAATACACATCTCCATTCACTCAAAAGCTTCCGGACGCAGTCAGGCCATTCGCACAAGATCTAGCGTTTAATCGAGGTGTGGGCGGTGCAACAAAGTACATGCAACAGGCGTTAAATGTCCTCGGTGCGCCCGTAAAAGTTGACGGGGCTATTGGGCCAAAAACAATTGAGGCCATGAGCAAAGTTGACCCCAAGAGCCTCATGCTTGAGGCAAGCAAGGCTCAATGGAATGATGAATTGCGGATGGCAACCCAAAATCCAGACAGGAAGAAGTTCCTGAATGGATTGCAGAACAGGATAAACAACCGATTTGCCCTGTTTGGCAATGGTTGATTATTTAGACTTCAAAATCGTGCATCCGGCAACAACCGATGGATGCGTACCAGCAAACACGCCATCAGCATAAACAACTGTTGATTTATTTGAAACGAAGGAATCGCCAGCCCTTACTGTTGTACCATGAGCCGTAAGATAAGAACATCCTGCCTGCTGAACGACTCCTGTTGGTGTAAAGAATGTTGTTCCAGCTTGGATAATCGCCCCGCCAGACCCAACAGCAACATTACCAGCGCGAGCGAAGGCTCCGCCTCCGTCATAAACTCCTCCGGTGACAGCATCAATAGCCTCAAGGACTTCTTGGGCGTTGACTGTGGAGGTTGCGATAATGAGACTTAATAGGATTTGTGTGGTTTTCATATAAAAAGTCTGTATTAATTTACATGTGCAGTCAACACTAAATATGAAGCTAGGATCAAGACAAGTTGGAGCGGTAGGTGTCTCCAGGGTTACAGGAGCCTTGCTACGATGTGGCTACAATGTGCTTCTTCCATACGAGGACTTTTCCGGATACGACCTTGTAGCTGAAAAGAACGGAAAATTTACTCGTATCCAAGTTAAAACAGCGCAAACAATCGAAACCGGAAGGACTAAATACAGGTTTACGACATCTATTGGAAACGGATTCAATATCCCAAAAAGGCCAATTACAAACGTGGACTACGTTGCTTGCTGGGCGATGCAGGATGACATATTCTGGTTGTTGCCAATCGCTAAGTGCAAGACTTTGACCACAAAACTTTGTCCATCCACCGGCCAGGGGTGGCGCATATTCCTAAATCTATGACGGAAGAAGAAGCTTGGGCAAAGTTTGAGGAGGCCATGAGGAATATTGAGTCCTTTGAGGATGCTATTAAATGGCTCAACAAGCATCCTGAGATTAAAGAGAATCTTACTGTTTTTGAAATGATGCGTCAGTTTAACAGGGACATAAGCGAAGCTAATAAGTATTATAGAAATTGAATAGCGGTTATTTTTGTTGTTGACCGATACCGGATGAATCCCTAGCCATAGTGGGATGTCCGAAAATTCCAGTAAAATCTCAATTCACAGATTGGGATCAAAACTCCAGAGAGATTTTCTTGTTTTCCTGATTGGTTCGATGTGCATGGAGTCAAAAAGCAGGTCTTTTACGATATCTCAGCGCGCAATTAAGGAGTTTATTGATGGAGCCAAAGAGGGGCTTCCAAAATTCAGCGTCGATGGCGACGAATCAACAGACCTGACTGTGGAGCTAAAATGGGAAAAATAAATAGTCGGGCTAAAGGTGCTGCTGGTGAGCGCGAACTTGCAAAGTATTTGCGCGATCAGGGATGGCAAAAGGCCAGAAGAACTCAGCAATATGCCGGTAATCCCGAAGGTGGCTCAGGAGATGTGGTTTGCGAGAACTTTCCGTTCCATATTGAGGGCAAGCGATGTGAGGCCTTGAAACCAGAGGAGTGGATGACTCAGGCGCAGAACGATTGCCCACAGGGAAAGATCCCATCTGTATTCTTTAGGCGTAATGGTCGAAAGGAATGGCTTGTTATCATGCGCGCGGATGATGTATGCGAATTAGCTAGACAGATCGCACCCGCCAATGTCAATATCGAACACATGCCAACGAACACAGCAGTAGGAGGAGGATTTTGGATCAGCAAACCAGACGAACTTTACCCCACATACAGACAACCAATAAACCCAAATAAATAAAGGAGATACTAAAATGGCACTAACCCTAAGTGAAGCATCAAAAAACACCGAGCGTAAATTGCCGGAAGCCGGAGCAACTGTCGGCATCCTGTACAGCTTGGTTGACCTCGGTCACCAGAAAACCAATTGGGATGGTCAGGAGAAGTGGACTCCAAAAGTCCGCTTGAGTTTCGAACTCCCCGACCAGACCGATGAGTTTGAGGTCGAGGAGAACGGCAAGCGCACCAAGATCAGCAAACCCATGATCGTATCCATCGAGCAGACCCGTAGCCTTGGCGAAAAAGCCAGCCTTCGGAAGCTTCTGGAACAATGGCGGGGGCAGACGTTCACAGCCTCAGAGCTGAAAGCGTTCAGCCTGAAGAACCTTCTTGGAAAGCCAGCCATGCTGACCTTGATCCACAAGACAAGCCAGCAGGGACGGCAGTATTGCGCGATTGCCGGAGCTTCCAAGCTCCCGAAGGGACTCAAAGCTCCCGAATCGACTGTAAACGATCAAATCTACTACGAGATCGAGCAGAAGAACGGAGGGCAATTCAATGACATGCCGGAGTGGTTGCAGGAGAAGATCCGTGGCTCCAAGGAGTTTGGCGAAGCTTCTGCATCACCTGTTAAAATCGGAGACAAGAGCGGAGACGGCGAAAACGTCCCGTTCTAAGTTATATGGCACTTACCATTACGAGTAAGGAGCCATCCAATACCCGTCTGGTCCATACGGATCAGGCGGGTCATTGGTATACAGCAGAGGGTGAATCCGCCCATGTTGTAATCGGCAAGAACGGAAACGAAAGAAACACAACTGTTGCCGATGCGCGTAAGATGGGGCTTTACCCATCCGTTACGAGCATTCTTGGCATCATGGATAAGCCACAGCTAACAGCGTGGAAGATCGAACAGGCAATCATGTCTTCATTGACGTTGCCAAAGGAGGAAAATGAAAGACTCGAAGACTACGCGAAAAGGGTCGTCAGAGACTCGCGCGAATCAACCAACAAAGCGGCGGAACACGGAACCAAAATGCATGAATGTATGGAGAACATCCTCCTCGGAAAACCTGTATCCGGAGATGAAAAACTTGCTCCGTATATCGAAACCTTCAAGAAGTGGGCGGACGAAAACGTCGAGAAAACCTACTGGTGCGAAAGGTCGCTGGTCGGTGCTGGTTACGCTGGGCGATGCGATGCCTATGTGCGGTTGTCAGGAGTTGGCGATGCTATCATCGACCTCAAGAACCGGAAGGTAAACCCGCGCTACGAGCCGTTCTACGACACCGATTGCGCACAATTGTGGGCTTACAGAACTGCTTCTGAAAACCCACAATGTGCTTGCGTGTCTGTTGTCTTGGCATCAAACGATGCAAACAAAATCATCACAAAAGTTTGGGATGATAACGAACTGTATCAGGCCGGAATAGCTTTCTGCGCCATGCAGAAAGTATGGTCTTGGGTTAAGAATTACACTCCTCCAGGGATGAAGTTGTGAAGCAAAGAAAAGATGCTTATTTGTTTGAATTTGAAAATGAAGCAACAATAAACCGAGGCGATGTGCTTTGGTTGGAGGGATTGTTAGATCAATTCTATAGGAGACTTGCCAAATGACTGCGCCTACGATTCAAGATATGGGCAACGCAGCACAAGAGATTGTGTGGCGCGTAATGGGCAAGGGATCGGATAAATCTGGTTATGGTGATTGGCTTGAGAAGGATCGGCCTACTCATGATTACCATATAGCTAGGGCTATTCGCCACCTTGCAACAGCGCAGATGCAGTTGCATAAATCCACGCCTTGTCCGGATAATAACGGCGAAACAAGTATTGACCACTTAGAGCGCGGGCTTGTACGATGCTTGTTCACGTTGGCACAAATAAAGAAAGAAGTACCAAGATTATGAGATGGATTAAGAAAGAGTTGGATGAAGACGGAAAGCCAGAGTGGTCTGTTTATATTGACGATCCTGGTTATGGGAACGAAGATGATTGGTCGCACTTCGATACCTACGCCTCGAGAGACGAAGCAGTAGAAGCCTGCTGGAATTATACTTGGGAAGATTACGACAAGAGAGACAAATGAAACTTGCTCTGTCTTTAGCACTATATTACTTAGGGGATATAACCAGCCGGACATTGTTGCGTGCCGGTATTGGATACGGAATCTACAAGAACCTTATGCTTTGGTCAGTTCAACTTGATGACAAGTTTGATGTGTGGAAGGAAGCAAAGCCCAAAAGAAGGAATAAGAAATGAAGCGCGCATTAGTTACGCAGGCATTCGGGGATGATTGGAAGAAGGTCTTGGATCTTACAAGGCCAAGGATGGAGGCTTACTGCCAGAGGCATAAGATTGATTTCCTTGCGCTTGAGAAACCATTGGTCGAGCCGGTGCAGTATAGCAAGTCCGCAATTGGGAACATCATGGCAACGAAAGGATATGAGCAGATCACGTTTGTTGACTCGGATATTCTGATTGCAAACGACTGCGATGACATGGGTGCTGAAGTAAACATGTTCTGCGCATTCGATGAGGGTGCGTTCTTAGATCGCAAGTATGAGATGGGCAAGCTGGCAAGTGCATTTGGGGCGCAGATTGATCCCAGGTTCTACGTCAACACAGGCGTGTTTGTGATCTCATCCAAGGCTGTTGGTGTCCTGTCGATGCCTCCACTCGGACTGCTGCCAAACCATTTTGCCGAACAGACCTGGATGAACATTATGGTCCACCTGTGGAATGTTCCGGTACAAGAACTTGATCCCGCATACAATTGTATGACCAGCGTTGAGTCGCACTTTGGCCTAGACCGCTACAAAGATGCGTACTGCATTCATTACGCTGGGCAGTCCGGAGACATGCCTAAATTGATTGAACAGATTAAGTCTGACGATGCCAAGCTTGTGGAGCTTGGTCGATGACCACAGTCAAGGTAGTTGCCGAGTGTGGTAAGTGGCGCATTCATACAACAGCCGGATACACAATTGGCCCGCGCCTTTGGGGTGCTGTTCCAGCAAACGGGTTGCCTCCGCTTACAGATATATTTGATACGAAAGAAGAAGCGCAGGATGCCGCGTATTTATGGAACGAATATGCCAAATGGATTGAGCAACATAAAAAGAAAACAAAGAGAAAATATTAATGAGATCAACACACTTGGTTAAGGGTAACTACGATGACAAGCTACAGCAATTAGCTGGAGAGGTGGCCAAGCGCGCGATTGATGACGTAAGGCTGTTGCAACGCAGGGGCATTCTTGATGGCATGAGGGTAATAAGGAAGAACATGGGTTCAGACCTAAACCTTGGTGACTGCGATGAATACAAGAAGATCCATCAAATATACAAACTAATAAACGATTTTAAGACCGGAATTGTTGGGTTCTGGTGCAGAGCAGCTGGGATTCCGATTGACAACAAAACGCTGATTAGGCGAGTCTTTGGTGCTTGAAGATGTTGCTTATTTCATTAGCAGACTTCGCTTGGACTATATGCTGGATTGTGCTTTACATGTCCCTGTTGGCATCTTTACTCGCATTCCTATTGTTTGGTGTTTATGCATTGTTCTGCTGGATAAAAAAGGAATTAGAATAATGGAAAAGAAATATATACAGAAGTTAATGAGCGCAGCGGTTGACAGATATGTTCTCACTCCGGCGCAATGCATGATGTTGCGGGAAGATGCAAATATTATAGGAATGAAGCGCGCAGCTGTGATGAACAAAGATGGAACGACAAAAAGATCATACACCAGAACGTGCTCGTCATGCTGGGTTCCAAACAGCCAGCATCATAAATGGATCTACAACATTATGAATGAGCTTAATAGGGCTATCAACGAGGAGAATTGGAAATTTGATATTACAGGAGTGCAACAGTTACAAATCCTAAAGTACAACGCATTCCAGAGATTTATGTGGCATTATGACCTGTACAACGGAAGCGACAGGAAACTTACTGCAGTAGTCAACCTATCCGATCCTTCTGAATATTTGGGTGGTGGATTGCAGATCAAGGCCGACATCGACAACGTGCAGTTTATTCGCGAACAGGGAGCCGGATGTTGGTTCCCATCCTACCTAGAGCATCGCGCCCGTGCGCCGATATGGGGTACTAGGTGGGTGCTGGTAGCTTGGTTTACAGGACCAGCATGGAGATAATTCAACTAAAGCCGGAGTTGTGGATGATGACTCCAAAAGGTGAAGGGCTTGCATTCCTGGTGACTGACTACGGATTAGATCATAACAAGATATTTACGATAATGCTTAATCACGGCGAGATTCTTGATTTTGACCTGCGCGATTGTCGCAGATGCGAAAATCCAAGCTTCGGGGTAAAAGCACCAGAAGTGCCTAATCCCTATTACAACATATAAGGAGAACTGAATATGCTAGGCAAAGACGTATCGAAGAACATGCATGAACTGGCGATGGACAATAAGAAGAAGGGCAAGGCTCGTGGTGCCGGTGGGGTTCCCCGCTCTCACAAGCAGATGGTTGCCATCTCTCTTGCTGCCGCAGGAAAGAGCAAGCCTCGCAAGTTTCGCATGAAGTCAGGAATGTAATGAACGTGGAGGCAAAAGAACGACTCAAGTGGATGCGCGACATCCTTCTCAATGCCCGCAACAAGCTGGCCGTTGAGAGGGATCGCGCAAACCACGGACATGCGATTGATATTATTCAAATCATAGCTTTGGTTGATGCCGGAGCTTTAGTAGCAAAGGAGTTAATAGAAAGTGAATGAAAAAACACACCTCGATCTTTTTTCTGGAATCGGTGGCTTCGCCCTTGCCGCAAAGTGGAACGGATACAAAACAGTCGGGTTCTGCGAACAGGACAAATTCTGCCAAGCAGTCCTCAAAAAGCATTGGCCGGAAGTCCCGATCATCGAAGACATCCGCCAAGTACGAGGCAACCTATATCCAAAAGTCTCTCTTCTCACAGGCGGATTCCCCTGCCAGCCATTCAGCGTTGCCGGGGAGCGAAGAGGCAAGGATGATAACCGCTATCTCTGGCCGGAAATGCTCCGAGTTATACGCGAAGCAAAGCCGGATTGGATCATTGGTGAGAATGTTGCTGGAATCGTCAACATGGCACTCGACCAAGTGCATTCTGACTTGGAAGCAGAAGATTACGAAGTCGAAACGCTCATTATTCCAGCTTGCTCCGTCGACGCATCGCACAGGCGCGACAGATGCTGGATTGTGGCTCACTCCAAACACAATGGACAGCCTTCCGGTGCGGAGCGAAGAGGCGTTGAAGAAGCAGTACGATTCCAATCGCAAGGGTCGCACGACCCACTCAACCCTTCGGGAGCAGGTTTATTATCAACCCCCGAACATGATGTGGAGGACTCCTCACGCAAACAACTGGAAGAATGCCTCAACCCTGGAGGAGAGGCAGGGACACACTCTGAACCTACAGGATCAGATCAGGGCGTGTCCGGAACCGAACATGTGGCCGACTCCATCAGCCTGTCCGAGGGGAGCGCACACCGGAGCCAAGAGCTGGAGCGTGTCGGAGGACGGGAAGACGAGGACATCAGCCAACGGAACCAAGTGGGGGGCAACCCTACAGACGGCAGTCAAGATGTGGCCGACCCCATCGAGCAGGGATGGGAAGGGTGGCTACAAGGGCGGGAGGATACGGAACGGGAAGGTATCAAAGGACACGCTGGATGTGGCCGTACAGCACACAGACAATCAGGAAAAGCAATCTGGCTCACTGAACCCGACGTGGGTCGAGTGGCTCATGGGGTACCCAATCGGGTGGCTAGACTTAAGTCCCTCGGAAACGCAATTGTACCGCAAGTCGCTAGGGAAATCATCAGATGTATAAACGAAGTGGAAAGACTCACCCAATAGTCGAATTGATGCCGGATGATGCGTCAACCTATGTAATCAATGGGCTTGACGATGCTCTGCTTGGAGTAACAGACATAGGCGGAAAGTTTTACGCTGTCTATTCCGTGGAATGGATTGTCAAGTCCCTGATGAAGACAAACAAGTGGAGCAGGAGGACGCAATTGACTTTGCGTACTACAACATCATTCAGAATAATTTCGCTGGTCAAATGCCCATCTTCGTTGATACCATGCCAAACATAAGGAGAACTAAATGAAGCTATGGACTAATAATACAAACTCAATCCACAAGGTAGATGACAATCTACTTCACGTCCGCAACACATATATGCTTCCGGACGAACTAACCGGCGGTATATGGTCGGATTCAATACCATGCCCCCACAAGATCAAGCCGTACTATAAGGGCAGGTCGATTGGCGGGGCTACTGCCGTCTACCGCGCAGGAGCGATTGGCGATGCCGTGATCGCAACGGCGTTCGTGAACTACTTGGTGCAGGAGTCGGGTGGGGTTGTCGATGTTTATGCCCCCGCCAGGAATCTTCCGCTTTATGCCGGACTAGGTGCAAAGCTCTATCCCCTGCCATGCACGCTTGAGGCTTGGGACAGCTATGATGCACACCTTCCTACCGATGACTTGTTCAGCGGGCAGGTTGGGGAGACCAAGCTCGGGACGGGTGGTGGGAACTGTTACAAACGGATCTACGAGTGGATGGGCGTGTGGGATGAGAAGAATATGGCGAAGTATTGCAAGCCGATGCTTCACCTGATTGAACCAGACCACGAAGAACTGAAGGCGTTGGGCAAATGGCCTTTGCCTGAGAAATTCTTTGCCTACCACGTTTCGTCTTCCGGTCCCACCAGAACCTATCCTCCTCGGATGGGTCAGGACGCGGTGCTGGCGTTGCTGGAGGCTTTTCCGGAGCATCACGCCGTAATCATAGGGATGGACAACAGCAACAACTTTGCTGTCGATCATCCCCGCGTGATTGACCTGTTTAACACAACCAAGGCAATCAGGTCGCTATTCCCTGTCGTTGCCAACGCAGACTTTGTGGTGGCTCCGGATAGTAGCGTCAACCATATCGCCGCGGGGCTTAATACACCCTGCGTGTCTTTGTGGGGTAGCTACGACCCGCAAGACAGGATGACATATTATCCGCTCAACATATCGGTGTTTAAGCCGGAAGTATGCCCGCACTCGCCGTGCCGTCCTCATGCAGGATTGCCACAGGCGAAGTGTAAGGACGCAACCAACAAGACCAAGGGTACGCAGTACTTTTGCAACGCGCTTCGCAATATCACGGCGGAAGATATTGTGCTTGCATCGAAGAAGGCTGTTGACCTAGATTTCGGAAAAGGAGACAAGAAATGACAAAGCAAGACGTGATCAAGAAGTTTGAGGAAAATATCGAGCGCGCTCGGTATATCTACAACAACTGCGAGCGGGTTCAGATGCAGATGCGCGAGGTGATTGCGCAGTTGGACGAACAGCTCAAGAACTTCAAAGACAAAGCCTAATCAATCCGGCGTATGGTACGCAGGGAGATCCTGCGGCTGGAGCCTCCATTGTGTGTCGCCACTTGAAACAAAGCCGGATGATTTAATATGAGCGCGCAATCAACAGCAGAGAAGATCGTTGGACCGATTGAATGGCAGTCCGAGAACCACGGGCTTTGCCGTTGTCCAGGGGAACATCTTCATTCAAGCCACACCCGCGTAAGGGATACGACTGTATTCATTGACGGGGTTCCGACCATCTTTTGCTGGCATACAAGTTGCCAAATGGTTCGAGATGAGATGAACTACAGGCTGAGGAAGGTTCTTCTTAATGACCCCCTTATGAAGCCGTTGGCCTCCATGAGTACGCTTGGTACTAATGCGGCGAAATTGATAATTCAGAAGGATGCTGAGACTGAGTTAAACGAGCGAATCTCGATCATTACTGAATCCAACAAGGTCAAGTATCTAAACGAATATAATTGGGACCCAGCAGACATGATGGAAGAAAGTCCTCAGAAGCTGGACGAGAACTTCAGCGATTACCACGGGATGCTTTCGTTGTTCAAGCCGGATGACATCGTATGGATTGGGGCGGTCAAGGACAGCGGTAACCATCCGCAGAACTTCCGGAAGGTCGAGGAGTGGATGAGGATGGACTCGCCTGTTGGTCAATTCACAACTGGCGCGGTGTTTAAGTCTGGAACAATCAGCAGGTCGAACGAGAACGTGGATACCCGCCGGTACATGGTGGTTGAATCCGATGTGCTTACCAAACCGCAGATGGGCGCGGTGTTTAAGGTTATGCGCGAGAAGGTCAAGATGAAGCTTTATGCAATCGTTGACACCGGAGGCAAAAGCCTCCATGCATGGTTTGAGAATCCGCCCAAGCCGGAATGGGAAAGGAGATTAAAGTCTTTCCTTATTCCAATGGGATGCGATCCTGCGACGTTCAAGCCAAGCCAACCAGTAAGGATGGCAGGGGCAAAAAGAGAAGACAGAACGCAGAGCTTACTTTGGTTCTGCAAGGAGGGTAAATGATAGATCCAGCAGTAGCGTTCGGACTGATACAGGAACCAAACAGCATCCCGCCAATCAAGACGTATGCGGATTTAATGTCGGAAGACATCAAGGAACCGAATGTTCTTATGGATGGACTGCTTCACCAAGGCGGAAAGCTTTTGCTTGGAGGTGGCAGTAAGGCTTACAAGTCGTGGAGCCTAATTGACCTAGCCATAAGCTTGCACACCGGAACCCCTTGGTGGGGCATCAAGTGTGCCAAGTCCCGCGTCCTGTTCATTAACTTCGAGATTCAGGAGTGGTCGTTCCGAGGCAGGTTGTTTGACGTAGCCAAGGCCAAGGGCGTGCAGGATCAGGTTGGTGACATGTCGATCTGGACGTTGCGCGGACACGCGGCAGACCTTGCCTTGATCCGGCCTATCATTGAGGAGCATATCCGCGACAAGGGCTATCAGGCGATCATCCTAGACCCAAACTACATGCTTATGGGCGACAGGGACGAGAACAATGCCGGAGACATGGCACAGCTAATGAATGAGTTTGAGTTGCTTGCAACCCGCCACAACCTGTCGGTTATCCTGTCACATCACTTCAGCAAGGGTAACAAGAGCGGGTCGGAGGCTATTGACAGGTTCAGCGGGTCAGGTGTCTTTGCGCGTAATCCAGACTCCTTGGTCGTTTTGACCGCCCATGAAGAGGACGAGCGCACCTTCACCTGCGAGGTGACTTTGCGGAACTTTGCCCCGATTGACAGCTTTGTCGTCCAATGGGCTTACCCAATGTTTAAGGCTAACTACGCCCTGAATCCGGATAAACTCAAGAAACCTGGGGCGCATAAGAATATTGAGGATTCTAGGCTACTCCGTGAGATGGGTAGCAAGGAGTGGGTGGCCAATGACCTAGTCAAAACCATGGCAGGTAAGTTTGAGGTGTCAGACAGGACTGTCTATCGCTACATCAAGAGGCTTGTCAATGCTGGCAAGATATTGGTGGAGAGCGGGTTATATAGCGCCAACCAGTCAACTTTCTAGGTTTTACTGTCAAAATCAACTGACTGTCGCCAAAATACTGACATGAACACTATGACAGACCCTATATATATACAATATATAATACATCACGAAGCAGGAAGGGGTACAGGCTCATTACTGGCCTGTCCCCTGCCTTCCTGCGTAGTGTTTCGGACTAAAAAATGAACAACAACGACAAGCCGGACGAGGCCGTGTGGTTACCGATTGGGGAAGGGTGTGATACACTAGGCACACAGATGGATACGGATAAAGAGCGTTACAAGCGTGCTTGTAGGTTTATACACCTATTAAGGCTTGAGAATGCACAGCTACACGCTGTTGTAAGGCTACTAGGCCAGCTTGTAGATGACATGGATCACAATTGCTCCTATGAGGTATTTGAGGCCGAGTGGAAAGACATATCCGAATCTATGGACAGGCTTGCTTCGTTCTTTTCCAGGCATCAGGTTAACTTAAAGAAACTGCATGATGAATGCCCACAGGGGGATGAGTAATGAAAAAGAAGGTCGTTAAAATGCCTCAAAATCGAACAGAAAAGCCCCTAGAACGCGTCATTACCACCAAGCAAGTAGAGGGTAGCCAAAATAAGCATACCGAAGCGTATAGGGTGGCTATGTTAAGGCCATTAGGCAACCGGGCTTGCTGCTGCTCAATTGGTAAATAGAAAACTCAAAAAAAGTTTGGTTTTTCAAGTTTCCAAATTCCCCCTTATAGGGCATTTCCCAAATTCCCCCTTATAGGGCTTTTTTGGGATTTTTTAATAGGGGTTCCCCGCCGGTCAAATAGTTCATACATGTGAAATATCCACACATGTGAAATATCCACACACCTGGAATATCCACACGCAAGAAGAGTTTATTGGGATAAATAAAGCAAAACAAAACGTCAAAAAAGTTTCGCGCCATGCTGCGCTACCGGGCGACGTGGGCAAAAATAAACCGGAAAAGGTTTTGAACCTCTTCCGGTTTACTTGGGATACGTCCTGCTATTTTACCATGACGCTCCCTCCGGATAGTGAACCAAGGCTTCACAATGCGGGCAGGTGTGTTCTAGTTTGAACCCTGATTCTATCGCGTTCGGAATGTCGAAGAGTTTTTCACACGCTCCGCATTCCACGATCATCCCTCCGTTGGGTTTGTCTTCATGAAATATATAAATATGTTTCATGCGCTTAACCTCCGCACCCGCATCCGGTGAACCCAACATTCTCCAAAGCAACCGCACATTTTTTGTTTTCGCATACTGCGACATGGCTGGCCTTAGGTTGCATCATGCGATGAACCGAAGTTGACGGAACATAGTGGAAAGACCATTTCGCATCTTCACCACATACCGCACATATTCCCGTGGAAGAATTGAGACCCCGTTTCCCAATCGGGCGCGTGTCTCGCAAGTCTGGCTCCCACGGGTTGCAGGCAAACCGCCAACCCCATTTGTCAATTCTAGTTTTTTTGTATTTCATGCCTTTTCCTCCCTTTCCATATGGCAGAGAGATTGGGTCAAAGACCCGTCCCAATGCCCGTCTTCATAGATTTCAACCGGATACGTTCCGCCGGAACAGCGGAAAACAAAGCCATCTTTGTCCGTTTCAAGTTTCATCTTACCCGCGTTGAATAATTTCATGAGAAGTTTAAGGTTTTCTTCCCGTAGTTTCATTTCTGCTTCCATATTATTTTTCCTCCTTTTTCTTTCGTTCGCCCTGGCGAACCGGGTTTGCTGCGCTGTTCCATTCTATCGTCTCCAAAAGGAGTTTCGTCATATCCGAAACGAAGGAGAAATACTTCTCCCCGTAGATTTCGGACAACTCCTTTTGCGTCTTTCCGTAGTACGTCTCCGGATTCACTTGGAATCGGGCGCAAACGGATAAGAATGGGTTTGTTATCCAAACCCCGCTTTCATGTTCGAACCCTGCTGGCTCCATGCTCATTGTGTGTGTCTCCTTTTCTTTTCTTTTCTTTTCGGTCAACCCTATCGGGTCAAACCTTTGCGCCCCCCGTGCTAAAGGGGGCGACAAGGTTGGACGTTATTTTTTGTTATCCCAAAACATCCAAACAAACGCGACAAGACCCGCACCTATCAAAAGCCCGTGCGTGAATATGACTGCTATGTTCATGACTGAATCTCCTTTTTAACTACATACCAAGTTCGCCATTCTCCGCCGTTCCGGATTATCCAACCCAAAGCACGTTTCGGCGTGCTGAATCCGGACGCAAGAACGATATTTTTTTCGTTCACTATGTAATAGGTGAACTTCATAGGACAACCTCTCCCATGCCTTCGCTTGGGACGTTCTTTTCCAATTCGCCGTCTTTGTATCCCTCATTGTATCCGGCCTTGTAGTTACGATCTGCGCTTAAGATCGTATGGGTGTAGCCCTTCAGCCCGTCGTCGTAACCCGCTTGGTATCCATCTTCCCAAGCTTCCGACGTTTCATCCACACCGGACGGCGCTTCATAATCGGGAAACAACTCCTTTTCCTTCGTCTTCGTTGCGCTTCCGGTCGAATATGAACCATATCCGGAGTAACCTCCGGAAGAGTAAAGAGACAGAGAATCCTTCGCGCCAAACGATCTGGAGCGCATGGCCTTGACTGATTCTTTGTCGATTATCTTCCCTTCATGGATAGTCGTCGCGACATCCGGTTTGAGCATCCACGGTGCGTTGGGAACCTTGTCAAACAAGCTTGCAAGCTTCGTCACGTCATGGAGCGTCGTTCCCACAACGATTCCACCCTCAACCTTGCAAATATGAAGGTTGGGGGATGCGTCGCGGTAGATGGTCAACGTCCCGCCCTTCCGGAGGATAAGCAAACCAGCGTATCCGGTGTAATGCTTGTGAAACTCCCTCCAACCCTTCCCAATTGTGAAGGTATTAAATAGGTCTTCGCTGTCACATACTCCGCGTTTTTTGCGCTTCTTTCCGGTGTAATCCACAATCCCATTGTGAACCAAGGCAAGGTCTTCATTCACAAAAGGGTGTGTGTTCTCAACCCCTAGGGAATTGGTCGACGTGCGCCCGTGGAATACCCCTCCGGTGCAAGGGGAAATCTTCCCGCGCGCTTCGAAGGGGGCATCCTTTACAACGTCCGCCCATTCACCTGCCTCCGGATACCCGTATCCAAGCAGGGAACCCGTAGTGAGGCGCAGGGAGGTGATACCTTTAATATCCCCTCCGGATAGAGCGTACCCAAACCCGTCTTTTTGATCTTTGAGGAGATCGCGACACGTTTGGATGATCTCCGCCAATTTTTCTTCGCCAACTTTTTGTGATACCGAGAATCCAAGTAGTTTGCACATATTGTGTTTTCCTTTCTTTAGCTGATTGCCATACCGTCGGTGAGATGAATAAGGTTTTCCGCGATTAGCTTTTCGCGGAGCGTGTTAGCTTGCGCCTGATTAAATTGCCGGAACCTGCGCCAAACGTAATTCCTAATAGATTCCGGAAGAGTTTCCATGCGGATTAAGTTTTCGATTGTGACGTTTGCGTAGTATCCGGAAGCTTGTTTCGCTACTACGTCAACCTCTGAACAATTTTGGATGAATTGGCAAAGTTTAATCCAACCCAAAACCTTCCAGAAATCCAATGTTCCGCCATGTAAACGGACTTCGCAAGTCTGGTGTTTCCGGTAGGCCGGAAGATAATTGATCATCATATATCGGTTACTGCTGAAACGATATGTTCCGGTTTTCGGAATCATCGTGTTTTGTTGGCAGAACCGATTATTCAAACGCGATTGCGGAACCATCTTCATAAGAGCGGGCAAACATTTCACCAACCTTTTCGCCCGTTTTGTCGCAGTCACCTTTGATACTCCGCGCTGATCTAGGTGGATATGCATTCCGCATGTCGTGTTCACTTCACCTCCGGCCTGATTAATCTTATCCACTACGGATTTCAACCGGAGCGGGTTTTCGCTACGCATTGTCACCTTTACTTCCGCTCCCTCTCCGGAATCTCCGGAATGGTCTTCGTAACGCACGGAACCATCCCCGACAACTTCCGTCATGCTTCCCAAGGTTTTCTCTGAGGGTACGGGATAGTCACGATGGAACACGCATTCCAACTCAACCGAAACAAGGTTTCCGGAGAATGCCTTCATGTATTTTTCCTTCATGTCCACTTCACGTTCCGGAGCATTGTTCTTTTGCATGATCTGGCGCGCTCTCCGCATCATGTTGCGGGCGCAACGGATTTCATGACGTTCTTCGTCGGTCATGGCGCTCCGGATAGTCATGCTACGTTTGTGAACGATGTCGGCATCCCATAAATAGTCCTGATAAGCGCTTTTCAAAACCTTATGGGCGATCTGTTCCTTTAACATTTCGCGGTATTCTTTGGCGGATACCGCTTCCGCTCTGCCTTGTGTGTTTTCCATAGGTAGAGAATGCGCCTTTCCCTACTATGTGTCACCCTTTTTTTACCCCTCCGGCATGCTATTTTAGGGGGGTATGGCCTATCCATCCGGTTTCTCAAAACGATTTCTAGGGGCATTCTGGAACGATTTTTTTTTGGGGATTGAACCCGCAACCCGTGTTTTAAGGTTTGGCAGCAAAACCATCATCCAGGTCAAACGTGCAAACAAAACATGAAAAACCCTTCCAATTCCGAACCCCATCTAATTTCAAACGGGGAAACGAAAACACCTCCGCCCGGTTTGCCGGATACTTGCGAAACAAAAGACGAAAAAAGTTTACAAGTAGTATCTGGAACGGCGGCGGCGGAACCCAAGCTAACAAAAGAAATCCAACAAAAGGTTTGTGACTACATCCGGCGCGGACTTACTTGGGAAAAGGCAGGGGAGATTCTAGGCATCCCTCCATCTACTTTGAAGTCATGGACACAAAGAAACGAGACGTTTGCGTCCGCTATAAAAAAGGCGCGAAGAGAACTAGAAGTCAACCTTCTTGAATCAATAAACAATGCGGGGGAGAAATCATGGCAAGCGCGGGCATGGATGCTAGAAAGGTCTTTCGGATACACCCAAGCCCCTGCCCGTGTGGATGTTAGGCAAGAAATCCAGCATGGCCTTTCGCCCGGTTTGGCGCAGATTCTTGCGGGTTACAACTCAAAGAATCCGCAAGCGATTGAACCCAAAGACGTTAGAGAAATTGAGGCGGAAATCGTTGACGTGCAACATCTCAAACCTAGTGAAGACAATAATCATTGTGCGACAAATGCCCAACCGCAGGAACCGGCGGTCGTTCCGGAGAAAAGAAAACGTCATAAGCCCATGAGACGCAAGAGGTTAGCCAGGGGACACGACACCCCTACCGCCAGCCCCCAACCCCCCGAGAAAAATGTTAATACCCCCTAAGTGTTTGCGCCACAAAATAAAAAGAGGTCTATCTTACGAAGCCTCCTAAATCCAAGCAAAAGTCGCCAGAAGAGATTGTTGCAGAGATAGCCAAACCAATTGGCTTTGCGCAACATGTTCTAGGACTAAAACTTTACGATTGGCAACGTAAGGTTTTGAAAGATATGGAGCCACAACAGGCTAGAGTAGCCTTGCGTGCCGCCAACGGATCTGGAAAGACTTCTACTATAATAGCTTCAATACTGTTATGGCATTGTTTCATGTTCCAGCGTTCTATAGCTGTAACAACTGCTGGCGTATTCCGGCAGGTTGAAAGTCAGCTTTGGCCTAACCTGCGTTCCTTAGTAGCCAAGATAGGGTCAGGATGGGAGGTCACATCCGGTGAAATCAGATACCTCCACCCTAACGGCAACACTAGCCGTATCATAGGTTATTCGGCCACAGACCCTGGAAGGGCGGAAGGATGGCACGCAGAGAACCACAAGACTGCGCCCTTGCTCATGGTGGTTGACGAGGCCAAAACTGTATCCGACCCCCTGTTTGAAGCCATCAGCCGTTGCCAACCAACCCGCCTGCTTATTGCCTCAAGCCCTGGAGGAACCAGCGGAGCCTTCTACCGAGCTTTTACAAAGGAATCGGCTATGTGGAAGAAGCACGCAGTAACGGCGTTTGACTGCCCACATATCACCCAAGAGCAGATTGACGAGATCATCCAGCGTTACGGCGAAAAGCACCCATTGACCCGCTCCATGATCTATGGTGAGTTTGTGGACATAGGGGCTGAAAGCTTGGTCATTAACCTGTCACAACTCCAAAACTGCTATAATGCCCCTCCTCGCTTCAAGCCTGGGGTACGGATTGCAGGCGTAGACTTTGCCGCAGGTGGGGATCAGAACGTCATTTGCATTAGCGATGGCAACAAGATCCTGCCCATGATTGCATGGCGCGAAAAGGATACGATGTCGGCAGTAGGCAGATTTATCGTGGAGTTTAAGAAGGCTGGACTTGAGCCAAGCAATATATACGCGGACGCTAGTGGCATGGGCATGGTCATGTGTGATGCATTGGCGGAGGCCGGATGGACTGTCAATAGGGTTAACTTTGGCGGATCTGCTTATGACGGCAACGCCTATACCAACAGGTCAGCCGAGATGTGGTACGGGATGGCAAAGAAGATCGAGGATGCAGAGATCATTCTGCCGGATGACGAAGACCTGACCGCACAGCTAACCTGTAGGCGCACCATTACAAACAGCAAGGGCAAGCTTGGCGTGGAATCCAAGGACTCCATGCGGGCTAGGGGGCTTGCATCACCGGATAGGGCTGACGCGCTTGCCTTGTGCCTAAGTAGCTCAAATATCGGGCTGGGCTTGACTTTCCAGATAGAACGTCCAACTTGGAAGTCACTTCAGGAAATGATGGTGGTACACGACCCTGTCATGGCCGGATTTGACCCAGGAGGATAAACTATGAACATTTGGAATTTTATTACTGCTAACTGGCAAGAGATCGTAGCCGCTGTTGGTGGCATCGTTCTTGCCGCGCGTATTATTGTTAAGCTTACTCCTACGCCCGCTGACGATTCCCTCTTGGAAAAGATTGTCAATTTCCTAAAGACAGTCGGGTTGAATATTAAATAATTTTATTTGTGCTGCGTGCAATCTTCGAGATCATCGCAGCGGTTTTTCGACTCATCCCTAGCTGGCGCGAGAAACGCGTCCAGAACATTGAAGGTGAATGGCGGGAGAATCGTAAAGCTATTGAGCGTGATCTGCGTGGTGACTCTTGGTGGATGCGCAACAACGACACCAGTAACCCACACAACAGGGATAGTTGAGGAACTGATGAAAGATCCTACCTACATTGAAATCCGTCGTGGTACGCCTGGGGCGCGTGAATGGGCGCGCAAGGCATTAAACGCAGTCAACGATCTTTCATACGAACTAAAAACGGAGCGCAATAAATGAACGCCAAAGACAGCCGTAGAACAGAATATTATTCCAGAATCATTGACTCGCTCAATCAGCGCGAGACATGGGAGAATCGTCAACGTCTGTTTTACCAAGCCCGCTACTTTGGTGTTCGCCGCAAGGTCAAGCCTTGGCCTACCGCCGCAGACCTGCACGTCCAGTTGATCGACACGGCGATTGAGAAGCTAAAGCCTTCCTTCGTCAACAGCGCAATCGGAAACGACATTCTCTCCAGCTTCGTCCCAATGCGTCAGCAGTTGACACCGCTGACTGTTTCTGCTGAACGCTGGTTTGACTACCAGATGCGCGAAAAGACAAACTTCCAGAAGGAGATTGTTTCCGTAATTGATAACATCCTGCTCTACGGGCGCGGTGTTGCCAAGATTGTATGGAACGAGGACAAGAAGCGCATCGACTTTGAGGCTATTGATCCTTTCCACATTATTGTTCCGGCATACACAAAGGAGTTTAAGGATGCAGATTTCATCGTTCACATCGTCTCGACAAGTGTCGATTCCTATAAGGCGAATCCGCTTTACAAGCAGGACGACGAGTTCATCAAAACAATTTCTGGTAAACCCTCCAAATCGGTGGGCTTACGAAGTGAGATTCAGGATGAGATTTATAGACGGGAAGGAATTACTCAAGAAGCTGAGAATGATCGCATCATTCTTTGGGAGATGTACACACCTTCTGAAGACGGATGGAAGGTCGAGACATACAGCCCGCTTGTCGTAACCGAAGATGTCCGTAAGCCTTTCACTTTGCCGTATCGTCACGGCGAACCTCCTTTCGTAGATTTCCCCTATGAGGTCACAGGGGGCGGTTGGTATAGCCCGAGAGGTGTTGCAGAGATCCTGCTCCCGAACGAGAACCTGCTGAACAAACTAAAGAACTCCCTCTCCGATTACGTTGAGCTTGCCAACCGACCCGTTTTTGAGGCACAGAACCCGATCTCGTTGAACACATCGAATCTGAAGATGCAGCCTGGTCAGATCCTGCCGCAAGGATTGAAGCCGGTTCAGTTCAGCCAGCCTCCGTTTGATTTCCAGAAGCTGATGCTCGAAGAGCGTTTGCTGTCTGAACAGCGCATGGGCAATCCTGACTTTGGTGCCGGATCGCAGTTCCAGATAAGCGATAGAAAGACTGCCACAGAAATCCAAGCGTTGCAGTCGCAGGCTGCCGCTTCCGGTGACCTTCGCAACCGCATGTTCCGGATGGGTCTTGCTCATCTATTCAAACAATGCTGGTCGCTTTACACTCAGTACAACAAGAAAGACTTGATGTATAGGTATGCCGAGGAAACAGGCTCCATGCCTCCGGAAGGCATCCATGACGAGTATTCGATTGAACCTAAAGGTGGATTGGACTTTATCAATCGGCAGTTTGCATTACAGAAGTCGGTAGCTCGGATGCAGATGTTCCAAAATAATCCTTTCATCAATCAAGCCGAGTTGGTAAAGTCAGTGCTTGAACAGGACGATCCAAGCCTCGTCAGGCGTTTATTTACAGACCCGCAAGCCGGAACCGGCGATCAGGCTGAAGATCAAGCGACTGAGATTGCGACCATGCTTGCAACCGGATTCCCTGTCGCAATTAAACCTAGCGATGATCACAAAGCGCACATATCTGTTCTCTTTGCATTCAACCAAGCTGCGCAGGCAAGACAGCAACCTGTCGATCCGAGCGCAGTACAAGTACTAATGGCTCACTTGCAACAGCACTTGCAGGCTCTTGAGCAGACCGATCCAAACACATCCCGCGCTATCCAGAAACAGCTTCGTGATGCAGGTAAGGCTCAAATGCAACAGCAGGCACAGATGCAGGCTGGATCAATGCAAGGCCAAGCACCCGTACCGATGCAGGCTTGAAGGTTCCGGTAATGCGGGATGCCTTCCAGCAGGAAGGCTTGGCCGATCTTTGCAAGTGGGCAAACATACAAGGCTCAATGGGCAAGGCGATTGAGATTGGCGCATATAGCGGAGAGGGTACAGTTGTTCTTGCGAAATATTTTATTGAGGTGCTGGCAATAGACCCCTGGATTAACGGATACGACATTAACGACAGGGCAAGCCAACAATGCCCAATGAAGTTTGTGTTTGATGCATTTCAGGAAAGAACAAAAGGATTGAGCAACGTCATGTTTAGTCGCGGGAAAAGCTTGGATGCGCTTGAATTTGTTGAAGATGAATCGTGCGATCTTATCTATATTGACGGAGATCACAGGTACGAAGGCGTTTTGGCTGATCTAAAAGGATGGCGCAAGAAGCTTAAATATGGCGGTATTATGGCTGGACACGATTGGAGCTGGGAATTAGTCAACAAGGCCTTGAAGGAAGAGATTGGTGATAAAGATTACACTTTATTCAATGGTGACTCTTGGGCGATAAAACTGTCCAAAGATATAAATGTGGTAAAATAGGCACATGAAAAAAGGTTTATACGCAAATATCAATGCCCGCCGCAAGGCTGGCACAAGCCGTAGCAAGAAGAAATCAACCATTAAGCCTAAGATTTGGCGCATGATGAAAGCCAAGAAGGGTGGGTTTTCAGAGTGAGAAAGCTAAAGGCAGCATTGGCGTTCATCCGCGACCAAGAGTGGATTGACGAACCAAAGTGGGAGGACGAAGACGAGAAAGCGTGGACGGGATTCCTTTCCACGCCTACCGGAAAGCGCCTTAGCCTTATTCTTCTAAACCTTACTTTGCGCCAAAACTCGACTGCCGTGATGAAAAAACGTGACGCTCTTGCAGACGCTTGTGGGTATGCTAAAGGTTTCCGTGGCTGTGTAGCGACCTTAGAATCGCTCGCAACCCAAAAACTTAACTTCGCCGTTCTTGGCTATGAGGACGGATCGGATGATACAATAGCCAACTAACCTTTAGGCAGAATGACTCCCTGCCGACAAGTGTAAGAAAGGGTCAAAATGGCAGATTCAAATAACCTGACCGAGGCGGATGTATTGGCTATGGCGCAAGCGGCTGACGAGGGACGGGACTTTAGTCCTACTCCCAAAGAAGACGAAAAAGCCAAAATAGAAACACCTGTTGAGGAAAAGGCCAGCGGAGATACCGAGCAGACACCCGCGACTGCTGAAGAAGCCGAAAAAACAAAACTAGAAGCCTCGGATGAGGTTTCAGCTACCAAGGAGAAATCCGAGGAAGCCAAAAGTTCTTTAACAACGCAATCTTCAGAAGACAAGTCGGAGTCGGCTTCCGAAAAGAAGCCTACCCGTTA
>Ga0209400_1000877_pt1 | contig 25773 bp, 44 predicted proteins | sample M_130807_EF_Meta_FD_187313 | JGI IMG/M metagenome (GOLD analysis project Ga0209400, IMG submission 187313) | Freshwater microbial communities from Lake Montjoie, Canada to study carbon cycling - M_130807_EF_MetaG (SPAdes) (version 2) | ecosystem: Environmental > Aquatic > Freshwater > Lake... | reverse complement strand
TGGCTTCGCACATTTCCGAATTTTTTAAAGGGGGGCAATATGGTACAAATCGGACAGGATAAAAATGGCTGCAAAGCCAAATGAAATTAAACGGCGCAATGGAAATCCAGGTAAACAAAAACTTCCTGATCTAAATAAAGTTATTGCGTTGCCTAGATTCTCGGCTGAACCGCCAGCGCATTTAACTGAAACTGGTTCAACACTTTGGCGTGAGGTTTTAAATCTTGCACCTTGGATTGCCAATACAGATGGCACGATACTTTTAGAACTTTGTGAAAAGATGGAATTGAAAAAACAAATTCAGGATCAACTAAAGCCTGAACAATTTATACTTTTTACTGATAAAGGTTATGCTTACCAAAATCCTTTGTTCGGAATGTTAAGTACAGTGCAGGGTGATATTGTTAAAAATTTATCTTTGCTTGGATTAACTCCAAGTGATAGATCAAAACTGGGGGTTGCTGAAGTGAAGGCTCGCGGAAAACTAGAGGAACTTCTCCAGCAAAAACATAATGCAACAAACTAATTCCTGGCCACCGCGTTGGCTAACGCCAGTAAGCGATGCAGAAATAGCAGCAGGCGATGGGCCGCTTTATAGCCAGTTCGCAGAAGCCGTTTGTAGAGTTACTAAAGATTCAATCGCAGCCCCTGCTGGTGAGTTATTAAGTCTGCGCCCTTGGCAAAAAGAATTACTTAATCACGCTTTAGCCCGAAAAGAAAACGGCAGATTTAAACACCGAACCGCATTAATTGGGATGGCCAGAAAGAATGGCAAATCGGCACTCGCTGCTAGCGTTGGTTTAGCAGGTTTAACTCTTGGCGGTAATGGTTCTGAAATTTACTCTTGCGCAGCCGATAGAGATCAAGCCCGAATTGTTTTCGGCACTGCTCGCAGGATGGTTGAACTTGATCCTGAACTTTCAACAATGTTTACTCTTTACAAAGATGCAATTGAATTTAAAGATAAAGGTTCAGTTTACAGAGTTCTATCTGCTGAGGCTTACACTAAAGAAGGATTAAACCCTTCTCCATTAGTTATCTTTGATGAGGTTCACGCCCAGCCCAATCGAGAGTTATGGGATGTAATGAGCCTTGCAGGTGGTGCTAGGCAAGATTCACTTCTCTTTGGCATAACTACTGCTGGCGTTAAAACTGCAACTAGCGGTCAAGATTCACTTTGTTATTCTCTTTACCAATATGGGCAAAGAATTGCTAAGGGTGAAAATGTTGATCCCAGTTTCTTTTTCGCTTGGTGGGAACCTACTAAGCCAGAAGGAGATCATCGTGATCCGCAACTTTGGCAAGAGGCTAATCCTGGTATTAGCGATATTGTTGATTTTGAGGATTTTGAATCGGCAGTACTACGCACTCCTGAATCGGAATTTAGAACAAAGCGAATAAATTGTTTTGTTAGTACAACTACTGCTTGGCTGCCAACTGGTTCTTGGGAAGCAATAATAGATTTAGAGCGCGAGGATATTCCTGGCGAGGATGTAGTTCTAGCATTTGACGGCGCGTTCTCAAATGATTCAACTGCTTTAGTTGCCTGGTTTTTAGGCGGAGAAAAACCACATTTAAAAGTTGTTGGAATTTGGGAGAAGCCACACGATGCAGAGCAAGGTTGGTTTGTTCCAGTTGCTGAAGTTGAAAAAACAATAATAGATGTTTACCGAGATTCCAGATTCCAAGTTAGAGAAATTGTATTCGACCCAGCAAGATGGCAACGAACATTCATGGTTCTTGATGAGAACGGCTTACCAGTTGTTAGTTATCCAAACTCGGCGGAACGAATGGTGCCAGCAACGCAAAAGTTTTATGAGGCCGTCGTTAATGGATCATTTACTCACGATGGCGATGAACGCTTGGCCCGCCACATCTCAAACTGCGTTACCAAACAATCCTCAAGAGGAGTAATGGTCGCCAAGGCTTCAAGCCGTCGCAAGGTAGATGCTGCTGTTGCCTCAATCTTTGGTTATGATCGAGCCACGCAACCGCCTGAACCCAAGGCGCCACTAACTAGATATTTTACAATCCAGGTTTAATCTAGTTCATCATCACATTTTGGATTAGTGCAAACTGCACCTCTAGTTATACTCCAATCCAAATCACTTTTGCACAAAGGGCATTTCATATTTACATCCTTTCCAATCAGAACAGAACCAATGTTTTGGCGCTGGCCCTTTCTTACCTAATGTAATGCGATAACCTTCGTTCATTGTTTTACCACACTTTGGACATTCCATTTGTACCTTCCTAGTGATTAAGTATTTCTTAACCACTACCTCAATTATACTTTTGATATTTTTTAGAATTTAGAAATTAAAATTTATTACGCGTGATAAAATTAAAAATTATTGCAACACGCCACGATTTGACAAATGAATTTAACAATAAGGGGGAGTAAATGAAAAAAATAAATGCCACTTTATTAGTGGAGGTAGTTGGGGTTGCCTGCGTAACAACAGGCTTAGCACTTCTTTCGTTTCCAGTTGCACTAATTGCGCTTGGAAGTTTTTTAGTATGGATTACAGAAAAAGGTAATTAATGAATTTATCAAGAGCCTTACGCCAGGCTAGTGAAAAGCGAGCAACAAACCAATTTGTTGAGCCGCTAATCCCAGGCCGCCCTGCTTACAGTTCTCCAGCAGGAGTTGTAGTTTCATCTGAAACCGCAATCCGCATGAGTACTGTTTATGCCTGCGTTCGTTTGCTAGGCGATACAATTTCATCATTGCCGATGGGTGCTTATGTTCGCAGAGGTCGTAATCGTATTTCTTATGCTGCTGTTTATGGTGATGTTCCTGCTTGGATTAATAAGCCAAATGCAGAATCAACTCGGATGGAATTTTTAGAGCAAGTTCTTGCTTCATTAAACCTTCGCGGAAATGCTTACATACTTACAGTTCGTGATGATATGGGTGATGTTGTAGAACTTTACTGCATCAATCCTGAATCAGTAAGAATTGTTCGCAAAGGCCCTAATGAACCTTTAGTTTATGAAGTAACAGTTAAAGAATATGATCCAGCAGGCGGAACTTATACTCAAGATTTTAATCAAAAAATAATGACGCTTACTCAAGATGAATTATTACATATTCCATTATTTAAATTGCCAGGTTCTTTTTACGGCTTAGGCCCAGTTGAAGCAGCAAGAATTACAATTGGTGCAGTTATGGCAGCCGATACTTATGCTGCTTCTTATTTTGGAAACGCAGCAAACCCAGGCGGCATCATTGAAGTACCTGGTGAGATGACCGAGGAACAGGCAACATCAATTGGCCGAGATTGGAATATCACTCATTCTGGCCCTTATCGTGCTGGCAAGATTGGCGTTCTAACAGGCGGCGCTCAATTCAAACCACTTGCATTAAATGCCCAAGATGCTCAGTTATTAGATACACGCAGATTTGGACTTGAGGAAATTGCAAGATTATTCCGAGTTCCAATTTCATTATTAGGACACCCAGTTGCAGGTGCAATGAGTTTTGCTAGCGTTGAAGCGCAGAATCTTTCATTTGTACAACATTCACTTCGCCCATTACTAGAAAGAATTGAGCAAGCACTCTCATCTTTACTTCCTGAAAAAGATGGATTTATTAAGTTTAATCTTGATGCACTTCTACGCGGAACAACAATTGAGCGCTACGATTCATACACAAAAGGTTTGCGTGAAGGTTTCTTGAGTTTAAATGATGTTCGTGCAACTGAGGATTTATCTCCTTTAGGTGAGGCTGGCGATCAATATCGAGTTCCTCTACAAAATATTGATGCTGCTGATGCTAAAGATGTTGGCTTGAAGTTAAGAACTGAAATTGTTACTGCACTTATTCAGGTTGGCTTTGATCCAGCAGCCGTTAATGAAGCAATTGGTTTGCCTAAGATGAAGCATACTGGGGTTCCAAGTAGTCAGTTGCAACAGGTTGCATCAATTGATCCAGCCGATCCAAGCGCAGTTTATGAGGTTAAGAGCCGACAAATGCGTAATGATAATCAACAAACAGTAGTTAATGTGCCAGAGCCAACTGTAAATGTGGCTGCACCTAATGTAACTGTTGAACCAGCGATGGTAATGTTGGAATCACCAGAGGTTAATGTTGCTGCTCCTAATGTAAATGTTGAAGCGCCTAATGTTCAGGTAACAAATAACATTGAACAAAAGCGAGTTCGCAAGAAAGTTAAGCGAGATAAAGAAGGTCGCATTGATGAGATTATCGAGGAGTTTATAGAGGGGAATGAGTAATGGCAACTGGATTAAGCAATTACTTAGCAAACAAATTCCTTGATGCAGTTGGAAATGCAACTGCTTATTCAGTAGCCAATGTTTATGTAAAACTACATATTGGCGATCCAGGTTCAGCAGGAACTGCAAACCCTGCTACTGAAACAACTCGCAAATCAGTTTCTTTTGGCGCTGCCAATACTGGCGGATTAACTTCTGATGCTGATATAAGTTGGAGCAATATTGCAGGTTCTGAGGATGCCACATTCTTTACTGTTTGGGATAATTTAACCGCAGGCAACTTTCTATTCTCAGGAACTGTTGCAGGTAATGCCTACACTGCTGGAGATACTTTTACAATCCCAAGTGGTTCATTAACAGTTTCACTAACTTTAGCGAGTTAGTAAATGGCTCAGTTTGTCTTAGATTCATCTGAGTTAGATGTTGATGTTCTGGGGCCGATCACCTTCGCAACAGCAATGGCAAATCTAGGTTCATCCACTGCCAACGCTACTGCGCAAATAACAAATGTAGTTTCAGCAACTGCCACTTTAGGTGGGCTTGCTGCCAGTGTAGTTATATCAAGTGGTGAGGTAATTCAAAGTCAGGCTGGCTTGCCAAATTACATTCAACCAAATTTCCCTGAAATTATTGAGCCTGTAAAAATAACAGTTTCAATAAAGACCGCAACTGCTAAAACAAAACTTGGCACGCTCTCCAGCAAATCAACATCTCGAATTGATTTTTCAATACTTGATGATGATGCCGAAGTTTTACTTCTAGTTTAGGAATCCATGCCATATTTAATATCTGATAAGCAAAGCGATTGCGCTGGTTGGGCAACTGTAAAAGAGGAATCTGATGGTTCTTATACAACCATTGGTTGCCACACATCTAAGCAAGATGCGATAGATCAAATGATTGCAGTTTCAATTGCAGAAGGTATTGAACCAGGTGGTGAGCGTAAAAGAGATTCAAATACTGTTGTAATTGTTGATGTAGATGGAACAGTTTTAAATGGGAGTGAAGGCATAATCAAGAATATAGATTATGTAAACAAATTAGGTGAAACTTATTATATTCATATAGTAACTGGTAGAAAAATTAATGAGCGTGAAAAAACTGCAAATGATTTGCACAATGCAGGATTAATCTATAATGCCTTAACTTTAAATGATACAGATATGAGAAGCCCTGAATATAAGAAAAAAACTGCTGAACAAATTTTAAAAACTAAATCAATTAAATTAGCAATTGATAATGATGATAGTGCAAGAAATGCCTATCAATCACTGGGAATAGAAACATTAAATCCATCTCAAATTAATCCAGAAACTGAGGCCAGAGCAGTAGATTTAAGTGTTCCTTCATTTATTCAAGAAAACGCAAAGCGTGGTTTGAAGTATTATGGGGAAGGTTTTGGGGGAGATGGTTTAGTACCAGCAACCATCGCAGCAGCAAGAGATATGGCTGCTGGAAATATAACAGAACCAAAAGTAAGAAAGATGGCTCCCTGGTTTGCTCGCCATCAAGTTGATGGTAAAGCACCTTCAAACAGTAATCCATCCGATCCAGGTTATCCAGGAGCAGGCTTAGTTGCTTGGCTTCTTTGGGGTGGGGATAGCAATTTTTCAGATAGAGCGCAGAATTGGGCGCAACGCAAAATTGATGCTCTGAATGCAGAAGCAGAATCAAGGAGAGAAATGAAAAAGATTGAACGCCGCACTTATACAGTAAAAGATGTTCAAGCAAGATCAGCCGAGGATGGCACAATGCGCCTTGCTGGTTATGCTGCTGTATTTAATGAATCAAGTGTGCCACTACCATTTAAAGAATCAATTGCGCCAGGAGCATTTCGTAAAACATTAACTGAAACTCCTGATGTTAGATTACTTATTAATCACGAAGGTTTGCCATTAGCACGATCAAAAAATGGCACATTAACACTTACTGAGGATGAGCGTGGATTATATTTTGAGGCTGATTTAGCCGATACAACCGAAGCCCGCGATATTTACAAACTGGTTGAGCGTGGCGATGTAGATCAAATGAGTTTTGGATTCAGAGTTATCCGCCAAAAGTGGAGCGAGGATCGCACCCGCAGGGTTCTAACTGAAGTTTCATTAGCCGATGGCGATGTATCAGTTGTTACCTACCCTGCTTATCCAACTACAAAAGTTGAGGCCAGAGAGCAATTAAAAGAAACATTAACTGCAATTAAAGAAGGCCGCGAAGTAACTGGTGATTCACTGATTGCATTAAAAGCAGCACTGCAACAAATTTCTGAAGGTTATGATTATATTGAGGAAGTTAAATCAGCCCTTGAAATGATGGTTGGTAATTCTGAGGTTGATCCTGAAATGCAACTTGATCCTGAAATGCAATTGGATTCTCGCGCCGTAGATGTAGTTGGCGATTTTGTAGAATGGGATTCAAGTGGTGGAACTGCAAGAGGCAGAATTGAACATGTAATGCGAGAGGGAGTTCTTGGAATCCCTGATAGCACCTTTAGTATTAAGGCTGAGGATGGCGATCCAGCAATTCTTATTAGAGTTTATAGAGAATTAAGGGATGGTTATGTAGCAACTGAAACTTTAGTTGGCCATAAAGCAAGCGAGTTGCGTTCTATTGAACCACTTAAAGAACCATCAAATGAAGCAAGTCGCAAAATATCTTTGCGCTTAGCCCAAGCAATAATCAATAATACAAAATAAATTTCTGTTGTAAAAATACAGCAGATGAAGTCGGAGCGAACTGCGCACCCTTTAGCGCCGCGCAAGGTATCGCCACCACCTCAAAATTCAACCAACCAAGGAGTTAAATTAATGTCTTATTTAGACAAAGTAATTGAACGCCGTGATGCAGTGAAGGCAGAGATGGATGCAGTTCTTGAGGCAGTAGCCGCAGAGAATCGCACCGATCTAACTGCTGATGAAACAACTAAGGTAGATGCCCTAGTTGCAGAATCACGCTCACTAGATTCAAAAATTGAAAACCTAAAGACCCAGGCAGATGCAGATGCAAAGGTTGCAGAAGTTCGTGCAGCAGTTGCAGATGTAGCAATGCCAAAGTCTGGTGGTGCAAAGGTAACCCGCGAGGAGCGCACCTATACACCAAATTCAGGAGCATCATTTATTAAAGATGCTTTTAATGCACAATTCAAGCAAGATTTCTCAGCGCAAGATCGCCTTGCTCGCCACATGCGCGAGGAGGAAGTTGAACGCCGTGATGGAACAACTGCAAACTTTGAAGGTTTAGTAGTTCCTCAGTATCTAACTGATCTCGCTGCACCATTGGCTCGCGCAGGTCGCCCAACAGCAGACTTCGCAACCAATAAAATGACCCTTCCAGCATCTGGTATGACTTTAAACATCAGCCGCATGACCACTGGAACATCAACAGCAATTCAACAAACTCAGGCAACTGATGTTTCTGAAACTGATGCTGATGACACACTATTAACTGTAAATGTGCGTACAATTGCAGGACAGCAAGACCTATCACGCCAAGCAATTGAGCGTGGAACAGGTATTGATTCCTTCGTAATTGGTGACTTGATTCGTTCATGGCACACCACATTAAATTCACAGATTCTAAATGGTGCAGGAACTAACGGAACTATCAAGGGTATTCGTGCCTCTGGTGGAAACGCAATCACCTTCACTGCAACAACTCCAACTGTTGCACTTCTATATCCAAAGTTGGCTGACGCGCTACAACAGGTTCAAGCAAACACATTTGCTACACCAACTCATTGGATTATGCACCCACGCCGCCTAGCATTCTTGCTAGCAGGCGTTGATGGTTCAAATCGCCCATTAGTAGTTCCAGCAGCAAACGGCCCAATGAACGCCGTTGCAGCAGGAGCAGGCGTTGCGCAATATGCAAATTCAGGTTACTCACTACTTGGATTACCAATTATTGCAGATGCTTCAGTTCAAACTACTCTAAGCACAAACCAAGATGAAATTTACTTGGTAAATGCTGGAGAAATGCACCTATGGGAGCAACCAGGATCACCATTCTCACTTCGATTCGAAGCAACGAATGCTGGCGCACTAACTGTAAAGAGCGTTGTTTACGGCTACGCCGCATTCACCGCAGAACGCTATCCATTAGCCGCATCAATCATTAGCGGAACTGGCTTAGCAGCACCATCCTTCTAATTTAGAAGGCAATTAAGAACTGTTTAGGTGGCTTAACCTCCCCCGATTAAGTCACCTAAACTCCTAAATAGTTCGGGGGAACTATGAAAACCGCACATAAAGTAACAATAGGTTCTTGCGATTCAGGCCAAGTAAATGGTTCATTCGCATATACATTAATTCAATTAGCCCAATCAAGATCACCAAGATTAGGGCCGTTTGTAAGAGTTAAAGGTTCAGGATTACTTTCTAAGATTCGTAATCAAATAGTTAAACAATTTTTGGATAATACAAAATCTGATTGGCTTCTTATGGTAGATAGCGATCAGCAATTAGGTGTAGCAACTTTTGATAAGTTAATTGATACTGCCCACGATTTAGATCGCCCAGTTGTAGCAGGATTAGTATTCGCTGCTTTTAATGACGGCAAGAGTGAATATCCAAAACCAGTTCCAGCAATATTTCAAGATGCACCAGAGGGATTCCTACCCCTCTATAAATATGATGAGAATAAAGTTTTTGAAATAGATGCCGCAGGTACAGGTTGCCTCTTAATCCATCGCAGCGTTCTTGAAAAGATGCGTGAAACTGCCGATCCTAGTATGGGTAAGAATTGGTGTTGGTTTTGGGATGGGCCAGTAAATGGTGAATGGATAGGTGAGGATTTACTTTTCAGCCGTCGTATTCGCTCACTTGGTTTTCCAATTTATGTAAATACAGGCGCAATCCTGCCTCATCAAAAATCATACTGGCTAGATGATAGGCACCATAAATTATGGAAAAATTAAAAAAAATTTTTAATAAAAGAGTTAAACCTAAAGAAACGGCTACTGCCCAGCCGCAACTTGAAAGAGCGATTTTACCTAAAGCGGAAAGAAGGATAAAGCGTGGCAATAACTAATGGCTACTGCACATTGGCTGAACTAAAAGCCTCATTAAATATTACTGATTCAGTAGATGATACTGCTTTAGAGGCTGCTATTACTTCTGCTAGTAGAATGATTGATGATTATACTGAGCGCTTCTTTTATGTTAATGGCACTACTCAATCAACAGTAACTCGCTACTACACTCCAGTTGATCCTTATACAGTAAATATTGATGATGTAATCACAGTTAGCGAAATTGCTACTGATGATAACTTTGATCGTACTTATGGAACTGTTTGGGCAACCAGTGATTATATGGTTGAGCCAATTAATAACCCAATCAAATCTTGGCCTTACAATAGAGTTTTAGCAATTGGTAGTTATATTTTTCCATATCAATTACCTCAATCACTTCGAATTAAAGGTGTTTGGGGATATAGCGCAGTACCAAGCGAAGTAAATATGGCCGCATTAATTCAATCATCTCGCTTATTTGGGCGCAGACAATCACCATTTGGAATTGCTGGTAGCCCTGAAATGGGAACTGTTAGATTATATTCTCGCCTTGATGCAGATGTTGAAGTTCTACTTCGCCCATTCCGCAAGAACGGCGGATTGGCTAAGTGATTCCAAGCAATGTTAGAGATGGTTTAAAAACTCGCCTTCAAACAATTAGTGGGCTTAGAGTGTACGATTTAATTCCAGATACTGTTAGCCCGCCAGCAGCGATTGTTGGCCAACTAGATTTCACCTTCGATATAAACAATGCGCGAGGTTTAGACCAAGCAAATTGTGATGTGTTGGTGATTGTTCAACGCCTATCAGAAAGAGTAGCCCAAGATAAGTTAGATGCTTTTCTAGCAGGTTCTGGTGCTGGCTCAATAAAGGCTGCAATTGAAGGCGATAGAACTTTAGGTGGAGCAGTAAACACACTTAGGGTTATTAGCGCTGAAGGCGGAACTTATGATTCTGCTGGCAGTTTATTCCTATCTTATAGATACCGCCTCACAATTTGGGGTTAAGGAGAAAAAATGTCTTATATCATTACCTCAGAATTAGAGGTTTGTAATAAAAAGAAAGGTGATCCAATCACCGAAAAAGAATTGCTTAATGCAGAAGCCAACATAGATGCACTTATTGCTGGCAACCACATTAAGGCAAGTGGGGGAACAACCAAACCAGCAATCCAAGAAGGAGCCGACAAATAATGGCAAGAATCGTATTAACCGATGCAAAGATTACAATAAATTCAGTAAACCTTTCATCATATATCTCAAGCGTAACTTTAAGCACATCAAATGATGTAGTAGAAACAACAGGGTTTTCATCAACTGCGGCAAGAACTCGCGTTGCTGGTTTGCAAGATAATTCAGTAACCATCGAGTTTTTCCAAGATTTTGCAACATCATTAGTTGAACAAACAATTTATCCATTGCTTGGAACTACTACTTCAGTTGTAGTATTACCAACATCATCAGCAGCAAGCGCAACAAATCCTTCATATACTTTCACTGCTCTTGTTTCAGAATGGCAACCACTATCAGGCGCAGTTGGTGAATTATCAACCGCATCTGTTACTTGGCCGATCTCTGGTGCTATCACTAAGGCGGTTGCGTAATGGCAAGAATCGTATTAACTAACGCTTCAGTTACTTTCGCAAGTACAGATGTTTCAAGTTATGTAAGTTCAGTAACTTTAAGTACTTCACTAGATGTGGTAGATACCACCTCTTTTGGAAACACCGCAAGAACTCGAGTTGCAGGATTAGCAGATAATCAGGTAACAGTTGAATTTTTCCAGGATTTCGGTTCTGGATTACTTGAATCAATTGTTTATCCTACAATTGGAACTTCTGCTGCAATGGTAATTAAGCCAGTAGCAGGAACTACAACTGCAACAAATCCACAATATAGTTTCAACGCATTGGTTTCAGAATGGCAGCCACTATCAGGAGCCGTTGGAGAACTAAGTACTGCAAGTGTTACCTGGCCAATATCAGGTGCAATAACAAAAGCAACATCATAACTAACTAGGGGGAAATAAAATGGATGGATTATCACTAAAGATCAAAACTAACGATGGTGTAGATAGCGTGTTTTCACTACGCCCTCGCACCATCGTTGCTTTTGAGCAGAAGTTCGGTAAAGGATTGGCAAAATTGTTTTCAGAGGATCAAAAAATGGAACACATCTACTTTTTGGCCTGGCAATCTTTAAAAGATAATGGGCGAGTTGTAAAACCTTTCGGCCCAGAATTTTTAGATACACTTGAATCCGTCGAAATGGTTTCAGACCCAAATTTAGAATCCACCGAGATAGCCTAACCTTTGCAATTGCATCGGCCTCGGTGGAGTTGGGCATCTCTCCTATTGATTTGATAGATGCCCCTGATGGTATCTTAGAAGCAATGTTCGCCTATCTAAAGGAAAGAGCAAAGGCAAATAAATATGGCTGATGAAGTAATTGTTTTAACTGGCATTAAAGAAACTATGGATGCGTTAAAACAATTTGATAAAGCAGCAGCCAGAAAATTTAACAAAGTAATTAACGATCAATTAAATAGCGCTGAGCGATCAGCAGATAATTTAGTTGTTCAATTTACTAATCCTGTTTATGGAACTCCGATGCGCGGCTGGCGTAAAACTTCAGCCGCTAGGCCAAGAACTCGCGGCGGCGCGGGCTGGCCAGCCTGGGATGTTTCCACAATTCAGGCAGGCATTGTCAAAAGCAGAGCGCAAGGTAAAGTTCGTGGTGATTACACTACTAGCGCTGGCGCGTTAATTAATAAGAGCGCGGCGGGCGCAATATTTGAAGTTGCAGGTAGAACTGGCAACGCATCAAAAAATCAATTTATTAGATATTTAAGTAACTCATTTGGCAAAGCATCCCGCCTTATTTGGGCAGTTGTTGATAAAGATAAAGATGAAATCCAAAGGCGAGTTGCAGCAGCCTTAGAGGATGCTAAAAAAACATTACAAACTAATTTGAATGGTAGGAGTTGAGATGGCCGTTGGCGCAGTAATTGCACGGATTATTACTCAATATTCTGCTAAAGGTTCAAAGGCTGCTCAAAAAGATATAGCCAAACTTGGCAAAGATTTTGATAAATTTGCTAAAAGATCAGCGTTAGCATTCGCAGCAGCAGGCGCTGCCGTCGGCGCGTTCACTGTTAAAGTAGGAACTGATGCAGTTCGTGCTGCTATGGATGATCAAAAGAGCCAGGTATTACTTGCCAACTCTTTGCGCAATACAGTTGGCGCTACCGATGCTGCTATCGCTGGCACTGAGGATTACATAACTTTATTACAAAAACAAGTTAATGTTACTGATGATGAACTTCGCCCTGCTCTAAGTCGTTTGGCGGCTGCGACAGGTTCAATTGCAGGCGGTCAGGAATTACTTGGAACCGCACTTAATGTTAGCGCCGATTCAGGTGCCGATTTAGCAAGTAGCGTTGGCGCAATAATTAAGGCTAGTAAAGGACAATTTAAGGCGCTTGGAAATTTAGTTCCAGGTTTAAGTCTTGCCACAATTAAATCTAAAAACTTTGGAAAAGCATTAACCGAAGTAAATAAAATAACAGCAGGAGCAGCCGCTAAACGCGCTCAAACTTTAGAGTATAGATTAAAAGGTTTAAATATTGCCTATGGCGAAATCCTTGAAACTCTTGGTTATGCCCTTTTGCCTGTTATTGAAAAATTTGCTGATGTAATTACTACTAAAGTTTTGCCTCAATTAGAGGCATGGATTAATGCTAACAAAGATAAATTAGCAGCAAGTTTAGATACAATCCTAACTAAACTTCCTGCATTAATAATTCAAGTTTTTGATTTATTTGATTATATTCAACGAAATCTTGGAACTATAAAAATTCTAGGTGCCGTATTAGTTAGTACATTTGCAGCAGCAAAAGTTTATGCTGGCGTTATTGCCCTAAGTGGTGCTATTAATATTCTAACCGCAGCATTTGGTAGGCAGGCAGCAGCAGCAACCGCAGCAGGTACCGCTACCGCTTTTGCAACAGGTGGAGCCTCAGCACTAGCCGCAGTAGCAGGATTAGCAGCATTTACAACTGCTTCTTTAATTGCGTATAAGCAATTAACTAAAAATAATAAAGTTCTTGATCAAACAAAAGAAGCGACTACCGCCATTGCAAAAGATAATAATAAGGTTGTAGTTGCTACTGGTAGAGTCTTGGGCAACACCACAAAATTAACTGCTGAACAACAGAAGCAACTTGCTACTCAAGAAGCCTTAAATAAATTAAAGAAAATGGGCGTAGTGCCTACATCTGAAACTGACCCAATTCAACTTGAGGCAGTTAGATTAAACCTTCTTAAAGAACAAAACCTTGCACAAAAAGCAATGTACGATCAATTGCTTGCTAACTATGAAGCAACTAATCGTATGAATATTGCAACCCAGCGTTATGCTGATATTTTAATGGTTATTGCTGATAATAAGATTTCTGAATCTGAAGTTAATTTATTGGCTCAAAAGTGGGGCATAACCAATTATGAGGTTGCAAAATATCTAGCCAAAGTAACTGGTAATGTAAATCTTGGCTCAGGCTGGGATGCAGCAGGATTAGCAGCAGCCGATGGTTGGAAAATTGCTTTAGGTGATTTAAATGCTTATTTATTAGCGGTTAGCAAAGGCTCATTTATAGCGCCTCAATTTACACCTCCAACTCAGCCACAAGTAAATAAATATGATGCAATATTTAAAGATTTAACTGCAAAAAATATTGCTGCTGGAATTCAAGCAGGGCCTGCGGCTGGACTTGCAGCATCCTCTGCTAGACTTCAAGCCCAAGCCGATGCTTATTTTGCCGCTAATCCAAATATTGATCCGCTAACTGGTGCTTTAAAAATGGCATCAGGCGGAATAGTAACTAGGCCAACTAATGCTTTAATTGGTGAGGCTGGGGCAGAGGCAGTAATTCCATTAAGCCGATTTGGGCAAATGGGTACAACTGTAAACATTACTGTTAATGGCAGCGTTACTTCATCAAATGATTTAACTGAAACAGTTAGAAATGGTATTTTGGCTGGCCAAACTTCAGGCAGATCAATTAACGCTAGAGTTTTGGATTTGTAATGCCAGGTACTCCAGTTCTTGGCGTTTCCATTGACTTTGCGAATGGGCCTGCCTTCGGAAACCCCCTTCTGCTCGATGATCCAACTACACCTCTTGGCACTGGTATCTTGGCAGATGCCCCTGGCGATGTTGTAGATGTTTCAAATATTGCAATTCAAGTTAGCATTCGTAGGGGCAGAAATCGTATTCTTAATAAATTCGAGGCTGGTACTGCGGTAGTAGTTTTGGCCGATGACAATGGCGACTTTTCACCCGCTAACATATCCTCTCCTTATTATGGAAAATTATTGCCATTGCGCAAGATTCGTATTTATGCAGATTATGATGACGGCGGGGGAACTCAGCGTTACTATCTTTACTCTGGGTACATTACAACTTACAACAGTACCTATGGGCTAGGCGTTGAGGATACTTCAAAAATAACCCTTCAATGCGTAGATGGATTTAGATTATTAAATGGTATTGGAATTAGTACTGTTGCTGGCGCTGGCTCGCCTCAATTATCTGGCGATAGATTAAACACTCTGTTAGATGTTGTAAGTTGGCCAGAATCTCAGCGTGATATAAATTCTGGAAATAGTTTGCTCCAGGCTGATCCTGGTACATCTGATAGAGATTTACTTAGTGCGATTCAACTCGTTGAATCCTCAGAATTCGGCGGTTTTTTTCTTGATGCCGAGGGCAACGCAACCTTTTTATCTAGGGATACAATTAGCCAAAAGGCGGATGAAACTCCAACAGTATTTGCCGATGATGGAACAGGTATTACTTACCAACAAATTGAGTTTGCCAATGATGATACCCTGCTAGTAAATGATGTAACAGTTACTCGCTTAAATTCAGTTGTTCCGCAAAATGTTTTTGATCAACCTTCGATTGATACCTACTTTTTACACTCTGGCAAGCGTGATGGAATCCTAGTTCAAACCGATGCTGAGGCTTTAGATCAGGCTCAAACCCTGCTAGTAGCCCGAAAAGATACAACTGATCGTATAGATTCGATGACCCTAAACCTTTTGGATTCCTCAGCCCCTACCAAGATTGTGGCTGGATTAAACCTTGAAATATTTGATTTGGTAAATGTAACTAAAACAGTTCCAGGCGGCTCTACAATTACCAAAGAACTATTTGTGCAAGGCATTCAACACGATATAACTCAAACACTGTTTAATACAAAACTGCTAACTTCAGAACCTCTAATTCAGGCATTTATACTTGATAGCACCACTGATCAAGGCCGCTTGGATTCTGGTATTCTGAGTTATTAACTAAGGAGCAAAATGGCAAAACAAACCTTCACCACTGGTCAGGTTCTTACCGCAGCCCAGATGACTAGCCTTCAGCAAACGGCTATGGGCGGTGGATCAGCAACTGCAAAAACTACTAGTTATGTTTTAGTAGCAGCCGATGCTGGTAGCACTGTTTCAATGAATGCAGCAGGCTCAACAACAATAACTGTAAATACCAGTTTATTTGCAGCAGGTGATCGAGTATTTATCCAAAATCTTGGCGCTGGAGTTTGTACTGTTACAGCAGGTACCGCAACAGTTGCTACATCAGGTTCATTAGTTTTAGCACAAAATCAAGGCGGAGAACTTAATTTTACTAGCGCAAGCGCCGCTATCTTTTTCCAATACGCAACACCAGCCTCTGGCGATATTGAAGGCGTAACTGCTGGAACAGGTTTATCAGGCGGCGGAACTTCTGGAACTGTTACCTTATCCATTAACACTGCCGTTACTGCTGATTTAACTACTGCTCAAACTTTAACTAATAAAACTTTAACCACGCCAGTAATAACTAATCCTAAAATTACCCTTACTTATTCTGCTAAAACTGCTGCTTATACTGCCGTTTCAGGTGATGAGGGTGGCGTGTTCTCAATGAACAACGCTTCAAGTATCCAGTTTAATATTCCAACAGATGCTACTTTTAACTTTGCTATCGGTACACAATTCAATGTGTTTTGGCTAACTGGCGCAGGACAACCAACAATAGGCGCAGTAACTCCAGCAACAACAACAGTTATTTCAACAGGTGCAACAAGTGCTACACCTAAACTTCGTGTGGCAAACTCAATGGCAACTTGCCTAAAGATTGCTGCTAATAGTTGGATCGTGATTGGCGATATCGCCTAATGCCAATACTCGGAGTTATTGCCTCAGCAATTACGGGTAATCTTGTTACTACCGCTTACCAATCTATTGCAACAGTTACAGTAGGTTCAGGCGGTCAATCAGATATTACATTTACTTCTATACCTGCAACATTTACTCATTTACAAATTAGATTAACTTCATTACTTTCAGCCGTAAATAATATCTATATGCAAGTAGGTAATAGTTCAATAGATACCAATGCTAATTATGCTTGGCACGAAGTTTATGGCGATGGATCAAACGCTGCTGCTGGTGGTGCATCAGGTCAAACATTTATGAAAGTCAATTATCAAACTAGCACTTCTGCCAGTTATACCTCGGTAGCAGTAATAGACATATTAGATTATGGATCAACTTCTAAATATAAAACAGTTAGAAGTCTTTGTGGTTCAGATGCTAATGGTAGTGGTTATGTGTTTTTACGATCAGGTTTATGGCAATCAACTAGCGTCATAAACACAATTAAACTATACGGACAATCAGGATCATTTAATCAATACACGCAAGCCGCTCTATACGGAATAAAGGGGTCATAATGGCTGCAAGCGCAACATACGAACCGATAGCAACAACTACTTTATCAAGTGGTTCACCTACAATTACCTTCAGTTCAATTCCTCAAACTTATACTGATTTAATTTTTGTAATGAGTATTACAAATACTTCATCAACAGTTTATAGGTCAATGCAGTTTAATTCTGATACCAGTTCGGGATCAACAAATTATTCAAACACAACACTTTATGGAGATGGTGGCGCGGCTGGTTCGGATAGACAAAGTAATACATACGGAATTGGTGCGTTTGATGGAACTAGTAGTGGATCAAATACAAATTCGTTGATTGGAAATATAATGAATTATACCAACACTAATGTTTACAAAACTGTCATCATAAGAAGTAATAACCGATCATCAGACTCAAGGGCAGATGCAGTAGCAGGTCTATGGAGATCAACTGCTGCTATTAGTTCAATAACAATGACAAGTGCAAATGGTAATAATTATGGCATTGGCACAACTGCCACCCTATATGGAATTTCGGCAGCATAATGGCAACTACATTTACTTTAATTGAATCTAAGACTTTAAGTTCTACAACTGCAACCATTAGTTTTACTTCTATCCCTTCAACATATACTGATTTAAAAATTTTTGTATCTTCAAGAAGTACACTAGGCGCAGATCGCAATTATTTATCTATTAGATTTAATAATGACACTTCAAACACTTTAACATATACAAGTCTTTATGCCGTAGGTTCAAGTGCTAGTTCTGCGGAATCAGGGGGGGCATATAATATAATTGAATATGTTTGGCAACCTGCTGCTAATATAACAGCAAACATATTTAGTAATATAGAAATATATATACCATATTATACTTCTGGAAATTACAAATCAATAAGTGCAGATTTTACCGCCGAAAATAATTCAAGTAGTGGAAATACTATCGGTTTAAATAGTTCATTGTGGTCAGATACCTCCGTAATTTCAACCATAACTTTAGGCGCGGATGGTGCAAGTCTTTTATCAGGCTCAACATTTTATTTATACGGAATCAAAAAGTCATAACAACTAAGGAGAAACAATGCCAAACCCAACTAAACTAATTGTGGATTGTTCCACAGGAGTAACTACTGAGGTAGAACTTACCGATGAGGAAGTTACTCAAAGAGAAACAGATGCAGCAGCATACGCTGTTGAGCAAGCAGCCAAAGAAGCAGCAGCAACCGCCAAGGCTGCCGCTAAGGCAAGTGCTAATGCTAAGTTAGCCGCCCTTGGTTTAACTGCTGAGGAAATCGCCGCCCTCTAATGCTTTACGATTTCCCAGATATAACAAAAAGTATTGATGAAGCCATTGATGCTATTGAAAATTCTGGATTGATTTAAGGAGAGAAATGCCAATTAGTTCAAGCCAAACAAGCGTTACTACTGCCGCAACTTTATTAGTGGCAGGAGATGCTCAGGCTGAGGAAGTTCACTTTCATTCATCATCAGGCACAATTTATTTAGGTGATAGTAATGTAACTTCATCAACTGGGTACAGAATGGATAATGGCGATAAAGCAGTTTTTGCAAATCACGAAAACGCAATATACGGCATTACTTCAACAGGTACTGCAACAATGAGTGTGTTGGTAATTACTAAATGACCGCTAACGAATGGGCCGCGATCTGCGTCGCGGTTGGAACATTGATTGGATTTTTGGTAACAGGGGTAAGATTTTTAGTGAAAAGTTATCTTTCTGAACTTAAGCCCAATGGGGGCAGCAGCGTAAAAGATAAAGTTAATGAAATTACATGTCAGGTTGAAAGGCTAGAAGCCAGGATTGATGAAATTTACAGGCTGCTACTTAAAAGACAATAGGGGTAAATATGAACCAAAGAGATAAGTTTATTGCCGTTGCAAAGGCTGAGGTCGGTTACATTGAAGGCCCAAAGGATAATGAAACCAAGTATGGAGCGTTCACAAAAGTTAATTTTGCTCCTTGGTGCGGCTCTTTTGTTATGTGGTGTGCAGCGCAGGCGGGGTTAAAAATTCCTAATGTAGTTTCAACCAAAGCAGGTGCAGATGTCTTTGTTAAAAATAAAAAGTGGCAAGATGCTAGCGTGGGTACTCCGCTATCTGGTGATTTGGCCTTCTTTGATTTTCCTGGTGATGGTGTTGATCGCATCTCCCATATCGGAATAGTAATCTGCGATAATGGCGATGGTACAGTAACTACTGTTGAGGGTAATACGGCAGCCGATAAAAAAGGGGATCAGCGCAATGGGGGCGAGTGTTGCCTTAAGATTAGAGCCTATAAAAAGAAAAATCGTGGTAAGTTAAAACCATCCTTGCCAGTATTCATCGTAGGATTTGGCAAACCTACATTTACAGAATAGGAAAAAATGGATAAATTAATCGCTAAATTAAAAGACCCAAAGAGTAAGGCTGCTTTTAAATCTTACCTTCGAGCAGTAATAGCATCAGCAATAACAATGGGATTAGCCCTTGCTGCTGACCTTGCTCCAGAACAAGCAATTCTAATTGGTGCGCTAGCCGCGCCTGCCGCTAAATGGGCAGATAAGACAGAAAAAGAATACGGCTTAGGTTCAAAGTAAATATGGATCGGGGGGAAATTTTAGATGAGGCTAAAGCACTCACTTACACCAACAGGCAAGATGATTATGGAACGCCTGCTATTAACTTTGATCGTATTAGCAGGCTTCTATCTGCTTATCTTGATTGCAAGATAACGCTAGAACAAAGCGCTATGATTTGCGCACTAATCAAGGTAGCAAGATCAATGGAAACCTATAAGGCCGATAATTACATTGACGGCGCTGCTTACTTTGCAATAGCGGGGGAGTTAGCAAATGGTAGAAAGTGATCTAATAGTTTTAATTCCTACTCGCGGGCGGCCAGATAATGCCGTTGCACTAGAGCAGGCTTTTGTGGATACGAATACAAAGGCTAAAAGATTTTATATTGTAGATTTTAGCGATGAAACTAGAAAAGAATATACTCATAAACTACCAGTTGAATCTGTAATTATGATTCATAATGAAACTGGGGGGATGGCTTACCCATTAAATTATGTAGCCCGCCAATTTATAGGCGAGTTTGATAACTTTGCATTTATGGGCGATGACCATAGGCCAAGAACTGCTAACTGGGATGAGAAGTTTGTTGAGGAACTTTATACAGGCTCAGATATTGTTTATGGAAATGATTTATTTCAAGGCTCAGCCCTACCAACTGCGGTAGCGATGTCTGCTCAAATAGTTGAGCATCTGCGAGGAATGGTTCCTGATACTCAGCGCCATTTATACCTAGATAACTTTTGGCTAAAACTAGGCCAAGATTTAGGCAAGATTAAATATATGCCAGAGGTAATCATTGAGCATTGCCACGCCTTCAACGGCAAGGCGCCTATGGATGAAAATTACGCCAGGGTAAATGCTCCAGAGATTTACTCAGCCGATAAAATTGCCTTTGATAATTACATTGCCAGCGATCAATACCAAACGCTACTAACTAAACTTAAATGAAAATCCTGATTACAGGTGATGAAGGATTTGTAGGTAGAGCCTTTCATAGAGCGCTAGATACAAAGAATAATGAAGTAGTTGGTTTTGATATTAAATCAGGCATTGATGCTCGCAAATTCTTTGCAGCCGATAACACTTACTTTGATGTTGTAATTCATCTAGCCGCCGTTGTCGGAGGCAGAGCCACTATTGAAGGTAATCCTTTGGCGGTTGCAACTGACCTGGCGATTGATTCTGATCTATTCCAGTGGGCGCTTAGAACTCGCCCTGGTCGAATTGTTTATTTCTCATCCTCTGCTGCTTATCCAATAATGCTTCAGCGAGCAAGATTTAAAATGAAATTAAGTGAGCAAGATATAAATTTAGATCATATTAGAACCCCTGATCAAACTTATGGCTGGAGTAAATTAACTGGCGAGATGCTAGCGCAATACGCTAGAGATGAAGGTTTGAAGGTAACAATCCTTCGCCCATTCTCTGGTTATGGCGGCGATCAATCTTTAGATTATCCATTCCCATCTTTTGTTGCTAGGGCTAGGCAAAAGGTAAATCCTTTTCCTGTTTGGGGAACTGGTAACCAAGTAAGAGATTTTGTACATATTGACGATGTAGTTCAAGCAACTTTTGCAGCCATAATTAATGGCGTTGAAGTTATGAATATCTGCTCTGGTAGGGCAACCTCTTTTATTGAATTAGCAGAAATGATGATGCTCGCTGCTGGTTACTTAGCACCAATACAAACTAATCCAACTGCGCCTGTCGGCGTTGAGTATCGTGTTGGTAATCCAAGACTTATGAATATGATTTATGAACCAAAGATTTCCTTAGAGCAGGGCATTGCCTTAGCGCTTGCCCAATAAAAAATCCCTACCTCGCCAGCCGTCGGCAGAGGTAGGGATTTTTTTCTTTATTATAGGTTTTTATTTAACTTGCTAACAATATCTTGCGCTTCTGCGTGAGTATCTGCAACAAACTCTGGTGCTGGTAGCGTCATTGCAATTTTTGCATTTGACTTTGTAAATCTTGCTTCGCCATACCATTTATTAAACTGAGAAAATTTAATAACAGCATATTGATTTGGTTTAACTAAATTACTTAAACTAGTCCAATCGTGGTAATTACCACCTGGTGCCATTACTACATAACTATCTATTTCTGTTTTTATCATTTGTGCCTTCCTTTTCTATTGAGGAGTTTCCTCAATTCTATTTAGTTACTTGCCTGCCAAGTATAATCGTGTGCATCCCATTTGTGGGCTTCTACTTCTCTAACAACGCAAGCCTTAATTGCTCCACCAGTTCTTGATTCCCAACCGCAAGAACATTTAACATCCCAAGCATTGTGAATGAAACCTTTGTTGTTACGCATTTTTGAACCATCATGCAAAACTGCAAACCATTGAATCTTTACTGTTTCTGTTGTTGGTACTAATTTCATTTTCTTGCCTTCCTTTTGTGGGCTACCTGGTGTATCCCAATGAGATAAATGTATATGCAAATGTCTATACGCGCAAGTACCTAACCCAATAAATCCTTCGGCGTGTCTATCCTGGCGAACGCCCGCTTAGCCTGGCTCTGGTAGCCCAGATTAAGCATCCAGGGCGGAACTGGGCGCAGGGGGCGCTGGCGGGTGAGGCAAACTACGCCCAAGGCTACCCAGCCCCCGAAGTAAGCCAGGATTGCCCAGGGCAGCGCTCGCCTGCCCTTGCCGACGGCTGCCAGCACTGTTAAAACTATCCAAAGGATTTTCACTTGATGTAATCCTTTAAATAATCATTGATAACTTCAGAGGCGGTTTTATCCTCTGCTGCTGCTTTGATTCTAACTTTGTTCCAAATCGCATCTGCAATCCGAACTGATCTTTGCGGTTTCGTAGCCATTACTCTCCTAATAGTGTTTTTAGATGCGGATTTAAAACTTTCATACTTACATAGATAGCCCTGCTCATTTCATCAGGATCACTGCTATTACTAGCGGTAATTAGAACTTCGGCTGAAGCCAGCATATCCATTTGCATTTCTGTAAATAATGCTTTCATTGCGCCCATATTTTCACCTCCTTTTAATCATCATATTGGAATGTAAAACATCACACTTAGGGCAAACTAAGCATTGGAACTGCTCGCCATTATCGTATTGATACCAACGGCGAACTAAGTTGCCGTTAGGGTTTTCACACATCATGCAGTTTTTCATTATTTTGCCTCCTTAGTTTCGATTGCTTCAATATAGGCTTCTAACTCCTCATTAAACATTTCATCACAATCAGAGCAAGTTATAGCCTTTGCAGATAATTTAAAACCGCATTCACAAATCATTTTACTTACCTTCCTTTAGGTAACACTTATCCATTGAACCGAAGCAGTAGCCATCGCTAGTGTAGTTAATGTGAGTTGCCAAGAAATAAATCATGGCCAGCGCTAGCAGCCAGAAACTTATTCTGGCTACTTTGCGAACTTGATAGTAGTTTTTAGAGCGTTGCATTAGTTTGCCTCCTTATATTTTGGAACATAATCTGCAAAACCGCGCTTTGTTAAATTATTAATTGCTTTTTTGTTAGCCAGTTCTTTTTCACACTCTTTATAGATGCGGTGGTTATCCCATCTGTTTGTAATAACCATTCCACATACAGCGCAAACATTTTCTTTAATCCATTGTTCAGTAAACATTAGTTCGCACCTACCAATTGTTCTGATTGTAGTTTTGTTAATTCTTTATTATAGGCATCAAATAAATGAGCAAAAATGCCATTATAAGAATTACGATTCCAGATCATTTCATCTTTGTAAGTATTACCAGCCTTACCATTTTTGAGAACAGAAACAAATGATGCTCTGCCCGTTGGATTTTTTACTCTTTCTAATTGAGATTCTGTTATATCTGAATTCCAATTTTTATCAATAACTGCATGAATACAGAAATATTTTTTGCCATTAATTTCTACAACTACTTGATCATTTTCAGTAGAGTAAGAATCAAAGATACTAATATTGAAACAGGTTGTTACTGATTTGTTACTTGTTATTTCTAGCATTTGGTGCCTTCCTTTTGTTGGGTACCTGGTGTATCCCAATAAGATAAATGTATAGACACTTGGCTATCTGGTCAAGTACCTGCAACCCCCAGATTCTGGCGTGTCGCCCAGTTTTACCCGCAAATGTCAGTTAGATGTGCCACAATCGCCCTACGCCTAGAAATCTGGGCCTAAAAGGGGGTAATAAAGTGGAAATAGGTATCGTGATAGTAGCGGCAGTTCTTGCCTTGGCTGGAACTTCCCTTGCCACAATGCTGACCAATGGAACTGATGATTGGGCAGGGCAAGTAAAGAGGGCTGAGAAAAGCCGTGCCAAGATGAAAAAGGCGCTGGGCAAATGAGCGATGAAACTTGGAGTGATATATTTAAAATATTTATCACCAACAATGGTTCCTATCATCTTTATTTAGAGGAACAGGAAGCCTGCGTAGATTTAATTGAAAATGTAACTGATGAAATTGAAGTTACCGATTTTGCTGAGATGAAAAAATCCTCAGCAGCCGATCTGCGTGATGATTTTGCAACTATGCGATTGGATTCAATTCGCAAAAATATGCCGCCAATGGCATTAAAGATTGCCACTCTAACTGAAAGAGAATTATTGGATTTGGCTCAGGAAATAATCCAGGTAGTTCAGAATAAAAATAAGATTAGATTGGAAATTGTAAAGTAATGTCTAATCCAAATGGTAGGAAAGGCGCCGCTTTTGAAACTGCGGTTCTAAAATTCTTTCGCACTGCTGGCGTCGTAGCAGAGCGGCTGACCAAGGCGGGCGCCAAGGATGAAGGAGATTTAGTTGTAATAATCTCTGGCGCTACCTACATTTTAGAATTAAAGAATCGAAAGAAGTTGGACTTACCTACCTTTTGGAATGAAGCAGTTACTGAGGCTGAGAATTATTCAAGGGCAAGAAATTTAGATTTTATTCCGCCTGCTTATGTAATAGTAAAACGGCGTAATGCTGGCATAAATAAATCTTGGGTAATTCAAGATTTAGATCAATGGCTTTCTAGTAAATGACATCACTTGAACTCATATCCGATTCCCCCAAATTCCCAGAAGCGTTATGCGCTGGGCTGGAGGATAAAGATTATTTTTTTCCTGATGGAAAAATACTTGAGGCAAACCGCCTCCCAGAGTTGCAATCAATTTGCTCACTCTGTACACATAGAAAGGAATGCTTGGAATACGCTATAAAGGAGAAAATTTCATTCGGCATTTGGGGTGGAACTACTGGCGAGATGCGCAAGAGGTTATTTAAAAATCAATCTCTATTCGTGGAACGCAGGGGTAAAGCCAAAACTGTTCGCAAAATGCACGATGAAGGAAGTTCTCCAGAACACATAGCATCTTTTTTAAAGGTAAATCTGCCTTATGTTAAGGAAATGATCCGCCGTTATGAAAAGATGAAAATGAAGGGAGCAATCCAATCAAACCTGAATATAGAAAACTTATCGCGAGAATTGCGCTTATCGTCGGGATCAGCGCAATGACTTCTTTAGTGTCTAGTGCTATGAACCCTCAAGTGGCTAACCCAATTGAGAGAAAATTGTTAATTGACCAGGTAGATGCCAGGCAGTTAGCAATGGAGTTGCTAGACGCTAAAGATTTTAAATGTTGGGATCAACTTATGACCAAAGAAAGTCATTGGAACGATTCCAAGAATCCAGTTAGTTCGGCTGAAGGAATTGGTCAATTACTGGATGGAACTATGGAGAATCTAGGGATGAAACGCTCTAATGCTCCAGCAGCGCAAATGGTGGCTGCCCTTGCTTATCTGGGCAGGCATTATGGTTCTGGCGGTGCTTGCTCGGCTTGGGCGCACTGGCAAAAAAACAAATACTGGTAAACAAATAAGGGGGTAAATCAGTGAGTGTAGAAATTGAAACAGGTGTTGTTGATTTTGATGATAACACCGCCTCTTGGTTAGAGAATTACAAAAATGCTTTAACCAAGATAAAAGAATGGCAAGAGGTAGCAGATGTGGCAAGAGCGCATATAGAGCAATCTCTTGGCGATGCTGAAGTTGGAATGTATCAAAATCAACCAGTAGTTAGATGGAGTTTTATCGAAACTAGGCGTTTTGATGTAAAGCGGGCTAAGGAGATTTTGCCTGAGCAAGTTTTAGATACTTTAGAAGTTATCACCAACTCTCGGCGTTTCTCAATCGTGGAGCAGAGCAATGAGTAGTATCATTCCTGCTCCAACGATTGATC
>Ga0209400_1000876_pt1 | contig 25783 bp, 24 predicted proteins | sample M_130807_EF_Meta_FD_187313 | JGI IMG/M metagenome (GOLD analysis project Ga0209400, IMG submission 187313) | Freshwater microbial communities from Lake Montjoie, Canada to study carbon cycling - M_130807_EF_MetaG (SPAdes) (version 2) | ecosystem: Environmental > Aquatic > Freshwater > Lake... | reverse complement strand
CCAAATAGGAAGTTTACTGGTAGTAATGCCACTCAGATCCCCAGAAAAATAGGTTCCATTAAACTGTAAATCCGTACTCCCACCGAGCATTAAAATTCCTTTGCTAAACATTGAGGTGGGTAAATCGTATTTTGAAAGGGTTAAAAGCTGCCTTACACCAGTTTTACGAATAGCCTTGATCATAGCATCTGTCACTGGAATAAATTTGGATGGAGCACCAGAAGTACCCGAACTCAAGGCAAAATAGTTGACTTTTCCAGGCCAGGTGACATTCTTTTTTCCCTCTTCCAATTTGTACCAAAACTCCTTTCGAAGCGAATTGTAATCATAAATGGGTACCTCTTGAGCAAAGGAGGATTGAAACTCTTCCGAACTACCCTTCAACTTCCCTAAAATTTTTTTAAACTGATATTTTTTCCCAATCTCAGTATCCGCTGCCTTTAAAAGCAATTTTTTAAGTTGCTCCTTTTGTAAATCCAAGGGACTAGCGTATTCTTGTTCAAGGCTATCCCGTAGTCTGATGCCTTTTATAAGTAACTTACTAAGTATAGCCATATCTTTGTTTAAGGAATTAACACCTGCTAAGATCATAAAAATGGACATCAAAGCCAACCTTGAGCAAGTCAAAAAAACATTTCAAAATCCAAGTTGCAAACTGGTAGCAGTCAGCAAAACCAAACCTTTGGCTGACCTTCAAGCTGCCTATGCCGCAGGAATCCGCGATTTTGGAGAAAATAAAGTTCAGGAAATTCAGGCCAAGCAACCTGAAATGCCTGCGGATACCCGTTGGCACATGATTGGGCACCTACAGAGCAACAAGATCAAATACATCGCACCATTTATTCACCTCATTCATGGTGTGGATTCCTTCAAGCTTCTGGTCGAAATTGACAAGCAAGGAAAAAAGATCGATCGATCAATTCCTGTGTTGCTTCAAATTCATATCGCAACTGAAGAAAGCAAGTTTGGCTTCGATAAAGATGAACTGGAAACCATGCTTGCTAGCCCTGAATTCACAAAATTGACCCATGTTCAAATTCAAGGTTTGATGGGGATGGCTAGCTTTACTGAAAATCAGGAACAAATTCGATCTGAGTTTAGAGGATTGAAACTGCTATTTGAGGACTTAAAAAATCGTTCCCTCCCCACATTTGTCAACCTGCTTGAGCTGTCCATGGGCATGAGCGGGGATTACCAAATTGCGCAAGAGGAAGGAAGTACGATAGTCCGCATTGGATCTTCCATTTTTGGAGCTCGAAACTATCCGAATTCATGAACGCCAAACGAATCTTACAAATCACAGGGATTTCAGGAGCACTAGCAGTGGGTTTGGGTGCCTTCGGTGCACATGGCTTGGAAGCTATCTTGATTGAAAATGGCCGGCTTGATACCTTTCAAACTGCCGTAAACTATCATTTCTACCACACCTTGGCCCTATTGGGGATTGGGATTTTTGCTTCGGTCAAACCGCAATGGAAAGGATTTTCATTCACCGCTTGGTGCATGATTCTGGGCATTTTGATTTTCTCGGGCTCTCTTTATGTGCTATCCTTGACTGGAATTACTTGGCTGGGCGCAACCGCACCTCTAGGAGGTCTTTCCTTTATTCTAGGTTGGTGTTCACTTGTTTACCTAAGCATCAAAAACCAGTAAGCCCTTGAAAAAAAGTCTCCTAGCCCTTCTAGCATTCTTTTGCCTTTGTGGCGGTGCAACTGCACAGGTTCCAACTATGGGAATCACGCAGTTGGATAGCGCCTTTGGATCTCAAAGTTTCTTTGCTGGACACCTCACCGGCTTTATGCTCTATGACTTGGAATCCAAGCAGGTGGTGTTTGAAAAAAATAGCCACCTCTACCAAATCCCAGCCTCTACCGCCAAATTAATGACCCTCTATGGGGCATTACTTGTACTTCAAGACAGCACCCAAACCCTTCGATACTTTTCTGCTGGAGATACCTTGAAAGTTTGGGGTTCAGGTGATCCCAGCTGGAAGTACAAAAATTTTGACCAACCTGATTTTCAAAAAATTATTGGGAACCATGCGGTGGTCCAGTTTTCAGATGCCAACCAAGTATCTCCTGCCTATGGATATGGCTGGCAATGGGACGATTACAAATTCGATTACGCAGCGGAACGCAGTTCCTTGCCCATCTATGGCAACCTTGTAAACCTGAAAATGGTGGGAGATTCACTACAGCTTTTCCCAACAACTTTCCAGCAAATGATCCAATTCAGCCCCAAAAACTTGAAGGAACTGGAACGGGATTTCAACAGCAACACCTACTACTACAACCCCAAAACTTTTTTGGGTAGAGAAAATCAAGTCCCCTTCCTGGTAGAACCAGCCTTAATTGCCGAGCTCGCCAGTTTGGAAACAGGTGTTCCATGGATTTATCGATCAGATTCACTTCCTGTGGATCACCAACAGTGGAGAGGAACGATCCTCCCTCCGTTGCTCAAAGAAATGATGCTTTTCAGTGATAATTACCTAGCGGAACAAATCCTGTTGATGACTTCAGACAAGCTATTTCAAACCTTAGATAGCGATAGAGCCATCGATTACCTGTTGAAAACATCCTTCTCAGACCTTCCAGATCGACCTCGATGGGTAGATGGTAGCGGTTTGAGTCGACACAATTTGATGACACCAAGATCCTTAGTTCGTGTAGTAGAGAAACTAGAGGAATTGCTTCCTGATGGCCAATTCGAAGAATACCTTGCGGTTGGCGGAAAATCAGGCACACTAAAAAATACCTTTCAGGCCGCTCATCCATACCTATTTGCGAAAACAGGAAGTATGAGCCACTCCTATAGTTTGGCAGGAATCGTAAAAACCAAATCAGGAAAAAGCTATGCTTTTGCATTTATGAATTCAAATTTTCCATTTCCAGTTTCGACTGTTCGAAAAGAAGTGGAAAAAGTAATGCTACAGGTCAGAGATCACTTTTGAAGTAGCCAGCAATTGATTAAGTTGTCCAGAACTTTGATTGCCTAAAAATTGTACACCCATGAATAAACGAAGTTTCTTGAAGTCCTTAGGCCTTTTGGCAGCCTCAAGCCCCATGCTTGCATTTGATTTTTCGAGGTCAAGCAGTGCGAATCCCCTATTATTGCCCATAGCCTTACTTCGTGGTCAAACAGTTGGGATTATCAGTCCATCGGCAGCTTCCGCAGACCGAATGGAATATACCTTCGCAAAAGAGGCGATGGAGGCAATGGGATTAAAAGTAAAGGTTGGCTCGAATTTTAAAAATCGATTTGGCCATCTAGCGGGAACAGACGAAGAACGTGCTGCAGATTTCAATGCCATGTTCGCAGATCCAGAGGTGAAAGCCATTATCTGCCTACGTGGCGGATCTGGTGCAGCTCGAATCCTACCGCTAATTGATTACGAACAAGTAAAAGCCAATCCAAAACCACTTTTAGGCTATTCCGATATTACTGCACTTCATTGCGCACTTCACAGTCAAACTGGCTTAATTTCATTTCATGGTCCAAATGGGTCTGGAAGTTGGAACAGCTTCCATGCCAACCAGTTTCAACAGCTGTTTTTTGACCAAAAGTTGCTCAGTTTCAAAAACGAAGTAACCAAAGGAGATGACCTGGTAGCCAAGGGAAATCGAATTCAAACCCTCACCAAGGGGACGGTAGAAGGTAAAATCTTAGGAGGAAATCTTACTGTATTAACTGCTTTATCTGGAAGTATTTATTATCCTGATTTTCAGGATGCTATTTTGTTTATTGAAGATGTAGGTGAAGACCCCTACCGCATCGATCGGATGATGAGTACACTCAAACTCAATGGCACGCTCGGGAAAATAAAAGGCTTCGTTTTTGGGCAATGCTCGGATTGCAAACCAGGCAGTGGCTATGGAGCATTCACGGTGGACCAAATCATGGATCAGTACATCATTCCCTTGAATATCCCTGCCTATATTGGCGCAATGATTGGGCATATTTCGAAGCAATTTATCATTCCTGTAGGTGCTCGTGTACGCTTGAATGCCGATCAAGGAAGCATTACCCTTCTTGAAAAAGTCTTTAGAACTAGCTAAACTCATGTACTCCAATTTTTCATTCCTCCTTGTAGTTTGCATCACCATGTCTCTTTCACAGTTTAGCCAAGCACAGCAAAAACCCTTGAGCTACCTTGCTTTGGGTGATAGCTACACCATTGGAGAAGGAGTGGATGTCAGCGATCGTTATCCGATGCAACTGGTCCAAGAGTGGAATAAGTCCGCAAAATTACAATTTGCATCCCCACTAATCATTGCAAAGACCGGTTGGACCGTGGATGAACTGCAAGCAGGCATCCAAGCCACTCCTACAGCAGCTGAAGGCTACGATTTGGTCACCTTGCTGATTGGAGTCAACAATCAATATCGAGGTCGGACTGTTGAATCCTATGCCCTTGACTTTGAGAATATGCTTCAGCGTGCTATTGTTTTTGCAAGGGGAAATAAAGCCCACGTCATCGTCCTCTCCATTCCTGATTGGGGAGTTACCCCTTTCGCAATCAGCAAAGGCGTCAACCCAGCTCAAGTAGCCAACCAAATAGACGACTACAACCGGACAAAAAAAGAGATTTGCAAGAAGCATGGCATAAAATTCATTGACATCACGGTGGAATACCGAGTAAATGGAGGATTGCCTGAAGGGGTGGTCGAAGATCAGCTTCATCCTTCCAAACTCATCTACGGACAATGGATGGGCAAATTGCTCAAAGAGCTCAACACCATGAATTTTTAAAAACAGACCGGAATTTAATTTTAGATCCAATGAAAATAATTTGCATTGGCCGCAATTATGCAGCACATATTGAAGAATTAAAAAATGAAAAACCTGGACAGCCAGTCGTTTTTCTTAAGCCCGATACTGCACTTGTAAAGGGAGGAGCGCCATTCTACTATCCTGACTTTTCAACAAATATCCACCATGAGATTGAGTTAGTACTCAAAATATCAAAGGAAGGAAAGTACATCCAACTGCAGTTTGCGCACCGCTACTTTGAAGAAATTGGATTAGGAATAGACTTTACCGCTAGAGACCTACAAGATCAATGCAAAGCCAAAGGGCTACCCTGGGAAATTGCAAAGGCATTTAATGGATCCGCACCCATTGGGGATTTCAAATCAGTTTCAGAGTTTAGTGACTTAAAAAACATCGACTTCCACCTCGAAATCAACGGAGAAGTCAAGCAAAAAGGGAATACGAGCCTGATGCTCTTTGATTTTGCAACCATCATTTCCTACGTATCTCAATTCTTCACCCTCAAAAAAGGGGACCTCATCTACACCGGAACGCCTGCTGGAGTAGGGCCAGTGCAAACGGGTGACCAGCTGATCGGATTTATTGGAAATGAAAAAATGCTCCATGTTGAAGTTAAGTAAGCTCGCATTTTTTAGTCTTCTTTTAAGTTTAGGGTATATTTCTACGGGTTGGAGCCAGGAAATTCAAAAAGGATACTTCCAGTCCCCCGTAAAGCCAGGTGCTCGAAATTACCTTGCCGGCAACTTTTCTGAACTTCGTCCCAACCACTTTCATACGGGTTTGGATTACAAGTTTGGCGGAGTCGAGGGCGAACCCATCTATGCCGTGGCGGATGGCTGGGTTCATAAGATTAAGATTTCCTCCTTTGGCTACGGGAATGTCATTTACCTCAAGCATCCGAGTGGACACATTACGCTGTATGGGCACTTGCGGAATTTCAGTCCAGCGCTACATGCTTGGATGAAGAAAAAGATGTACGAAGCCAAGCTAAATGAACTGGAAATCAACTTGAAGGAAGGTGAACTGCCTGTTAAAAAAGGGGAATTGATTGCAAATGGTGGAAATACTGGGAGTTCGGGTGGTCCCCACCTTCACTTTGAGATTCGCGATAGCCTAGATCGCGCGATGGATCCTTTGCTAGCAGGCTATTCCGAAATCCTTGACCGTACCCCTCCTACTCCTCAAAAAATTGCCATTGTACCGCTTGAGTTAGATAGCCGTGTCAATGGAAAATTTCAACGTGTAGAAGTCACACCGGTGCTCAGTGGAACGAATTACCGAATTCCAGAAACCATTCAGGTAAGCGGAAAAGTAGGGTTGGAAATCCAAAGCTATGACAAGTTGGATGGAGCAGAAAATCAAAGCGGCTTTCCAAGATTTGAAGTTTCGGACGACAATGGTCCCTTATTCAAACTCTTAGTGGATAAAGTGGATTTTAATTTCACGAGGCATTTCTTGCTGCATACACACCTCAATCGCTTTACTAAACTCTATCACCAAAAGGATTTAAAGTTTTCGTTTATCACACCCAATTCCCCTGGAACAGGTGCTTTTGAACTGGAAACTGGCAAAAAGAAAAATGTACAACTCAAACTTGTCGATGCTTACAACAATACCCGAATAGTTCAGCTCAGCCTTGTGGGTGCAGATTTAGATTCTACCCGTTCGGATGGTACCGCTCCCCCAAAGGCACAAGTCAGCTACTACAAGAATATCATGAAAATAAAGGTAGCCCAGAGCAGCAAAGGTGGCCTTGCCAAGTTTGAGGTGGGAAATACAACCTACGAAATTCTTCCTGCCTACCAGGATGCTGCAAGCAGAACCTATCTCTGGGACCTTAGATTTGGAATTCCAAAGAAAATCGACCTCTGTTCAGAAATTTACACGCCTGACATAATTGGGCATTTCCCAGTAGATCGAGAGCATGTTCATGCCAACGCTAAACTTCAGATTCGAACCGATTCCAACAGTCTCTTGGAAGATCTGTACCTACGCGTCAGCCATTCCGGAACTGCTACCGCACCCGTTCTCAACTTGGGAGAAACCACTACCTACCTTTGGAATCCAATCGAGTCCACTTGGGATGTCACTGGATATCCTGGAAATAAAGCCAAAACCAAGGTTTACCAACGAGCTGGAAATGGAGCCCTGAGCTTTATTGGCGGTGAATGGATGGGAAATCAAATTCGATTCAAAACCAGAAATTTTGGTAGTTTTGTTTTAGCTGAAGATGCTACCAAACCCAGTATCAGCCCCATTAAAGTAAATGCCCAAGGTATGCGCTTCACGATTAGAGACAACTTGTCAGGAATCAAAAGTTTTGAGGCATTTGTCAATGGAGAATGGGTTTGGATGCGCTATGAACACAAACAGGCTGTGATTTGGTCGGAACCGATGAATGGACAATCCCTCAAAGGACCAGCCATCTTAAGAGTGACCGATAAAGCAGGAAATGTGGCAGAGTGGCGTGGAACCTTGAATTAATGTTTTTGAAACCTAAACATGAATAAAATGTCCTTAGAAGTAGGCCAAATGGCACCCGATTTTGAAGCAAAGATTGAAACTGGAGCATCCATCAAACTTTCAGACTACCGCGGAAAAAAAGTGATCCTTTATTTTTATCCTAAAGATGCTACTCCGGGCTGTACGGCCCAGGCCTGCAACCTAAGAGATAATTACGAGCAGCTACTTAAAGCTGGATACGTAATCTTCGGGGTAAGCTCAGATACTGAAAAATCACACCAAAAATTTATCGAAAAGCAAAACCTTCCCTTTTCCTTGATTGCAGACACCGACCTAACCGTCCACCATGCCTATGGTACTTGGGTCGAAAAATCCATGTATGGCCGTGCCTACATGGGTACAGCGCGAACCACATTTGTCATCGATGCTGCTGGAAAACTCGCAGAAATCATCGAAAAAGTAGATACCAAGAATCATACAGCACAAGTGCTGAAGTAAAAAGTCACATGAAAAAACAATCCCTACCCGAGCTACAAAAAATCTGTAGCCAACTACGAAGAGACGTCCTACGCATGGTTCATGCCGTACAGTCTGGCCACCCTGGCGCACCCCTTGGCTGTGCTGAGTATTTTGTAGCCCTCTATTTTGATCAGCTCAACCATAATCCCGATTTCCAAATGAATGGAAAAGGAGAAGATTTATTTTTCCTTTCCAATGGACACCTCTCTGCAGGATGGTATTCGGTACTCGCCCGAAGTGGGTATTTTCCGGTTGCTGAACTGAAAACCTTCCGCAAACTGAATTCAAGACTTCAGGGACATCCTGCCACGCACGAGCATTTACCTGGCATTCGGATTGCTTCAGGCTCTTTGGGCCAAGGTTTGTCAGTTGCCCTGGGTGTAGCCCAAACCAAAAAATTGGACAAAGACAGCTCGGTAGTGCACGTGTTGATGGGAGATGGAGAATTGCAAGAAGGACAAGTTTGGGAAGCAGCCATGTATGCTGCGCACTATGGGATGGACAATGTAATTGCCACCGTGGATTACAATGGACAGCAGATCGATGGTCCAACCGTGAAAATAATGGACTTAAAAAACCTCAAAGCCAAATGGGAAGCCTTTGGCTGGGAAGTCATCGAAACCAAAGAGGGAAATGACCTGGCAGCAGTGATTGCTGGTTTGGAAAAAGCCAAATCACTCACAGGAAAAGGCAAACCTATCTTGAATCTGCTCTACACCGAAATGGGCTACGGAGTTGATTTCATGGTGGGTACCCACAAGTGGCATGGTTCCCCTCCCAACGACGAGCAATTGGCCCTTGCCTTGGGTCAATTGGAGGAAACGCTTGGCGATTATTAATTATCCATTGCAAAACACAAGAAGATGAGCTTAGACTTAAAATATACTTATACCGAAAAGAAAGACACCCGCTCAGGTTTTGGTGACGGATTTTTGGAGGCTGGAAGAAGAAACCCCAACGTGGTAGGACTTTGTGCCGATTTGATTGGTTCCTTGAAAATGGGCGACTTCCAAAAAGAATTTCCTGATCGCTTATTCCAAACTGGCATCGCCGAGGCCAACATGATTGGACTAGCTGCAGGAATGGCTTTGGGAGGAAAAATCCCCTTTACCGGAACCTTCGCCAACTTTGCTACCGGTCGCGTGTACGATCAAATTCGCCAATCCGTAGCCTATTCCGATAAAAATGTAAAGATCTGTGCCTCACACGCCGGATTGACCTTGGGAGAAGATGGAGCTACCCACCAGATCTTGGAAGATTTGGGGATGATGAAAATGCTTCCCCACATGACGGTGATCAACCCTTGCGATTACAACCAAACCAAAGCAGCTACCCTTGCTATCGCAGAATTCGAAGGCCCAGTGTACCTCCGTTTTGGACGTCCAAGCTGGCCTGTGTTCACGCCTGCAGATCAGAAGTTTGAAATCGGTAAAGCTTGGAAAATGATTGATGGCAGTGATGTGACGATTTTCGCTACAGGCCACCTGGTATGGGAAGCTGTCGTGGCTGAAGCCATGCTCCGCGAGGAAGGCATCCGTGCCGAGGTGATCAACATCCACACCATCAAGCCTTTGGATACCGAAGCGATCTTGGAATCGGTAAAAAAGACCGGTTGCGCCGTATCTGCTGAAGAGCATCAAGTCAATGGTGGCTTGGGTGATAGCATCGCTCAAACCTTGATTTTACACAATCCTGCTCCTCTGGAGTATGTGGGTGTCAACGATAGCTTTGGTGAGTCAGGTACCCCAACTCAGCTTCTTGAAAAATACGGCCTCAATGCCGAAAATATCGTCAAAGCCGCTAAAAGAGCAATGGCACGCAAGTAACCTTTGAGGTTTATTCCAAACCTCAAAGGTTCTCCCAACCTCGACTGTTACACATTATTAAACCTTCGAGGTTTTAAAAATAAACCTCAAAGGTTTACACCATGCTGATTCGATCTACACTCTTTCTTCTGCTGCTTTTGTCCTTTGGCTTTTCTGCCAGGGGACAGAGTCCTTCCTTTTGGCTAACCGACCCTAAAGCTGGTGTTCTATTCCAAAAGCAAACGGAACCAAATAATGGTTCAGGGCTACCTATTGCACAGATCAACTTGTATCCTGATTCCACCTTCCAATCCATGGATGGCTTTGGGTTTACGCTGAGCCAGGGATCCGCAAGCCATTTGTTGGGCATGTCTGATTCGGCTCGAAAAAGTGTTTTGCAGGAATTGTTTGGGTCAGATGAAAAGGACATTCGAATTTCATACTTGCGTTTGGCTGTGGCTGCATCCGATCTGAATGCCTTCCCTTTCTCTTACAACGACCTGAAAGACCCCCGAGCTACAGATCCAACACTAAGCCAGTTTAGCTTAAGTTACGATACCCTCGACGTACTCCCTATCCTAAAGCAGATTCTGGCAGTGAACCCCCAAATCAAGCTGATGGCTTCCCCCTGGTCTCCTCCTACCTGGATGAAAGACAACAAGGACACGAGAGGAGGATCACTACTACCGGAGTTTGAGGCAAGCTATGCCCAGTATTTGGTCAAATACATTCAAGAAATGGACAAGCGTGGGTTTACCATCGATGCGCTCACCATCCAAAATGAACCCTTGCATCCAGGCAATAACCCTTCCCTATTGATGCTAGCAGATCAGCAAGCTCGGTTTATTGGCAAGCACCTAGGACCTGCTTTTCGACAAGCAGGTATCCAAACAAAAATCATCACCTACGATCACAATGCCGATCGGCCAGATTATCCGATCACTGTCCTCAGCGATCCACTAGCCAATCCATTTATAGACGGCTCCGCTTTTCACCTTTATGGAGGGCAGATCGAAGCCTTATCTGAGGTACATCGCGCATTTCCTGACAAGCACCTCTACTTCACCGAGCAGTGGGTTGGTTCACCTGGAAACCTGGAAGGTGACATTGCCTGGCATGTCAAAAATCTACTGATTGGTGCACCAAGAAACTGGGCAAAAACGGTGTTGGAATGGAATATAAGTTCCAATCCCAGCCTGAGCCCACATACAGATCGTGGAGGATGTGACCGCTGCTTGGGCGCCATCACCATTGACGGCGATGCAGTAACACGCAATCCTGCTTACTATGTAATCGCACACGCTAGCAAATTTGTGGATCCAGGATCATACCGAATAGGTTCTACCCTTCCGGAAGGCCTTCCCAATGTTGCCTTTCTCCGAGCAGATGGTAAACAAGTCCTGATCGTACACAACGACAGCAAGGCTAGCAAACAATTTGAAATTCGTTCAGGCAAGCAGCATTTTAATGCTTCCCTCCCAGCTGGAGCCACTGGAACTTGGCTTTGGTAACTCAAACCAAATCATACAAAAAGCCCTTCCTAATTAGATTAAGAAGGGCTTTTGATTGAAATAGGTTGTTACTTAAACCTTAGGAACTACCCATCCATTGTTGTATTTGGCCTTCATCAGCTGATTCGCATCTGCATCGGTAAACATATTCTTGGTGGCATCCCAATAGACTTTCTTGCCTGTTTTGTAGGCAATGTTGCCCATCTGTGCATTGATTGCAGCCACCGAACCGGTTTGAATTCCACACTTCAATAGCTTAGCATCGTTGGCAGTCATTGCTTCCACAAAATTTACCGCATGCAGGTCCAATGCGCTAGGTCCTGACGGTCTGGTTTGCGGTACTTCCTCGATCTTATTTTTGCGTTGTCCTTCCACCATCTCTGTTTCTGGAATCACCTTCCATCCACCTCGATTCACGACAAGCGTGGCATTGTTGCCAATAAACGCGATTCCTTCGGTAGTACCATAGTTTCCGCCATCGATACCAGTGGCATGCTCCCATAGCATGTTGAAGCCTTCGTACTCATACACTGTCTGTAGCGTATCTGGGGTTTCAGATGCATCATCTGGATAGGCAAATTTACCTCCAGAAGCCATCACGGATTTAGGAGCTGACACTCCCATTGCAAAAAGCGCAATATCAATCTCGTGTACGCCCCAGTCAGTCATCAAACCACCTGCATAATCCCAGAACCAACGGAAACTGAAATGAAATCGGTTGGCATTGAAATCACGCTTTGGAGCAGGACCTAACCACATGTTGTAATCCACCCCAGCAGGTACTGCACTATTTGCAACCACTGGTACTGGCTTCATCCAACCTTGATATGCCCAGCATTTAACCAAACGAATTTGGCCTAGCTTGCCCGACTTCACGTATTGAATGGCTTGGTCGTATTGGGAACCAGAGCGCTGCCACTGTCCTACCTGAACAATCTTTCCGTAGCGCTCCTGTGCTTTAACCATGATTTGGCATTCTTCGATGGTGTTGGCAATGGGCTTTTCAACATAGACGTGCTTGCCAGCGGAAACGGCATCCACCATGTTGAGGCAGTGCCAGTGGTCTGGAGTACCGATGATTACCACATCAATGTCCTTGTTCTCCAGCATCTTGCGGTAGTCCTTGTATTGCGTAGGTCGCTTTCCGCGAATTTTGAATACATCTTCGGTGCGCTGGTCTAATACGCTTTGATCCACATCGCAAAGTGCCACACAGTTTACCTGTGGCATTTTTAGGTGTGCACTCATGTTGGACCAGCCCATCCCCTTACAGCCGATTAGGCCGTAGTTGATTTGGTCATTGGGTCCGATGCTGCGGGTAAAGGTACCAAAGTCAGCAGCAGTCATTATGGAGGGCATCGATAGGCCCGCTCCGAGGAGCATGGTATTTTGTAGAAATTTTCTTCTTGAAGTCATGGGGTCTACTTGTTAATGGTTGATAAAATAAATGATTAAATACGATCTACGAGATACGAAATACGATTTGGTGAGTTAAGTCCTCCATTTTATTCAAACTCTAATTTTTTCTGAATAAATTAATCAGCGAGTAGTGGTAAAGGGGCTTACTCTAATTTAGATGTCGTATTTCGTCAATCGCCTGCCGAAGGCAGGTATTTCGTACCTCACAAAGGTCTTACCCAAATATTTCGGAATCGAACGGGGTTGCCGTGATCCTGAAGTTTGATAGGTAGTGCCTCTGCATGCGCTTTGTAATTAGGGATTCCAATGTATTCGGTTGGACCTTTGAGGATCACATTGTTTTGAACCAAGACTCCATTGATCAACACCGTTACGGTAGCAGGTGAAGTAAGTATTCCGTTTTTATCAAAACGAGGCGCCTTGAAAACAATGTCATAGTAATTCCATTCGCCTGGACCTCTCAACGGGTTTACCAAGGGAGGAAATTGCTTGTAAATACTTCCTGCTTGCCCATTGGTGTAGGTTTTACTTACATAGCTGTCCAAAACTTGAACTTCATATAATCCCATCAAAAAGAAGCCTGAATTACCTCTACCCTGACCTTCTCCTACAATTTCGGTAGGTGCAGACCATTCGATGTGGTATTGAGCATCGCCAAAAGGAAGTTTGGATTGAATGTCTCCTGTACCCTTTTGAACCACCAACTCTCCATTCTCAATCTTCCAGGCTGCAGGACTAGATCCATCTTTGGCAGAAACGAAACCAGACAGGCTACTACCATCAAACAAGACAATTGCATCAGACGGCGCCTGATGGTTCATCGCCCCAGGAGTCACCTTTGGAGGAACGGGAGTGTAAAACTCCGTAGCTTGAGGAGGCATGGGTGGCGGAGTAGGATTCTGCTGCGCAAAAGTAAGTGAAGCTGTTCCTAGGCTAGCCAAGAGGACTGCAACGAATAAATTTCTTTGTTTCATAGGATATGTTGGGTTTGAATTGCGAACTAATTCCTTAAAATACAGCAAAATTTTGGAAATTTGGAATACCGCTAATGGATTTTTGGTGGAAATCACCCATTCCTTTTCTACTTTTCCTAAAATAAAGCTATCCTATGAAAAAATTGATCTTCGGACTCGTATTGGGACTTTTGCTCAGCATGCAGGCCATTGCCCAGGAGGACTACTTCTTCCCAGGTGAGAAATTTGACCCCAGTATCCCTTCTCCTTCCCAATTTTTAGGATATTCTGTTGGGGATTGGCATACTCGCTATGATTTGATTGTCAAGTACTTTGAGCGATTGGATCAGCTCAGTGAGCTTGCAAAGCTCCAAACCACAGGATATACCCACGAACATCGGCCCAAGATCATCTTGACCATTACTTCAGCGAAGCACATGGGTAATTTGGAACAGATTCGCCAAAAGCAGTTGCAACTTGCAGATCCAAGTCAGCCGATGCCTGAGGTGGCAACTATGCCATCCATCATTCACCAAGGCTATGGAGTCCATGGCAATGAGCCTTCTTCAGCAGAAGCAGCCATGCTAACTGCCTACTGGTTGCTTGCCTCCCAATCTGACTTGGCTAAAAACATCAGAGAAAATGCGGTCGTACACATTGATCCTACCCTCAATCCAGACGGAAGAGATCGCCACAGCTTATGGGCCAATTCCAATAAAGGATTCCCAGCCGTAGCAGATCCCTTGGATCGGGAACACAACGAAGCTTGGCCAGGTGGAAGAACCAACCACTACTGGTTTGACCTCAACCGCGACTGGCTACCCCTAGCCCATCCTGAGTCAAAGGCAAAAATAGCTTGGTACCACCAGTGGTATCCCAACGTAACCACTGATTTTCACGAGATGGGAGCGAATAGCACCTACTTTTTCGAACCTACCAAGCCCTATGGCTCAGAAAACCCAGTCGTGCCACGCAAAAATTACGACGACATCAACCCAAAGTTTGCCGCCTACTTCGCCAAATACATGGACAAAATTGGCAGCTTGTACTGGACCAAAGAAGTGTTTGACAATAGCTATCCTGGATATGGCTCCTCCTACCCAGACATGCACGGAGGCTTGGGTTTGGTATTTGAAACAGCCAGCTCCAGAGGACATATACAAAGCAGCCAGCGTGGAGATTTGACTTTTGCTTTTACCATCCGCAACCATGTGGTCAACTCACTGGCTACCATGGATGCTGCTCTCGCCAATCGCGAATACATGCACCGATACCTTCGCGAGTTTTTTGAGGGAGCAGTTGCCGAAGGAAGCAAGGATCTTGGAAAAAACTACGTGTTTGGAGATGAAACCGATCCAAGCAGAAATCGACTTTTCCTTCAGTTTTTACTTGATCACAAAATCAAGGTGTATGAAAATACTTCAGATCTTTCTGCGGCTGGACAAACCTTCAAAAAAGGAAGTTCTTGGGTAGTCCCTACCAAGCAGCCTCAGTACCGAATGGTGCGAACCATGTTTGAGTACGTAACCACCTTCTCGGATTCCGTGTTTTACGATGCTTCCGCTTGGACCATGGCTGCGGCTTACGGCATGCCTTTCGCTTCTTCGCCTACGGCAAAAGCTGGAGCGGAATTAAAAGAAGTTACTGGACCTACTTTTGCTTTCCCGCAGGGTGAAGCTTATGCTTATTTGATTGATTGGAGAGACTATTATGCTCCGAAGTTGCTTTTCGAACTTCAGAAAGCAGGCGTGCATGTAGAAGCGCTTCACCAACCTTTTGCTTCCCAAACTCAGGAGGGCAAGGTAGATTTTGGACGGGGGACCTTGATGATTCCCATGGGATTCCAATCCCTTCCCAAAACCGAAGTGATGGAGAAGCTTAAAACTTTAGCACAAAAGAATAGCCAGAAAGTCTATTCCGTACAAACTGGCTTGAATCTCAGTGGAATTGACCTTGGGTCAAATAGTGTCTCTGCCGTGCAGCATCCGAAAGTAGTCCTTGTAGTTGGGACTGGAATCAATGCATCTGAGGCAGGAGAAATCTGGAACCTACTGGATCATCAAATCGGCATGCCGATTACCAAAGTGAATGTAGAGCAGTTTGGCCGACTCAACCTGCATGCCTACAACACACTGATCCTTCCTTCCGGTAGCTATGGCTCTATTTCTGAAGGTCAGGTGAACCACATCAAGGATTGGGTAAGCCGCGGAGGTACGATCATTTCCATGAAGAATGCCTCACTTTGGTTGAACCAAAAGGGAATCACGAAGGAAGAAGCGGTGGTTCCAACTGCAGAAAAAGGGCCTGCTAGTCTTTCCTTTGCTTCACGAAACGATACCGAAGGTGCCAAGGAAGTTGGCGGGAGCATTTATTTGGCCGAACTCGATCTGACGCATCCGATTGCCTATGGCTATACACGCAAGACCTTGCCCGTATACCGCAATACAGACCTATTCATTAAGCCATCGGCGGACAAATACCTTACGCCTATCCGCTACTCTGCCAATCCACACTTAGGAGGGTACATTTCCAAAGCCAACTTGGAAAGTCTCAAGCAGAGTGCAAGTGTGGTGATTACGCCTTCAGGCCAAGGCCGAGTGGTTCATTTCTTTGATAGCCCCAATTTTAGAGGTGCTTGGTACGGCACCAACAAACTCTTCTTCAATGCGCTATTTCATGGAAATGCCATGGATTAAGTAAAACTCTAAACTAAAAAAGCCTCAGAATCATTGATTCTGAAGCTTTTTTAGTACTGGTAGAAATTAAAGTTTAAACTGTACCGGCAAGGTCATTTTGGAAGCCACTGCTTTACCACCAATTTTGGCAGGAGTCCAAGTTCCAGAATTACTGATTACCCGAACAGCCTCTTCGTCACATCCATTACCTATGCTTCGAAGCACCTCTACAGAACCTACCTTTCCTTCAGCATCTACCACAAAAGATACCACCACCATGCCCTGCGTACCAGCTTCTTTCGCTGCGGTTGGGTAGGTTAAGTTTTTCATCATGTATTCGGTAAATCCATCCATCCCCCCTGGAGGAGCTGCCATTTCATCTACTTGGGTTTTAACGGTTTCCTGCGCCTGTGCTGCAGTGGAAAGAGATAAGCCAACTCCTAGCACAAGCGAGAAAAAGGAAATCGAAGCATAGTATTGATTTTCATGAGGTATATAATTTATCCAAAGAATAAAAATTGACCCCTCTTTTCAAAATGAAATGCCTTAAGCGGATGGATTGCTTACTTTTTCAAAAAGATAAAACAATTCTGCGCCAATTTGATGAGAGCGTTCGCTGTACATCGTTTCCTCTAGGGGACTATCATCAAAAGCCTTTGGGTCCTCATAGCGAAGGGGAAATCTTTTCTCAGCGCCCGGGATAAAAGGGCAGTTTTCGTCTGCGTGATCACAGGTCATCACTGCAGCAAAGTTCTTCGAGGCATTGATAGGGTTGTCATACACCTTTGAAAAAGTCACAATCGGCTCCGAATCATCACTGAAAAGCACATAGTAAATCGGGTTCTCCCCTTCTTTCTGCAGTACCTTAAACCCATCGCGTTGAATGGCCGCAACAGCCCTAGGGTTAAAGGCGGTGACTTCTACCCCACCCGAGTAGCAAAATGCTTCAATCCCATAATAGGCTGCGGCAGTTTGCCCCCAAATCTGAGAGAATTGACTTCGACGGCTATTGTGGGTGCAAATAAAGTTGAGCCGGATTTCCTGGCCAGTTCTCAACTTCTCCCGAAGGAATTCAGCCATTTCCTCCAAAAGGGCCTTGCGCTCCAAAGCAATCGACGAAATAGGCAAAGAAGCGATAGTTTGCAACAAAGAGCTGTAAAAGGTATTCTTCATTCGATTAGCAGCATCCTGAATTGGGTGTACACACGGGGCCCTGCGCAATGCTGGAAAGCCTAATTTTAGGTTTTTCCATAGGAATACCGCACTTGTCCTTGGCTAGACAGTCGGTTTGGGTAGCAGTCAACAAAAAATCAGTTCCATTGAAATCCAATCCATACCGACCAATGGTGTCCCCTTGGTATTCCACCTCTACTTCGAGGTCAGGAATGGATAAGAGGCGCTCGGCCAAACCAATGATGTTTAACAATTTGGAAGCAGCGAGGCGATGATCCACATCTCCATCTTCCCACAATTGAAAGGTCACTTTGGACTCTTCGCGGAGGGTTCCTCCACAATCGATGTATTTTTTAGAAACTTGACCTACCTCAGTGACATGGAAATGTGCCGGAACCTGGCTTCCATTGGGTAGAACAAAATTAACTTGTAGTAATCCTTCTAGTTGAGTTTTAATTGCAGAAAGTTTCATAGTAGATCGAATTTAGAGTTCGGTTATTTAGTGATATGCAGGCCTCAACAGCACTGAGAATCCGCATCCTTTACGGTAAGTAGATCAAAGAAATTTTGAAATTGGAGGCGAACTTCTTCCCAGCGCTCCACATTCAAACAGTAATTCACGGAAGTTCCCTCAATACTGCCACGGATCAATCCCAATTCCTTTAGCTCCCTCAAATGTTGAGAGATGGTGGCTTGAGCCAGGCCTAACTCCTGCACTAGCGTACCGTTGATGCAGGAAGTAGAAGAGGCAAGGTACTGAAGAATGGCAATCCGAGCGGGATGGGCAAAAGCTTTGGCGAGTAGTGCCAAGTCATTTTGTGCCGAATCAAATAAGGTTGTTTTTGTTGCACCCATAGTCAATCGTAATATTACGATTAAATGAGCAAAAGGTTAAAATTTGACCCAACTATTTGTTTGAAATCATTTAGATGAGATAACGAGGGTACGGCTCAGCACAGAAGAAACCACAAAGAAGCCAAGCACCTGGGAATTCCCTTTCACCACCTTTATGTTAGATTTTGGGTTTTGTGGCGGCGGACTAAATAGGCCACCATCATTAAAAAGTAGGTTAACTAGCTGGCTGAGGTAATCAAAAACATCTTTGTTGAGCCGGTACAATTCCAGACGAATCCGATCATTTTCTTGGAATGCATAACCCAGTTCCAAGCCTTTTTCAAAGACCTGCAAGCCAAACGTATCATCAAATAAAAGGTAATCCTCCGGTTGGTTGTAGAGCGTGTCATTTTCAATCACTCGAATGCGGTAGTAGTTATTCTCTGTGAAAGGAATCTTACCGTAGACTTTGACGAAGTAGCCCTCATCTCGAAATAGTCGCTTTTCTTCGTAATTCCAAACTACCGAATCTACGATAGGCGGTTCAAGCATAAGTCCCTCGGATTGAAATACTTGTCCCTTCCAAGTTACATTCAATTGGTAAGTTTCGCCTACGCGAGCACGCTCCGTGGGATTGGGGCGATACGAACGACTAGTCTCTAGGTAGCGAAATGCAATTTTTCTTCCTGTTGACTGTTCTTTGATAAAGACATCTGCATCCCGTATCAATTCTTGATCTAGGGAATCGTAGTAATTTTTGGACAAAGAAATTCTTACTTCATTGTAGACACTTTGATCGGTCCAATGGGCTTCTATCACTGGAACTCGGGAATCTTTTTGATCCAAATCCAATACCACCTCTTCTTGGCAGGAAGAGAATAGCAGCGCTAACAAAAGAAAAATCCAGATTTTTTTCATCAGAACTGGAAGTTATAGGTAATGGATGGCAGAAAGGTAAACAAGTAGGTCATCACCACTCCTGGACGGGCAGAAACTATTTTCCCATCGGAAGGACCGTAATTTATCTGATTGTTGTAAACGATTCTAAAATCATAGGAGAATGGATTTTTTCTCCCATACAGGTTGTAAACCCCAAAATTCCAGCTGCCCTTCCACTTTCTTCCTTGGTCTGGATTTTTCCAAGTCACAGATGCATCCAGTCTGTGGTAATCAGGAAATCGATTCTCATTTCTATAGTCGGAATAGAGAGGAACAGGCTGATTGTCAACTAGGTAAGATCCTACAGGAAAAGATACTGCCTGCCCTGTGGAATACACAAAAGTGAGACTACTTGACCATGCAGGAGAAAATTGGTGGTTGAGCACCAAAGAAACATCGTGAGGCCGATCAAAGCGAGGATTATAGGGCTTGTCTTTACTTATCCCATCAATTTGTCTCCAGGCACGAGACCAGGTGTAGGCGAGCCATCCTGTGGTTTTCCCTTTATTTTTTCGAAGTAAAAATTCCGCACCATAAGCCCATCCCCGACCACTCAACAGCTCCGTTTCTACCTGATCAGAAAGTAGAATCCGTGCTCCATTGCGTAGATCAATCACCTGATCCAAATCCTTGTAATATCCTTCTACAGAAAGTTCCCATCGATTTTGATCAAAGTTATGAAATACTCCCAGTGAAATTTGATCGCTTTTGATAGGCCGAATGTACTGTCCCGCTAGCACCCATCGATCGATCGGAAGACCCGCCGAACTATTGGATGCAATTTGAACGTATTGAAAATTCCGATTATAGGCCAATTTCAATGAAAACTCGGGACGAAGGAGGTAACGAAATGCGATTCTAGGTTCTAGTCCCTGGTATCTTTGCATTACCTCAGCACTATTATAAAAGACTGAGTCAGAAGGTTCTTGATCTGGATTGGGATCATTCCCTGGATATTGGTACACTTTACCGGCTCCTAGTTGAGCATAGACCCCTTGACGAAGGCCCAATTCACCGCTCAGTTTTTCGGTAAATTCATGAGTCAGCCCAACAAAAGCATTTCCGAGCACCCCTTGAACACCTTGGGTTTGCCTTCTATTGATTGGGTTGTTTGGCGAGGGCTTAAGGTCTGAGGGCGCAAAGTAATAGAGTTGGCCATGAGCTCCCCAAATTAGCGTGGTCGAAGGAGAGAATACGCGAGTCCAGCTTGCTTTTATTCCAGATTCAGAAAGTGAATTGGTCCAATCGAAGCCATTCTCGTCATTATCAAATTTCACTTGGTAGCTGTATCGAGAATGATAGGCTTGCAGATCAAAAAAAGAACTGTCCGAATTGACTCTATTCCAGTTGACTGCAGAAACCCAATTTTTCCAGCCCAAACCAAACTGCCCTGAAAGCCCCAAAATATCGCTCCCCTGATAGCTGCTGACCGAAAGTTTGTCTTTCTCATTCAACGAAAAAGCAGCCTTCCCATTTAAATCGTAAAAATTCAGTTGGTTGTTTTTAAGATCAGGATTGGAGGAAAGCTTCAAAAATAAATCCGCGTAGGTGCGTCTGCCACTGATGAGAAAACTTGAATTTTTTCCAAGCAAAGGCCCCTGTAAAGTCAATCGAGAAGAAATGGTACCAATCCCCCCTTCTCCTTGGATGCGATCTTTTTCACCTTCCCTCAGCGTAACGTCTATCAAGGAGGAAGCTCTACCCCCGAAGCTTGCCGGCATATTACCTTTATATAGATCTACTTTTTTGATCCCATCCGGATTAAAAACAGAGAAAATACCAAAAAAATGAGAGGCGTTGTACACGGGTGCTCCATCCACTTGCACTAAATTTTGATCCGCAGATCCCCCACGAACAAATAGCCCAGTGGTGCCCTCACCGGCAGATTTGACTCCAGGTAAGAGTTGTAGACTTCGCAGCAGATCCACTTCCCCAAACAAGGCCGGCAAAGACTGAAGGGTCTCCATGGACAGGGTAGACTTTCCCAATTCCAGATTTTTGACCTGCTCATCTCCTCTTTTTTCTTGAATCAAAACTTCTTCCAAGGAAAAATCCTCCGCCTTCAGGTAAAAGCGCTGTACTTTTTCCAAATCACGAACTTGAATGATGCGGATCGACTTTTCGTACCCGAGGTAGGAAAGGATGATTTTCGCAGGAAGGGTGGTTGCAGGAATATAAAAATTCCCATCCAGATCCGTTGCGGTTCCTTGTTGCTCTTTTCCCTCCCAATACACATTCACTCCCACTAGCACTTGGAGATTACCAGCATCCATCACCTGACCACGCAAAACAAGTTTTTCTTGTGGAAAAGCGGGTGAAGCGATTAAAAATAAAAGTAAAAAAAGTAATAGCCGATGAAAAGACATCTAATGAGTTGGTTCTTGCAGTTCATTAACCGAACGACTGCAAGAAATTAATGTTTGTTAATTCTGGGATTTCTTTTTGAAATGCAAAGCAGCCTTTGCCAATTTTCGCTTTCAAAGTTAGCTTTATTTCCTAATTTCAGGCCATGATTTGGGCATACCCGGATATCAAACTTACGCTCCTACTCGCTGGAATCTTTATTCTGCTGTATTTGCTTTACCTGAGCCGATTTTGGTCCATCAACCGGAAGTTGAAGGTGGAAAACCAGCGTCTTTTCACCAAATTGGTCATTCGCTCCGTCTATTTTATCTTGCTTTTGATTGCCTTTGCTGGTCCTTCCATTGGAGATTCCTTTAAAGAAGTAAAGGAAGAAGGCAAGGATATTTTCATTGCAGTTGACCTTTCTCAATCGATGATTGCAACTGACATTGCTCCTACAAGGCTGCAACGGATTCAATTTGAATTAAAAGAATTACTTAAGTCCTTTCCTTCCGACAGAGTAGGACTAATTATTTTTTCCACCGAGTCTTTCCTTCAGTTGCCGCTCACCTACGATCAAGCAGTTGCCAATTTATACATTGATGGTCTTTCTATCGGTTTGGTACCAAACCTGGGCACTGACCTTAGCACCCCGCTTCGTATGGCATTAGAGCGATTCCAAAACGATCAGAGTCAGGAAAAGAAATCCCGATCTGTGGTTTTGATATCTGATGGAGAGCATTTTGGCGATGACTTGGATGAGATTGCAGAGGAATTGGTTGACGAAGGGATCAAAGTCTTTTCTGTAGGGATAGGAACAGATCGAGGTGGTGAAATGGCTCGTGGCAACGGGCTTGTAATGGACCCTGACACAGGAAAACCAGCTTTAACCAAGTTAAATCGAGAACCCTTGCAATATATCGCTGCCGAAACAGGTGGTCAATACTTTGAAATATCGGATCAGGCCCAAGAAATGGGAGGCTTGATTTCAGCAATTGAAACCTTGGAAGGTGGAATTTCCACTACCCGCATGGTGGAAGCTAGTTCAAACAAGTATTTTTACTTTCTCTTGGCCGCACTTGCACTTGCCTTAGTAGACATGATTTTGCCCATTAAAACAATCAAACTCTGATGAGCTGGATCAAAGGAATCTTTTTGGTTTTATTGTTTTTACCTGCATCATGGACGCGGGTAAGCAGATTGAATGCTGCCATTGATCAAGCTGCTGCAAGCTATGCCGCTACAGAATATGCACAGTCTATCAAAGATCACCGCGTACTATTGGAAGAGTTTCAGTTGGTGTCTGAGTACTTAGATTTTAACTTAGGGCTTAGCTACCATTACGCCTCTCAACCAGAAGAAGCTGCGACAAACTTTGATAAGGCAAGCCAAAGTATCGATGAGCGGTTGTCCTCCTTTGCATTTAATCAAGGTGGAGTGGTGTTGGGGAACAAGCAGGATTATGAAGCAGCGCTAAGCAAATTTCAATCCGCCTTGATTCAAAACCCTCTAAATGAGGAAGCACGTTACAACTATGAATTGCTTGCTCGATGGCTGAAGCGAGATGAGGAGCGAAAGAATAAGAATGAGAATACGCCTGAACCCTCCGAGTTTGCCAAGCGTAAAAAAGCAGAAGCCGATCGACTTGTGGAACAATTTAAGTTCAAAGAAGCGTTAACCCTTATGGAAGCTGCACTTGCACAAGATGAGACGGTGGCTGCCTACCAAGATTTTATGACAAGTTTAAAAGACGTAGTCGAAATAAATGAAAACTAAACATCGCATCTACTTAGGATTGGCTTTTATGCTGTTTTTTGCAGTAAAAGTACAAGCACAGAGTGCAGGAGAGTTTTTCAATCGTGCAGCACGCTCCTATGTCAAAACAGCCAAGGAACAAGCACTCAAGGAGGTGAATGACGGATTGGCGAAGTATCCCAACGATGCCAAGCTCAAGGCATTGAAAGAAAAATTGAATCAGGAGCAGGAAGAAGAGCAGCAGGAGCAAAACCAAGACCAGCAGCAGCAGAACCAACAAAACCAAGAACAAAAAGACCCTTCACAAAAGGAAGATTCCAAGTCTGACCAAAAAGACGGAGAACAAACGAACGAAGACAAGGCCAAGGAAGGTCAAAAGGGGGAAAATCCTTCCCAGAAGAGCGATGAAGCAGGCCAAAATGGAAACGACCAGATGGATGCCAACCTCGCCGATCGACAGAAAAAGATGGAAGCGATGCGTGAAAAGCTAAAAGGAATGAATTTATCTCCTGAACAAGCCGCACAAATATTGGAATCACTTAATGCAGCGGAACTACGCTATATCCAAGACAATAAAAAGAAAGCGACGCAACGCCCTAAAAAAGGATTGCCAGATTGGTAAATCCATGGGCTGGTTTAGCTTCACCTAAACCCAAATTGATATGAATAAAGAAGTTTATATCCTTGCCGCAGTACGTACTCCACTTGGAAGTTTTGGAGGGAAACTGAGTGGCCTTTCTGCAACTGAACTCGGAAGTATAGCCATTAAAGGTGCATTAGCCAAGTCTGGTGTTCCCATGGAATCCGTCAATGAAGTTTTTATGGGCAATGTGCTTTCTGCCAATTTGGGCCAAGCACCCGCTCGGCAGGCCTCCATCGGCGCAGGCATTGGCTACCAAGTACCCTGTACCACCATCAACAAAGTATGCGCTTCAGGCATGAAAGCAGTGATGCTTGGAGCACAATCCATCGAATTGGGCATCAACGAAGTGGTGGTTGCTGGGGGAATGGAAAGCATGTCCAATGTCCCCTACTACGTTCCCAAAGCACGATTTGGCTACAAGTATGGAAATGCAGAGCTGACAGACGGATTGGTTCGTGATGGACTTTTTGAGGTTTATTACAAGTTTCCCATGGGCAATTGTGCGGAGAATACTGCCAAGGAAATGAATATCAGCAGGGCCGAGCAGGATGCCTATGCAATCCAATCCTACCAGCGTTCTGCAGCTGCTTGGGAAGCAGGGGCATTTGCCGATGAAATCGTACCTGTAGAACTCCAAGGTAGAAAAGGTGAATCGATTTTGATCACCGAGGATGAGGAATACAAGAATGTTGTTTTTGATAAAATACCTTCACTTAAGCCCGTTTTTGATCCAAATGGAACCGTAACTGCAGCCAATGCCTCGACCATGAACGATGGGGCTTCTGCCTTAGTTTTGGTGAGCAAAGAAGTGGTAGAAAAGTACGGGCTCAAGCCCATTGCCAAAATCAGAGGCTATGCCGATGCAGCTACGGATCCACTTTGGTTTACGACTGCACCTGCCTTGGCTATACCCAAGGCTTTGAGCCATGCGGGAGTAACTGCTGAAGAAGTTTCGTATTACGAAATCAACGAAGCCTTCGCAGCTGTGGCGCTTGCCAACCAGCGTGAACTAAACCTCGATAATAATCGCTTGAATGTATTTGGTGGAGCAGTATCGCTCGGTCATCCCCTAGGTGCCTCAGGAGCACGAATAATCAGCACCTTGTGCACTGTACTTCAGAAAAAAGAAGGAAGCATCGGTGTGGCAGGTATCTGCAACGGCGGAGGCGGTGCTTCAGCGATTGTGATTGAGAGGTTGTAAGGAGTAGATCTTCGCACAACTGCACGAAGGGTTTACTTTTTCTCTTGCTCCAGCTCCTTCGGAAAGCCAGAAGTAAATTCCATTCGTAAGCGGTCCTTTTCGGCTAGCACAAACATCGCTTCTACACCGGGTAAACTTTCTGCCAGTACCTTGGCTTTTTCTGGGCCCATTGCCATAAATGCCGTTGCCAAAGCATCAGCTTGCGTAGCTGAGGGAGCCAATACAGAAACCGAAACCATTGAATGACTTACAGGGAAACCTGTGGTCGGGTCAATTAGGTGAGATCTGCGATTGCCTTCCGCATCGATGTAAAATTTACGGTAGTTGCCCGAACTACTCAAGGCCAACTGGTTCAAGTTTACCTTGGTCAGCATGGAATTGGTTACTCCTAACTCTGCTTGCGATGGGTCTTCGATCCCGATGGTCCAATTTTCCCCTCTTGGATTATTCCCCTTTCCCTTCATCTCCCCTCCGATCTCCACCAAATAGTCCGAAACACCCGCTTGGTCTAATACTGCTGCAAGCTTATCTATGGCATAGCCTTCACCTAGGCCTGTTACATCCAATTTAACACCTTCTTCAGCTGCAAAATACCCTGAATCTGCCACGATAAGCTTCGTTTCGAATCCTACCAAACTTTTTAACTCCGCCACTTTTGCGCTATCCATTTGCTCCCGCTGTTCAAAAGAAAAGCCCCAGGCCTTAAGCAATGGGAATAAAGTGGGTTCAAAATAGCCTTGACTTTGCAAATGAAACTTTCGACTAGAATCAAGCATATCT
>Ga0209400_1000875_pt1 | contig 25837 bp, 33 predicted proteins | sample M_130807_EF_Meta_FD_187313 | JGI IMG/M metagenome (GOLD analysis project Ga0209400, IMG submission 187313) | Freshwater microbial communities from Lake Montjoie, Canada to study carbon cycling - M_130807_EF_MetaG (SPAdes) (version 2) | ecosystem: Environmental > Aquatic > Freshwater > Lake... | reverse complement strand
ACGCAAGCTGGACGGATGTGGACAGGGATGACTGCGACGCACCTGGACAACTGTTCCGTCGCAGAGCTCACATATCCAAGATGACCAAGCAGAAGATGGTCATCACCCAAAGCGGAGGGCGTGACATATGATCGGTAGATCTATCGACCCAAAGTATATCATGACCAATGCCAGCCAAGCTTACTATGGCCGCAGACTGAATAAGAAAGACTGGCAAAAGAACGTCAAGATGGCGAACCGCCAGAGCCGAGCCACTATCGCGCTCAAGCGTAAAGAAGGCTTGGAGTATCAGTATGCGTTGACCGATATTTATCGGACCATCGTAAAGAAAGCTATGATGACCCCCGATGAGGCTTATCAACGAAACAAGGTAACCAAGAAGCTTGGGCTTGCTTGGGTTCTCTGCGGATGAGTGTCGAGCGAGTTAAATTGTGGATTTGGCTGGCTTGCCAGACTCCATCACCCAAGCTTTGGCACGGAAACAACTAGTCGAGTAGACCAACTGACCTGCTGCCCGCGGGCAGGTCAGAAGTCTGGCCGATAGGCTGGAAACGAAAGTAACACTAACCAAGAAAGAATCAGTAAATATGAAACTGAATAACGAAGGTAAAATAGTCATTGAAGTGAAACACGGCGTGTCTTCGGACGGAAGTCTGAACGGCCGTTATTATATGGCCAGCATTGAAGGCTGGACTGGTGAGGGCTTGACCGAGGAGGACGCGGTGCGCGATGCGCATCAGTCCCGTGCGGAAGCTTTGACCAAGCTTCACCACAACAACCGCGCGTTTGGTACTCGGTTAACCTTTGAGGTTGCCCAATGATTTGGGGCGACTTCTTTGAGGTGATGACTATCATCATCCAGTTATTGATGGCATTCATGATCATCCCAGCGTGTCTTGTGTGTAGCGCGATTCTCATCGTGCGTCTTCTCAAGATAGTAGAAAAGGAGATCAATTGAAAGCTGGCGACAAAATCTGGGTAGATGCCCAGATGATCGAGATCCTAAAAGGTCATAACTTGGGGCGGAAGTTTCGCCTCAACACTGGTGTGGCTGAGGTGGCTGGCGACATCTACCCCGACGACACCATCGTGCCCAATGAACTGAACGTGAAGATTGGTGATGCTCGATGGACAAAGCTTGCCTTGGGTGAGCTGGAACGTCCGTGGCGTTACCCAACCTTCCGCCGTTTGCTTGCGGTTATCCGCTCGTGGACTGGTGACTGGTTGTTCCGTGCTCGCAAGCTCGAGCAGGGAATCAGTATTGAAGAAACAATTAACAATGAGGAGAACGACAATGATCAAAGTTAAGCTTGGTTGGGGGTGGATGCGTTTCCACTTCTTCGCGAACAAATTCAACAATGCCATCGTGGCTAACGTGGAGTTTCGGCCTCTCGGCTTTGAACTCTATCGCGGTAGTCATTCGGTAATGATCTACTTGGAGCTTGTCATCGGCACACTGATGGTGAGGTTAGGCAAATGAAAGCTGACAAATACTTAGATACTTGTACAGAAGCAGAGTGTGAGTTTGTATACGAGAGATTTTATGGCCAATCGACGCACGAATTGGTTGAAGATCTACTAAGTTACATTGACCACGAACCTATCAAACAATTAGTCGAAAACTATAGAAAGGAAACAAAATGAGTAACACCGATAAATTGAAAGCCGCATTGCAGGACTTTGTGGACTTCCACAACGACCCGAACATGCCGATGACTGAACTTGTTAAACGGGCCGAACAAGCCTTGGAGGAAACCAAATGAGTTATCCTATCGAAGTCGTAGCCGAGAAGGGAACGCTCCAGCGCAGGCTGGGGCTAACCCCTATCGACCGAACAGCAACCGCAGACTTCCCGAAAGGGAAGGTGACCATCAGAACAAACAGAGTTCCTACCTTGTCAGAGGGCGGAGCTTATGCGTTCTACTACTCCAACCCCAAAGGTTATAGAGCAGTGTGTCACGTCGGCCCTGTGTTTGAATACACAAGCCAAGGAAGGGTTGCCAGTGATGAAATGTATTATCACTTCAATTCTGGAGTCTTAAAGAAGAGTGAACTCGACGCGTTTGTCGGAACCATCAAGGCCATCGAAGCCAAAGTCGATGCCCTTATGAGAAAGGAATCCAATGGCTACCAAGAAGAAATCTAGTAAGAAGAAGCTAACCAAAGACGAGTTTATTCGTATTCTTCAGGGCAAGTCGACCAAAGAGTTGGCCGCAAGAATGAAGATACTAAAGTTCATCGACATCTACGCTGACGACGAGCACAAGGAAAACATCATCCTACTCGATGGCTTGGACAAAGCTTTCCTCGGGCTTTCCCATCGAGATGGACAACACGGAACACAAGTGGCGGTGTATGGAATCTATTCCTGCATTCACACACTTCAACTCGACAACAAGTGGAGTTGGGATGAAGCTGAAGAATACTTCTACTTCAATACCCGCTGGGCTTATGTTGGCGAGTATACCCCGATGTTCATCGAGGAGATGATGCGATGAATGCCAAACTGACACCTCAAGAGATTAGGCAGGGCGACACCGTTTGGTGGCGCGGAAGCTTTGGCAACGAGGGATGGCAAGAGGCGAAAGTCAAACGCATCGAACTCGTTCGTCCAGGTGAGAAAGAAAATGGACTCCTTGTGCCTTGGGTGCCCACAACCATTATCGAGAACTGTGTTTTCGATCTGGACAATGGGCATTGGGCATATGGCTACCAAATCAAACCAGTGGAGGAAGCTATATGATAATGCTGAACGGACGGGTTGTCGACACTAGCTCACTTGAGCTCGAAGGTATTGATGGCAGAGACGCTCCAGACTTCTGCGATGCATTCTTTAGTGCTGGCCAGTATAAGGATGGCACTAAGATGAGTGACGAGGATCTTGATGCGTTAAAAGAAAATCATCCCAATCTTTTTTATGATCTGATTTATGATCATATGGTGGATTAAAGGAGGATATATGAAACCATTGATTGTTTATATTGAAGACGGAATAGTTGGCGGATATAAGTTGCCCGAAGGAACAACGCTCTACGCTGTTGATCTAGACTCTGCGAAAGAGAATGGAGAAGAATGTAGAGCAAGAGCTTGGATGAAGAAGAAGGCTGATGGTCAAATCGTAAATGACCTCAGTAAATTCGCTGGGTGGTATCGTGCATGAGATTCTTCTACCACTTCAACAAACCTTTGACGCAACGACGCAAAGATATCTGGTGGACAATCCACTACCAGAACCAGTGTGTCCCCATCAAAGGCTTTGAATGTCGTGTGGCTACACACGATCGTAAACGCAAGAAGCAACCACTCGCAGTTGTATGGGGCGATGCCAGTAGCATCGTCATTCAAGACAACCGCGCAATCATTACATAAGGAGTAACCAATGAAAAAGAAAAAAGCAAAGGTAACAGAGAGAGTTATGACGATCGACAGGAAAGACGGAAACCTCAACGGAGTTCCATTTATTCAGTTCCTAGTAGCGATGCAAGGGCTGGAAGCTTTGAATCGTGGAATGATGTTGACTCGAGTCGCAACTTCAGGTCGTTGTATGGAGATTATATCCCAGATCACTGGTCGGAAATACAAACGCACCGACAGGAACAAAGCATTGTATGATGCGGAAGTAATCATGCATTCGCTTCGTGAAGAGAAGAGACAGCTAGCCGAGGACGCGGCACTCGCATGAGAATCGAAGTAGAGAAGGATGATGTTAAGTTCGAATACGACGGCAAGAAGTATTCGGTAACTGGCACAGCCATCCACAATACCGAGAAGGAAGACATCGGTATTGGTTCTTATGAGTTCTGGGGTTCGCGCGGTTATGACAGCCAGATTGTCAACCAAAGCGAGTTCTCAGAATGTGAGTTCGATAGCTTGGCAATCTATCCAGACGAGGGAATGGAAGAAGTTCCAGAACCTTCTAAAGAACTTGTCGAGGCTGCGCAGGAAGCTCTGTATTCCGCGACCTACGAAATCGCGGAAGAACGGGCTGTCGAGTTAAGCGACTAAGAAAGGAGGTTTGTATGGCAAAGTTCAAAGTTGAAATCAATACGGACAACGCGGCTTTCGGGGACAACCCCGAGATTGAGTTGTCTCGTATCCTTGAGTTACTTGCTGAAGAAGTTGCAGATGGTGCTTGCGAAACTTATTCGATTCGTGATGTAAATGGCAACACAGTAGGCAAAGCTATTTGGTCTTGACGGTCAGACCCCGCGCGCCTGATGAGGGCGTGTCGGTCTGCCCGTGTGGGCGGAAACAAACGAAAACCAAAATGAAAGGACACAATATGGAACTAACAATACCATCAGAAGTGGTAGATGAGTTCGGTCGGGCGACCGAGTGGCTCAAACTATCTAATGAGAAACGCAAAGAGTATCGGAGTCTATTCCTAGAATCCGCGAAGCAAGGAATCAAAAGCTGGGTAGGCCAGCACTTCACGGTTCAGATGGATGAGCACGATAAGGCAAGGCTCGCAAAGCCATTGCTTAAGTCTAACCTGCTCAAATACTTGACCGCAGATCAAGTTAACCACGTGCTCGAAGCTTCGACAGTAGAGTCGGAGGAATGGCACTTCACCGCTCGGAGGATTCCGACAGGTGAGTGAGGCTGTAAAGATTGCAAACGAGATAACAAAGTGGGATGGCTACGCTTTGTTTGACAAAGACAATGTATTACTCAACGACAAGTTATTCACACACTACAAACGGGCGCAGAAAATTGCTTCCTGTTACGAGAATGGTGAAGCCATCATCTGGAAAGTTGAACTGAACAGAAAGGAAAAAGTCAATGATAATTACGTCATCTAGAAACACGCCAGTATCAAGCGGGGTTACCGACACGATCGACTACAAGATCGATGTGTCCAATCTCGGTCATATCGCCAGTATCCTACGCAAAGCTTACTCTGACCCAATCAGAGCGGTTGTGCGTGAGTATGGCACCAATGCCTGCGAGGGTCACATCCTCAACGGCAAGACGGACAAACCCATCCAAGTCTCGCTTCCTACTGGTATGAAGCCAGTCTTCACGATTCGTGACTTCGGCCCTGGACTTGGCAAGGTCAAGTTCCAGGAATTGTTCTGCTCGTATGGCGGTAGCGACAAGCGGGCAAGCAACGCCTTCACGGGCTGTCTTGGCATCGGTTGCAAATCGTATGGCGCGTACACAGACGCGGTTACGGTCACCGATTACAACGATGGCGTGAAGCGTATCTGGAACTGCCACATCGACGAGAGTGAGGTGGGCAAGGCATCGCTGTTAAGCGAGACCAAGACCAACGAACCCTCTGGTGTTGAAATCTCGATTCCAGTTCGGCCTCAAGACATCGGTCGATTTCGCAGCACTGCGATTCAAGTCTATCGTGTCTTTGATGTCCGTCCCGACATCGTTAACCTATCGCCAGAAGAGAAGAAAGAATATGCTAGCCTTGGTCACAAGGAAGGCATCATCAAGGGCAAGAACTGGGCTTTCAATGGTGAAGGTTCTAGCTGGCTCCAGATGGGTCTTGTGCTTTATCCGCTCAAGTCCGACTTCTCTGGCTCACCAGTAATCAAGCAGTTGATTGACGCTGGAGTCTACGTGCGGGTGGAGCTTGGCGATGTCCAAGTTGCTCCGTCTCGTGAGGACTTGCAGTATTCGCAGAAGACAATTCAAGGCTTGGTCAAGAATCTTAATCCAGTCATTGACTCGATGGGTTCGACCTTGCTTGCTGACATTCAGTCTGCTCCAGATTACTTCCAAGCTCACTTGATCTTGAGGAAGTTCACTGGCACTGGTGGATATAGTTCTTCCAGCTTCCGTGAAGGTATCGTCAAGAAGCTGAAAGGCAAGCTGAAGTGGAAGGGAATCGATATGCATGAGGATAATCGTATACCCCTGTGTGCTTCGCCTCTCAAGAAAGACCAGACTGAAATCGAGTTGCTTAGATCTCACGGCATCACCGCTATGAGCATAGGCAAGCGTAGTTGGGGCAAGGCTAAGTTCAATGTCGATCGCTCCGTTGACGAGCTGATTGTCCACAAGGACACACTCGTCATGATCAACGATACTGGCACTGGCTCTGGTGAAGCTCGCGTTCGTCACTGGTTGATGAACGGCGGGCCTAATGGAGCGACCGTGACTATCATCAACTTCAAAAATGGTGGCAAGGAGTTTCTCAACAAGACTCTGCCGTGGTTTGCAACGACGACATTCCAACAGGTGTCGTCTCTGCCCATGCCCCCACCGAAACAAAAAGGTGTGGGTGCGGACGGAGTTGAGGTTGAATACGACAAGAATGTCAAACACACCAAGGGGAATGTGTTTGGCTTATATGCCAAGTATCAACGCCAAGACAAGCGTAGTGACTATTGGGGAATCTCAGCAGTACCTACGGCTGGCAAGAAAGTATACGTAACACTCGACCAATTCAAGTGGTCAATGCCTGGTAAGGACTTTGATATGGAGGAGTATTATCCTCTACATCGGGCAAAAGAATACTTGAAAGCAATCGGGTATTGCGATCAAATCTATGGCGTGAAGGAAGCTGATGTTGACAAGAAGGTTGATGCAACTTGGACTAAATTACAGGATGCAATCGAGCAGGGGACACAAGCCTTCCTCAAGGCTAATCCCGACAAGGCTCAGAAGATTGCTGATCGTTATGCCGTCTTGAGTTTCTTCAACTCTCGGCAAACTTATCACACCGATAGGCTTAGGAAAGAGGGTTGCTTCTTTGAACGATCTTCTTTTGATCGTTGGGCTAATCCCAAGACTGGTCCACTCAAAGACATCAAGTCCGACAGCCCATTCCGAATCTTTATGGATAAGGTTCTGGAGATGATTGGCGGACTGGAGAACGATGAGAAAGACTTGCCAGCCTGGCTTGAAGAACCACAGAATACTTGGGCTCTTGGCCGATCGAATAACGATGATAAGAAAGGTGTATACCAACAGCTCAAAGCGTCGTTGCCTAAACCTTCTTATGATCTGAAAGGTGAGGGAACTGCAATAGCTTCGAGGTACCCATTATTCCGCCACAACAACTGGCAGACAGACGTAATGGAGTACGCAACAGAAGGCACTGTCGAGTATGTGCATCTTGTAGATGCAGCTCGCAAAACAAAATAAAAAACGAAAGGACACAATAAGTATGAACTACATCATAACTGACGAAACAATAACAGCGGTCATCAACGGGAAGTCTTACACTCTCCGTCGTGACCACGCAAATGCAAAGATGGTAATTAACGCGATCGCAGAAGGTCGCGCGGAGGGTGACATCGAGGAATTGATGGACATCACCAAGGCGCTCAACGCCTACCTTGGCAACTCCGTTGAAGTCAAGGACGGTTCGGTGTATCACCGCGGTGAGATCGTTGACGAGCGTATCGCCAAACGAATCCTCGCCTTTATGGAGGAATCTCTCCCAGTAGAACCGATGACTCGGTTCTTGGAGAATCTCTACAACAACCCGAGCCACAATAGTCGCGCTCAACTCTACCAGTTCTTGGAGCACAAGAACATGCCTCTTACTGAAGATGGCTGTTTCTTGGCCTACAAGTCGGTTGATCAGAACTACATGGACCACCACACTGGCAAGTTCTCAAATCGAGTTGGCCAGGTGTTGTCCATTGCTCGACGCAGTGTGGATGACAATCCCGAGAACGGATGTTCTTACGGATTCCACGCTGGCTCGCTTGAGTACGCTGGCAACTTCGGTGGCTCCGATCGTCGGGTCGTGATCGTCAAGATCAACCCCGAGGATGTGGTATCGGTGCCCAATGACTGCGGGTTCCAGAAGCTTCGTACTTCCAAGTACGAGGTTGTCGCGGACTACACGGGACCGCTGCCCAAGACGTACGCAGAAACGTACGACTCCACCGAGGACGACATCTACGACGAGGAAGATGTTGAGACCGATGAATCTGACAGCGACAACAGCCTTGTCACGGCCATCCGTGCCGCGGCTCATCAGTTGCTCGACGCAGTATCGAATCGCTAACCATTCGGGGCGGGTGGGCAAATCCCACTCGCCCCATCTGAAAGGAATTTATGATCTATAACAAAAAAGAATTGAGAGATAGAGTTGCTGATCTAGACCCGAAGGAAAACTGCTACGTCTTGATGTGGACAAAAGACGAGTTTGAATGTTACTTCGGGGAACAAGAGTTCAGCAAGAACGACTGGGAAGCTGTGCTTCAAGGTCTAGATACTGAGAGTGAGGAACAATCCATAAAAGAAAACATAGAGATTGAACTCCAAAATTTGATCGACGAAAAGGAGGCTGCATGATTGAAACAGAATATAAAGGAAAGCAAGCCAAAAATATAGCGGGGACTAAGTTACCGCAAGGTTTAGGCTGGCATAAAGAAGATGTGGTCATCATAGAAACATTGAAGCTTCGAGGCGGTGATGCCTCAACCCTTCTACCCGAATGGTGCGAAGCAACTGGGCTGGATAGCAACAATAATCTAGTTCGCAAGGAACGATTCGAAGGCAAGAAACCCTGGAATCAAAAAGATGAGAACAAGAAGATCTACACCCGTGAACTCAGAATCACTGTTTAAAAATAAGAAAGAGGCGGAGAAGATAGTCGGCACTCTATCTAAGCCTTCCAAAATGCCTGGGTTCGCATACTCGACCCCAGCTAAACGCTGCCTCATTGGGCAGAAAATGAGGAAGGTTGCGGGTAGTATCTGTGCGTTTTGTTACGCACTGAAGGGGCGTTATGTGTTTCCAAACGTCGTAGCGGCGATGGAAAAACGTTTCAAGTCTCTGACTGACCCGCTTTGGGTGAAGGCAATCTCACATCTAATCAGCAAAACTAAGAATTCTTATTTTCGCTGGCACGATTCGGGAGATCTCCAAGGCGTATGGCATCTAAAGAATATTGTTGAGGTAGCGAACAACCTACCAAACATTTTCTTTTGGTTGCCGACCCGTGAGTATGCCTTTGTATCAAGTTACATTGAGCAAGGTGGATTGGTTCCAGACAATCTGTGCATTCGGTTGTCGGCTCTAATGATGGATGGCCCCGCCCCAGTGGGCATTGCCAATCGTCTTGGGTTGACGGTATCGGGTGCTAGCATGACTGGTAACTTTAACTGCCCATCCTCGAAGCAAGGAAACAAATGCGGTGGATGCCGCAAATGTTGGGATAGAAGTGTATTCGCAATTGATTACAAGAAGCATTAAAATATATGAGCCTAATAAATAGAGCATCGGTTAAGCGGTCGGCTTTGGACTTGGCAAATGCCAAGTTTAAAGAGAGAAATAAGACGAGGCTGGAGATGGGCATCGCCCCTATGAAGTCAGCACCGTCGAGAGTTAGTAGTGAATTCATTGATACCTTTGAAGCCAAGGTCATTGGCTTGTTGGGTTCTATGGTTCACGAGCACAAGTCAGGAGCAACACTATGAATTGTTATTGCATTACAAATCCAACGGAACAAAAGTTCTTATCGATCGATGAAACGTGGGTGGACTTTATCACGGGTATCCGTAATGACTCCATCCGAGGCTACACCTCTGAGGAGATGGAAGCCTTGAACAACGATGCAACGAAGCATGGAGGCGAGGTGCGACAGCATCCGTCTCCCGACGGAGTCACACTTCCCTTGTTTTATGACTGGGGTACGTGAAGTATTTGAGGGACTGAAGTCCCGAGAGGTCAGCCGTTATGTCAACTACTGGGATAAGATTAAGCCCAAGTCTCGCAGTGACGAATGGCGCTTCTGGGTCTTCTCGATTCTTGCGGCCAACTTCGGTTGGAAGCAGAACGTGAAGGCATTCAACGCAATCAAGAATCGCAACTCGTGGAAGTCCGACCTTGGCAAGTTACAGTTTGAACTGTACCAAACCAGGACTGGACTGTGGCGGACGAAAGCCGTGAGCATCTGGAAGTTTGACCAGATGTTTCAGGGTAAGCCCCACATCTTCGAGCGTTATTCTAACGAGCCGTTGACGCAATACCGTGACAGGATTGCGGATAACGTGCCGGGATTGGCGATTGCTAAATCGAGCTTCTATGTGGAGATGAAGCACCACGAAGAGTCAAACGTTGTTTGCCTCGATCGAAGGGTGTTGAAGTCCATCCACAAGAGGGACAGAAACGTGAACAGGACTGACTACCTCGCGCTTGAGAACGAGTGGCAGACTTGCTCACAGGAATACGGTATCCCAGCGGCTACCGCCAGGTTCATCTGGTGGGATAAGTTGCAGGGGTATAAAAATAGTCGGTACTGGAGTGAGGTATTAGAATGAATATGAAAAAAGTAAACGGTGAGATTATGTGGGGTGCTGGGGACAGCATCCATCAAATCTCTTTTAACGCAGACGTGGACACAGCAAACGAAAAGGTGGACAACCTTAAACTTGAACTGGATCCGGCATTTCTTGACGACGTTCTTCAAAACGTCTACAAGGCTGGAGCAGACGAGGCCCTTCGTTTGGCTTCTGTCCAATCATGAAAGATAAGAACAACAAAGCGTTAAATATGTTGATGATTATACACCTATGCTTCACACTCATAGGTATGTTTGTGGTTACTTGGTCAATCTATTGTATGGCCATAGGAACCTATTCTCATGCGTGTGAAGTGGTACAAAAGAAGCTACTGCTAAGATGATGATCTAGAAATTTTCACCTATCCAGGTTTCGAAATCATCTAATTTATTCCCGAGTTCCTCGGGGGTGATGATACCCAAGGAACAAGCACGTGCAAATTGCAAAATATCCGTGACTTGTTCTGGAAGTATCGCCAACTCCGGGGACTCGGGAATATTTTTTGTCACAATTTTATCCTTCTACCTATAAGTATACACACAGTTTTAATAATTGAAAGCGTGACAAGGCACGTTAGCCAAATAATATCACGCTTTGTGTTCCTCATTTCCCCAGTTTGTTTCAGCCATATTGACTTGGCAACCCCATTAGTCAGCATTGAATTGTGCCCAAGAAGCTTGCAGAAGCAAAGTTCGGTGAACTATCCGAACAGTTCCTCCGTGTATTACTGGCCGCGGCTGCGGTTGATGGTAAATCGGAAGAGCTGGTTATTACCCGAAAGGCTTTCCATGAGTTAAACGAAAAGCTTAAGGAGGGTTATAACCCAGAGATAGACGTATGGTTTGAGGGAGACGAGCTTCACGTTGCTCTAGCCTGGAGCGAAGTACCTGTTGTTGGGTTTAGAAAAATCCGTGGCCAAAAATAAAAAGAAAAAGGTTAAGAGCTTAATCGATCATTCGCATCGGCCGCGCCAGGGCCTGCTCGACAAGGTTGCCAAGCTGGCGTTATACCACAAGAATTAGTGCCTGGGGTATCAATACTTACCCAATCCACGCCCCGTATTAGAAACCTTAGGCATAACGTAAGGCTTTTTCTTTTCTACTTTAAGAGATGGCGATTTGTCAGTCGGCATTTTTGCGTTTTTTTGATTCAGGTTCAGGGAATAGTTCTTCATAACATTAGGGAAAAAGCCCTGTTTTTTCTAAAGTATCTCGGACTCGAGCTTGCCGAGCTTGTTGTTTTACTTCCAATTCGTCTATTTTCCGCATGGATTTAAGCTCTTGAATTTTTTTCTCGATAGCGTTGCGTTTATTTTCTAGTTCTTCAATAGCCTCCGGCGTCACAATTACGCCTGGCCTTTGGTCAACGCTTATAGTTTTAATTTTTGGAGCTTCACTTTTTACGCTTGATACAAATTCAGATATGGAGTCCATGCGTAATTTATCGGGCTCGGCTTTTGTCGCCTCGGACGACAGCGCGTTATTTTTTGTATAAGTATTCTCCAATTCTGCTCTTAATTGTTCCAAGAGAGTGCGCGGTGAGGTCGAGGCCGCGTACTTTATGGTTGGGATTATGTCATTAAAATCCATATTATTTACCCTTCGATTTGCCAGGAAGTTTGACCAGAGATGGTTTTCCTAAACCAGTTCCAGATCCTAGCTTTATGTTTTCCATCCTTGTTCCGGTAGATTCATTAAATGTTTTCGAGCCGCCCATGTAATTTGTGGGGGCAGCTTTAGAATTAGCCGCTTCACCCCTTAGTCCGATCGGCCCTGGTTGACCTTTATTCGGATCACCATATTGTTCTACCGGGGCTGGGGGATTTTTAGCCATCTGACGCATTGCGTCGGCAGCCTGCCCAGAACTGCCGGCTCCCTGCCCCAAAGATCTCCTGTAAAAAGAGTACTCCGCGTCGGTCATAGCCCCAATCCAGCGAGCCCGTGCTTTACTTTCGCGTTCCATTTGATCCCCAAAGCCAGCTCTCGGTTTTGACGGATCAAAGTTTGGGTCTACTGGATCGTAAAACTTTGAAGGAATACCTTTATTCCAAAAAGCGTATTTAGGATCATACAAAGGATCCAGAGTACCTTGGTAACCTATTGGGCTGGCAGCTCCTGTTCTGGGGTCAACACCGGGCCTGTATCCAAACTGAATCCCAGAGACTCCGGTACCGCCACCTCCTTGGGAGGACTGGGCCGACGACCCTTGTTGTTGGCCGGAACTTCCAGCACTAGAGCCCCCAACACCCGGTACTAATTGATTGCGTAACGTTCCAAGTGAAGCATCAAGCTTTGCTAGATTAGTTCCAGACATCATTGTACCACCCCCCGTCGTCCCCCCAGTTACGGGGGGTTCATCGGGGTATCCCATTACCGTCGGAGTTCCTTGCTTATAGGGTTTTCCACCCCGAGGGATCAATCCATTAGCATATCTTCCGGTAATTGGATTAAAATCGCCGAGGGGGTCTCCCTCTACAGTCGGAGTTGACGCTTTATTCGCCATGAATGCATCATAATCATCTGCATACATTGTCTTTACTTTTGGATCAAAATTTTGTGTGAACGTAGGACTTTTAAGATTTGCGGAAGGCAATTTCACAGAAAGATCTGGCGTCTTAAAAGAAGGCATTCGAAGTGCTGGGCCGGAAGGACCTCTTGGCATAGTTGGTCTTCTTGCCATAATTCCAACACTATATTCTTTTCCTAACCCTAAATTTTTTGCCGCATCGTAAGAATTAACCGCCATATTATTTTCCTTTTGATTTTCCTGCCGCACTTAATGCGATAGCAATAATTTGAGCCCTCGGCCGAGGCGTTCCACCAGCCCCACGAGCCTTACCTTTTTTCTTATTATCGGCGTAAAGTTCGCTGATGTTGGCGGAGACATTTTTTCCTAGAGGCATGGGTCTATATTATAGGGTAGGGGGTGGGGGGTCAAGAGCCCTTTTCAAGTTCATCCTCAACACCATCGGAATCCTTATCTTTAAAGGAGGACGGGTCGCGGGTGAAGATTCTTTTAGCTAACATATACCTTTCCTCGGCGGTCATCTCCACCCAAACCTCAGTCCTACCTCTTGGCTTCCAGAGGATTAGGATCACCACGATCGCCGTAAAAAATAGGACGGGCCAAAAGATCATTTACCTAGTCCCGTTTTTTTCTTCCAGCTTATACGTTCCGAGCTTGTCTTTTTCTTTGCCGACGAGTTGCACATCGACTTGGTGGGCCGGCAGGCCGGGTAACTTCCTCCGCTGTCCGCCGACTTCCGACCACACGGACCGCCAGTCTTGCAGTTAATCCACCCCTTCCCCTTGTTCCTGGAAAACCAACCATGTAGACCCTTATTCTTTTCAAGATCAAAGGCCATTATTTTTTACCCTTGTTCCCCCAGTTTGCTGCTCCAACTTTTCGGCATTTGACTAGTGCGCCACTGGCGTATGCGGAGGGCCACACGGAGTATCTAGATTTTACCTTGCGAGTGCAGGCATCGTTAGCTTTCTTTTTTCCTAGGGGCATATTAGTATTTTCCTTGTCTGTTGCTGGGGTTGGGGGTGGTTGCTCCGCCCGGACCAGACCATAGATTTTTACAAGCCCAGTAACGAGCGCTTAGTTTAGTTCCGGGAGAGTCGCAGTTGTGGCGAGCCCGGAAGGATTTGCGAGCTGCGGCGGAGTAGTTGTTGCCGTATCCTTTGGCCCCAAAGTGTACAAGTTTTTCCTGCCCGTTCTCACAAGCTTTGACCATGCGTTTCTTGCCTGGCCGAGTGCTCGGTCGAGGCTTATTGCAAGGCATGCTGGCTTTACCCAATGGCATAACATTAGTCTACGGTCTGACTTTTTGGGTACAAGATGCCTTCTTGATTTTTTTCTAGAAGAACTTGGTATAGAATTGCTTTTTTAATTGGGTTTGCAACTTGAGGGACAAGGGTAACAAACTCGACTCGGCTCATCTGCTCAAGTTGCGGTATCATCTGGCCAAGCACAGCTCGAATCTCTTTTCCGGCCCGTTGCGCCCATTCATATCTCTCGTCGTCGGATAGTTCTCGCTTTAGTTGATAGAAATCATCCACAGAAATCGGTTCCCCATTGGCTCTTTTTTGTTCGGATAGTTCCATCATCGCAAAATCTTTAAGAGGACCAGCCCCCCAATCCAAAGAGGTTCTATTGGCGGCGAACAAAGAAATCAACTTGTCGTGAATCGCTTGCTCACTTCGTTCCCCGTTGTCATACGCTTGCGAATCAACGCCGACAGTAGTCACGCGGCGAAGAAACGGAAGTGAGTTTTCAACTTGAGCTTTTACGTTATAGCCCAAGAAGTTAAGGTCTGGTCTGCCCACTTTAGACGCGAAAGGAACAGACTGCATAAAGGTGGATAGTAATCCTTCCTGATAAGGTCTTGCAGTAGGAGACCCAACTATTCCGTTAAATAATTGTTCGACGTCTCTAAGGGTTGCGTACCCGGGGATTAAACCCCCAGCGACATTCCCAACGGTTTTAACAAGATTTGTCATGATCCCCTTCGCATCTCTTTGCCCAACCCCCGGGGACGTCAGCGACATAATCTGTCGTATCCCCGACAAAGCCGCCATATCTAAAATTCCATACATAGCCAACGCCCCGCCGGTTAATCCCCCTAGAATGACGGACTCTGCGGTAGACCGCTTGTCATATCGAATGGCTTCTACCATGGCCCCCGAGAGAATCAAAGGCCCGGATAGACCAACAGGGAATCCTTCAAAACTAAAGAACCTAGGCTTTCCATCTTTAAACTTACCAACCTGAATAGATCTGAGTTTTCCTCCGCCCGCAAAGAAAGCTTCTCGCTGGGCGGGATCGGAAGGTCCCTTAAAATGAATGTTAAGATATGGATCGTCTTCGCCGCCAATTGCCTCCCGAAATAAAGTCATCAAAGTTCCTGTGAAAAGGTACCCTAAGATTTGTTTTCCTAATAGCAAATCGTGCTCTACCGTACCGGCGACAGCTGGCGGTCTATAATATTTAGTATCTTTCAACATACCCGCCGACCCTCGGTATAAACGAACCGTAGAAACTACGGGCATAAAATTTAAAACTTCATTTGCTAAGCTTGATCCTGTTTTTAAAAATTTAATAAACAACCGGGTGGGCCACGCCTTGGCAGACAGACTCGTTAAACTATCCGCGAGCAACCCAAACCACCCCTCAAAATCATTAGTGAATGTAGCTTGCGCGCCAAAAGCTTTTGTTTTTGTAGTTAAATTTTTTACACTTTCTTCTTCTGGTCTTCCTTGTTCCAAAATTTCTTCAACCCGCAGGGCTTGTTGCTCTGGGGTTAAGTCAAATTCTTTGGCCTCCGCTTCGGCTCTGGCTTCCGCTCGTTTCCTGGCTTCGGGAGTTAAATTCAAAAGCCGAGTTACCTCTAATTCAATTTCATCATTTGATTCTAAACCTTGAGAAATAGCTATATTAGTTGCTTCCGCAATCTCATACATTTTTTGAGAGGAGATTCTATTAATGGCATCGCCAGCCGCCATTGCTCGGCCAAAGAAAATAAATGGCGCTAGGGCCCCATATTTACTACTGATAAGTTTTGAGTCTAAAGGTACTCTGTACTCCTGGCCCAATACGTTGACTGGAAGTTCAGGCTTCACGGTGCCAGGTTTCCCGGCCCGATAATCTTCAGCTTGTTTTAGGATTGCCTCCCACAGATTGACTCCCCCCAGCTCTTGGGTTAAAGCGTCTCGAACGTTTGAATAATCTCCGTTAAAGAAAACATTCATAGCCGCGTTTAACGCCGGCTTTTCACCAACAAAAATCGCCGAGTTTAAATCTAATGCGCCTTGCACGTAAGCCTTGCCCCGGGCCTTATCCCCAAACGCTGACCTTGCAGATCCCACCGCAGCTAGAATCCCCGCATTTAATTCGTTGCTGACAAGGGCAGACCAACCGTTAATTCCTATGGTTCCAACGCCCGCCAGCAAATTAGAGGTTTGGTAATTAACAATCAATTCACCCCATACTTGCGGAGAAACTAACTTTACATATTGATACATCTCGGAAATTTTTTTACTGCGGATCATTCCGGCGGGGTAAAGGGGAAGGTCTTCGATTAATTTGTTTAATCGTTTGCGCTCTTCTTCTTTTAATTCCGGTAAGCCAAGCTGAGAATGCATCTGGGCGAATACTTCGTTATCATTGAGCACTCCAAGATTCGCCGCCTCTATGAGTTTATCCAAAGCTGACCGCATTTTACGAGTCTTACGTTCTTTCTTGGCCTCAAACCTTTTTTTAATTCTTTCAAGTTCCAGCTTACGCTCACTTGCAATCAGCTCGGTTAAACCTTCTCGAAGAAAATCTGTTACCTGCTTTTTCTGCGCCTCGTCTAGTGTCGTGTTTTGCGTCAACAGAGCCCCGAGCTTGTTTTCGAAATCCATGATATCACCCTTACTGCTACGAATTAATCCGCGAACATTTGTTTGAGGACCCCCGATTGACTCGAGGGAACGAATCGCTTGCTTCAAGTTTGAAACTGTAAAGGGGCGACCAAAAGCTTCCTCGATGAACGGCTCTAGGCCCATCAATTCTTCCTCCGTGTAAACCTCTTTTAGTGAGTCCCGAACGTTGTCAATGAACTCTGAGACTTCGGGATACTTGGCGATGCGGTCTCTTAAAACTTCGGCTTCAGATGGCTTTGGTTCTGGTTGGTAAGCAGGCTGCAATCCCCCCATTTCTTTAGTTCTTTGGGCTATCAACCTACGAATGCGGGCCGCAAACTCTTCTAGTTGGTCTTTCTTTTTGGGTTCTTCTTGGAGACGGGCGGCTTGCTTTTGCAAGGCTTCCGCAGAAGCTTCGGCCAAAGCTTCGAGCCTCGAGCCAGCCTCGGTGGGTACGGCGACGGGGGCTCGGTCTTTTGCCCTGGCCTTGGCCCCAATTACTTGACGCACCGCTTCTCCCCGTGTGGCCGGCGGTTGAATCCCCTCTCGGGCCCGAGCCTCACCCAAAGCTTGAGCAGAAAATATATCTAAAGCATTTGTTAGGGCGGCGTCAAAATAAAGATCTAATTTTCTTCTTACATTCTCCTGGTCTTTGGCGTCTCGAAGAGCGGGCGTTAACAACAGGAGACTTTTAATTTGTTCTTCTGAGGCCGCCGTTATTTCAGGGTTTTCGGAACGCTGAATAATTTCTAAAATCATTCGGCCCAAAGCTTTTGTCTGCTGGGGATTGAGCCGAATGCCATCTGAATCGCTACCCTCAACTTCAGGAGCGGCGGAAAGATCGGCGCCCAAGAACTCTACTCCATCAGTTGCCGCCTGGGCGCTTCCGATGTATTCGGAGATAGCTACCTCAAGCTCAGCAACGCTCGCCTGTTTTTTATTTAGCTCGACAAGTTTTGCAATTTTTTCTATTGTCGATTTTGTTTTTGAGTTAGTAACAAGTTTTTCTACGGCCCGTCTTGTTGAGTCTTTAAGACCTGAACTAATCTCACTTTCTTCCGCGGCGTAACCCGTCAATCGGCCTCGAACAGCAGAATCAATTTGCCTACCAATGTACATTTTCATGGCTTCGGGGTTTGAAGAAAGTTCCCCAAGGGCGTTCCAAAGATCTACGGTGCGACCGGGATCTGTTCCATATTTTCTAGCGATTAGAAGCATGACTTCAGCTAATTGCTCCCGGGCAAACAAATCAGTTTTCGCTTTGGGCCCTAAAATGTTTGCGAGTTCAAAACCAACCGCGGCTTGCAATGGCAGTGAGCTTTTAATATTCCCACTCAAGAAATCATTTAAAGAATTTTGAACTCCGTTTGTTTTTATATAATCCCTGGCGTCAGAAAACTGTTGATCCCTGGGGATTGATTGATAATACCATGCGCTAGCAATTCTGTCCTTAATTTTTCCGTCGGGCAAAGCGTCTATAAATTTGGTTGCTATGCTCTTAACGGCTCGGCTCTCACGAATCTCGGGGGCTGGGGCTGGTTGTCTTGAGTTAATTTTTTCTTGTAATTTCTGTATAGTATCTGAATTATCTTTAATGAAGTTGTCGAATTCTTTTTGAGCTTTATCCCGCTCGGCAACCACCTTTTCATATTTGGAGGTAACCTCTGTAAATTCTTTTGATATTTCTTCGGTGGAACGGGCAGTAGGTTGCGCAAGAAATGCATCCTGAGCTTCTTCTAATATTTTTTTCCTAATTTTGGATATTTTATCTTCCCCAAATTTATCTTCAGAAAGTAATGACTCGGCACCAATTGCGCGTCTGTACGAGGCCCATCCTTCATTATATAGATTTGTTCTTCGTGTATCTAATTCATACTGTTGTCTGCGTAATTCATCTACTTTAGATGACAATGCCTGCCCCTTTTCAATAATATCATTCAGTAAACCCTGATAGTTTGAGGGGAGAACTGGGGCTGGAACTGGAATCGAAATCGGTTCTCCATTTAATGCGACCGAAACGACAATTGGTTTCTGGGTTGCAACTTCCGGGGCGGGGGAAATAACCTTGGCGAACTTGTTATATCCAGCATCGCGGAGAGCAGCGATCAGAGGTCCGGGGCTGGTATAACGTTGGCCGTTATAGTTAACTACTTCCTGTCGTTCGAATAGTCGGATGACGGCATTAGCCGTGGCTTTTGCTTCTGAGGAAGCTGTGGTCGGAACGGCTATGTTGCCCGGAATCTTAACGCGATATTGTTGATATGTTGGCTGAGTTTCAAAAGTTTGTTCACTACTGATTACTTCAGCGGGAGCAGACGTCGCGACTAAGGCCGCAACGGGTAACGATCTCCCGGCTTCCTCCATTCCCTCCGCTATCTCTAGAGCTTTGTTAGCTATGGCCGGAAGACTCGCTCGGCCACCGTCCATAACGGCTTGTGTTGCCGCCCGGAAAAGATTTCGTTCGTCTTTAGTTATTGCGCCTCGCCGAGTGTTTATATCAAGAGCGTCCAGCCATTCCTCTACACCAACGGTCTTAAATAAATCGTCGGCAACCGATACCCCGAGCACGCCTTCAGTTCTTCCCTCAAGATGATTCTCAATCATGCGGTAGATTCGAAGATCATAAGAGTCAAACTTGTTCGACGGACGGGGCGACGTTGGGGAACGACCTGGTTCAGGCGCGGGAACTGGCCCCGGAGCCGAAGCTTCCGTAAAATACTTAGAAGTCTTGCGAAGATTAGAGATGGCATCTTCGATGCTTTGACGCATTACCAAGCGATCCGTGGCTTGAGGAGCCAAGCCCAATCCACGCTTGACTACCGTGGCCATACTGTCAAACCACACGCCGAGTCTAGAGAGAACAGACTTGGGTTCTTGACCGACAAGATCCTTAAGGCGTTGTGTGGCCCTAGCAATATCGTTTGCATTTACGGAACTTACCTGCTCGGTAATTCCTCCAACAAGATTAAGCTGAGACAGCTGACGAATTCCTTCCATGGCCGTCAAGTAAGAATTATTGGCTAGAGCCTTGATCTTTCCTTGAATCACTTGGTTGGTAATGTCAGATCCAAGTTGAGAATGATAAAGTCTGGCGATAGCTAACCGAGTCGCTTGGCTCATACCGTCCCCAATAGCTGTTATTTCCTCAACTGGATCAAGTCCAAGCTCGCGGAAATATCTGTACGTTTCAACGTGAATTGTCTCCTCCAACAGAACTTTGGTTAAATACGATTTAAAATCTTTTGCTGATATCCGAGATTTACCAACAGCCAATTTTTCGGGATTAATAATAATTGTGTCAGATTCATTATCTGTTCCAGCCTGAGCTGCTACGCTATGATTCGCCGTAGGGGATACCAAAACATTGTAAGTACGGGGCTGACCTTTGGCGTCTTTGAAGGTGATTGTATTGTCTTTGTAGTTAGCTCCAAGAACGGAGGTTAGTTCCGCGTCCACAAACTTTTGTTGTTCGGGCGTGGCTTCGACTGTTGACTTCACCGGGGCGACAACTTCGGCTGGTTTGGTTTGAGGCTTTGCCGTTCTGTAAACTGTGTTTAAATACTCCCCCGCTTTTGCAGTATTCTTTGTTCCAGATTTTTTATTATGATGCTCGTAAAAACCGGGAAGATTTTTATCTAGCCAATTTTTTAGCTTAGTATATTCAGCCGGTGTTGCAACATCAGGTTCACCGTCCTCAACCAAATCAAGCTGAAGCAAAACTTTCCAGGCGGCGTCATTCATGGACTTGTCGGCTAGTGGGTCCATTGCGATTGCCGGTAACGACCAGTAAGAATTTGGTATGGGAAAAGATTTTAAATAATCCTCCTCTGTTCCTGGTTTTGTTTCAACTGGTTTGGTTTCTTCAGCTTTTAACCCTTCGAACCCGGCGCCAGTTGTAGCGTCCAGCAGACGAAGCTTGGCTCGCATACGGTCGATGTTCTGTTGGTCCACTTCTGCTTGAGACTCCAAGAAGATAAGGTTGGGACGACTTGCGCTGTCTGTTCTCCAGACTCGATAAATTAACTGGACGGCTTGGATTGCGCTGACCGGGGGAGACATAATAATCATGTCTCGGGGTTGATCGCCAAACTTATCGTCCAACTCAATCCCGGTTCCACCCATCTCTTTCGTGGCAATTAGAACGTCGGCGTCGCCTTCATTGAAGGCGGCTAGGGCTTGTTCTTTTGTTTGCCCAGAGCCGGTGTACATCCGAGCAATCTTTAGATCGGGAGCCAACTTGAGGATTGCGGCTTCCACTGCCGCCGAGGTGGGGTCAACTGTTTCGCCCCGAGCATTTGTTTCGGAAACAAAGCCGACATAAATAATGGGTTTGCGACCTTGCCGAATTGATTTGATGGCTCGCTTTGCCGCAGCGTCTACTTTGTATTCTTCAAGTGCTCGCTTCTGGGCGGCGACAAGTCTTCGTAAAGAAGCAATGTCGGTGTTCTGCGCACCACCATACATGTTCTTGATATCTTCCAGTTGCTTGGTGATTGCGGAATCCAACGGAACGTCTTGGAACTCTACATTCACTCCATCCAATTTGAGGGACCGGGAACGTAGGATTCCATTCTTTACGAGCCCATCGAGATACGCTTCAAGACGATCTTGCATCTCGGCTTCAGAAACCCCCGGCGCCAAAGTCCAGTATGATTTCTTTCCGCCCCGAAGGTATTGCTTTTCAAACCCAAGCCGATTAATCAAGGCATCGGGAGACTCGTTGTCGAAAACACCAAGGCGACCAAGAGATAGAAGCTGATCGGGGGTTTCAAAGGGAGTCCCTGAGGCCATCAATACTCTGCCAGCTTTAAGCGAAATCTCGTTCATCAAGATCGACCACGCCCGGCTCTTGCCCTCTTGGGTGGCTTTGTGGAGGTTTCTTCCAGAATGCTGTTCGTCAAACAACACCACAGTTTTGCTGTCCACCAATGGAAGGAGTTTCTCTAGATACTGAGAGGTGTAAGTGGAGACAACAATCTTACCCGGGATTTTTTCAACCGGGAGTCCGCGTCCATTATCCCCCTTGCCTCCCCGGGCTACAATGGGAATCCCCATTAACTCGGAGTCCTTGGCGATAGAACCACCGATGGTTCCCAAATCCCAATTCGGGGTTACTGCGTCGGGAGCGGTAAGATAAAAAACATTAAACCCCCTCGCTAAATAATATTTACCCGCCGCCAGCAGCACTCGAGTTTTACCAGTTCCGGGTCCGTTAGCCAGATAGAAAGCTTTATGCTTAGAGTTCTCCATCGTGGTAACGGCTGCCGCCACATCCTGCTTTTGCTCGCCAGATAGAAGCTTTAAAGCTTCCACCCCGATTGGGTCTAGAACTTTTTCGTTGTAAGGTCTACCTAACTGATTGCGGGGTTCGACGAAGGACTTGGGGATGGGGACGCCACGAGCGCGTTCAACTCCAGGTCTCCCTGCTCCGGTTGCCTGACTTGCATCAACTCGTCCCACTTCTTTCCGCTCAGGGGGAACGGCTTCTTGAGAAACTCGCTTTGTGGTGGCAGCACGTTTGGCCTCGAGTTCCGAGAGCTTTTTGCGAGCCTCCTCACGTCGACCATCGGTTGTCTTGAGGTCGGGCTTTGTGGCTTCAAGTTGTTTGGATTCTTCATAGGTACCTTTCTCGTTTATGTTAAGTCCGCTATCGAGCAGGATTTGGTCGCTAACTCGGAGCAGATTAGATCGGAAGGTTAAAGCAATTTTATTTTTAGCTTCTCCCTCTTCAAGTGTTTGCGAAGCTAAATAGGGCTCCGCAAGTTTGTTCAGTTTGTCGATGTAATCATCGGCTTGTTTTTGTGACAGTCTATCATCCTCTACCGCGTTCTTTAAATTATTATCGATAGCTTCTGAGAGTTCCGTAATGGCTTCCGGAGAAAGCTTTTCTTGCGCGATCGACTCAATATAATTTTCAAAAGCCCGGAGCATTTTGACCGAACGAACTTTTTGCACTTCCGACAACAGGGATTTTGCCCCCGCAAGTTCTTCGTCGTCAAAGAAACTGTCCGATTGCAGTTTGCGGAATCTTTCTGCCGCGGGTTGTATTTGAGCGGCTGTTAGATTTCCCTCTCGAACTAAGCCCTCTGGTTCGTTCACTGCGCGGGAAGGGAGAGTTCCCGCCTGCTGGTTCTTTCGGTACTCTCCCTCTAGGCTGGAGATAAATCTATTACGGACTACTTCTTGGATAACTTTAATATCGCCAACAGGAAGTTGGACTCTCGTAGCCTCTTGTTGGGTGATTTGTTTGCCCGAAACTAAAGCATCGAATGCGAGCTTTTCTGCTTCCGTAGTTAAAGTTTGTCTGAAAGAAGGAACAATCTGTTGGGCGAGAATCGCTAAAGCTTCCTGCCGTTGAGCTGGCGAGGGAACTTCAGACTGTCCGGCAACCTGATTATCCACCTCCGTCGCGTCAATCTGATCGAGAGTTTCATTGATGGCCCCCGCGACGGCTGGGTTCAAACCCTGCTCCTCCGCCAACGTTTCCGCATCAACGGCGTTAACGCGTAGACCAGGAGTCTCGAGGCTTACGGCTGCTCCAATTCCAACGCCCGCTCGCATCCGAGGAACGGCTCTGCGTATAAAGTCCCGCAGCCGGCTATTAAAAATTGTACTAAGAGAAAGATTGTTTTTGCCCTGACGAAGTTCGTAGAGAAAACTGTTGATCGTGGCGGAGGATACCTCATCGGATATATTATATTTTTGATACCCAGCCAAAGACTTACTTTGAAGATAAGATTTTTTGCGCTCAACGTAAGCTAATAGGGTTTCGGCGGGAGTCATGAGATCCCGACCGTTTTCGTCAATTGCTCCGAGGCTTTGGAGTAACTCAACCGTCGCGGGGTTTTTTAAATTAAAAACGCTGCCGAGAACATTTTGGGCGTTTTCTCTCGGATCAGGATTAAGCTTCTGATACTTTTGAAAAGATTCACTTTCCGGATTGTTGATCGGTAGAATGACATCAGGTCTAGCTTCGAGCTCGGGGGCCAATTTTCCCTCGCGGGATTCTGCCTGAACTTCGCCCTCGAATTGTTGAACAAGCTTTGATACAGACTCTTCTCCCCGAACCAGGCGGGCGGCTTGTCCTTCAACCTGCATTGCCTTAAGCCTTGCCAGCTGTTCTTGCATAGCCAGTGCTTCATCAACGGGGACCTGTTTAATCTTAGCCTCAAGAACATTAATTTGATCTTGTAGTTTTTTTGCATTAATTTCTGCTGGTTTTTCAACCTCCACTAGATCTTGACTTTTGGCCAGCTTGCTTTCCAAAGCGATTTCGTAGTCGGTCGGGCCTAAATATTTTCTGGCCACTGATTCCAGATCCTCAGGGGTTCCTGCCTTCTCAAGCTCGGACTCCATTTGATCGAGCTCTTCTTGTTCAACGCCAACTTGTTCGGCTCGCAGAAGGAAATCATCTTTAAGATCCTGCTCAAATTCAATAGCCGGGATTCCGTTAAGCCAATTCCCCGAGTCTGTCTTTACATTCGTTACCGAATATACTTTTCCGTCGGTCGAGAGTTCTCCAACAATTCGTCCTTGACTCTCGAGCCATTGAATCTTCGAAGCATTCTGCGGAGAATTAGCCAACTCAATTTTTGTATTTCCAGCTTCAAAAACATTGACTAACTCGGCCAGGGCGGAAAGGGTTTCTTCTTCGGTTCCCGGGGGTCCCTCTTTCAAAATAGGGGCAACACCAATCTGACCCTCGGCCTCAGCAATCTTGGCTGAGAGCATGGATTCAACAGCATTTTGTTTTGAGTTTTCGACCGCCTCGTCTGCTACCTTTGCAGTTTCTGGGGAGGTGGCCCTATCAATCGATGCTCTTACGTTAACCGCATCGAATAATGCTTGAGCTTGGGGGGAGGAAAGCGATTGGCGGAGTTGAATAATCTGCTCCATCTTTTGTTGATCGTTCAAATTGGGGTCGGTCTTTATACCTGCAACCGTTTGCTCAAGCGACTTGGCAAATCGATCGTCGGCCATTGCGTAAATTTTTGCGCGCCGCAAAGCAATGACGCTGGAGGTTAGCCCGGGAATAGCCATTCCCAATCCAATACCGCCAGAGACAGCTAAATTTTGTAGTAAGGGTTCGACGGGATCTTGGCCGCGGAGAATGGCTTCGATTTCTTCTGAAGAAAATTCTCCTAAAGTTGTACCAACAACTTTTCCGGTGCTACCCACCAATGGGGCTAAGGCCGGCAACTTGGTTGCGAGTGCTTTTGCGGCGACATGATTAGCTAGCGCGACATCAATTGACCCCTCTAGTTTATTTCCTGCGCCCTCCGCCAAACCAAGAACGGCGGCCTCGCTAAAAACAGAGGACAAACGCTGGGCGATAGAAAGATCCCGGGGGTCTCCCTCAAAAGATTGAGAGGCTCCGATTGTGGCGTAGGTCGCTCCTCTGGAAAGAACGGTTGGAACTTTGAGGGAGCGTTCGCCGATCTGAGCGGCACGCCCCAAAACTTTCGTGGCTATGCCGCCGACGCCTATGAAAGATCCCACCGAGCCGACAGCCGCTCCGGCCAGTGTGCCCGTCATGTAATCTTTTTGAATCGTATCGTTGATTGCGTTTGACAGGGCTGCCCGTCGAGCCACTTGGTCGGGATTGTTTTCATCCACCACAATATCCCCGATAGATACGAACGGCATGAAGGCGTCACCGGATTGAATGGCGAAGTTTCTTAAACTTGCGGAGCCAAACTTTTTGGATTTATCGTTCTCAAGATCGCGCAAATAATTCTCGGCCATCGCCAAATTCATTCCTAGCTTTGCGGTCAAAGGGCCGGTGCCAAAAGCCATTCCGGGCTTTTCACCTGTCGGAACAATAGACTTGCCGGCGGCTAATTCATCTTCGTAAAGGGCGCCCAGTTCCAGGGCTTTAGCTGCTTGCTGGGGGTCTTTGATTGTCCCGATGTAGTTACGGGCGGCAAAACTGTTCTGCGTTACTTCGGCTTCCTCGTTTGTAATCCCAAGTCCGGATTGGAGATAAGCTCCTATGGTCTTGCCTACACCACCGAGACTTAGCTTGGTGAGTTTCAGCCAATCTCCGTTTTTCTCCGCCTCCATCATCTGGGGGGTTATTTCAAGAGAATAATCGTAAACCTTTTTCTTGGCATCTTCCCAAGACTGAGTGTTAAAAGGAAGCTTTCCTTCTTTTAAGCGAGAGGCCAGTCC
>Ga0209400_1000874_pt1 | contig 25837 bp, 40 predicted proteins | sample M_130807_EF_Meta_FD_187313 | JGI IMG/M metagenome (GOLD analysis project Ga0209400, IMG submission 187313) | Freshwater microbial communities from Lake Montjoie, Canada to study carbon cycling - M_130807_EF_MetaG (SPAdes) (version 2) | ecosystem: Environmental > Aquatic > Freshwater > Lake... | reverse complement strand
TTGCCAATCTAATTCCCTCTTTGGGGCTTCGTAGGATGCCATTTGCTCATATTCTGGTGTTGGCACTACTTTTACGCCTCTAGGCAATTGCTCATAAGAGGCTTGCAGTTCTGGGTGCTTGATCACCAATGCGCCACCCGTGTTCCTAAAATCTTGTATACCAAGGTTTTGGTCGCTTATCTCTTGTCTCCACTTACCTTCTGGGCCACGGAATGTGCCTGTTTCTGTCCAAATCTCTTCTGGTGTTGCGCCTTTCTTCTCCATTGCTTGCGCTCTAACAGCATCTACTTTGTCCCAAGTCTTTGCGTTTTCACCAATAAATATCTGTAAAGGCTTGGGTGTCATCTGCCCAATAACCGATCTGGTCGGCTGTCCCGTCATCCCTGCGTTGATCTCGTTACCCAATAAACTGAGGTAGCCTTTTACCGCAGGCATTGGGTTAATTGGCGCAAAGCTGCCCATTCTTCCCGCAACATCACCAATTGGTGTGTTTGACTTTAATGGCATTGTTTCTAAATAATGTTCCGTATCAGGGTACTTTTGCTGTCCTGTAAACGCTTGGCTAAGAAGTTGTAGCGGTCTGACCATTGGTATTGGTTGGTTTACTACATCGCCAAATAAACCCCGTGTGCCAGCAATACGCCCTCTTAGCACATCCACAGGCACATTGGCACTTGCCGTTATGTCTTGCTCAGACCGATAAGGTTTCATCTGCGGAAATACACCAAAGGCGGGGCTTTGCAATGCTGCCATGCGCTCAATCTCTTGTGGGGTTGGTTGCGATGTACCCAAGGCTTGGGCTAATGCTCTGTAATCAGGCATCAATATCTCTTAGAGTAATTGAGCATAAATCTTGGCGGTGGGGCTTGTAACCTTCCATGTGGGTCAGTCATAGGGATAGGAGGTGGTCTGTTGTAACGCATTCCATAAGTCTCATCACCCTTTTGATACGCCAAATCCATGCCCTGTGCTTTTAATTCTTGAAAATTGGGCGTTTGTACCCCAGACATACTTAAACCAGCGTTTATTGATTCATTGTTTGACAATGGAATATTTGCGCCAATTCGACCCCCGCCAGCAAAGCCTTTTGGTATTGCGATAATATTGCCAGATGCGTCATAGCGAACTGGTGATGACAACGCTTTAGCCAATTGACTGTAAATTTCTTCATCACTATATTCAGGCATGAGCGTTTTCCTTCATGTTTATCAGCCCGTTAAGCATTCTTGACTTGGTTTTGTGCCATTCCTGAGAATACGCGCAATTCTTGTAATGCTCAAACTCTGGTATTCCAAGAGTGTAATGCGCTATCTTGGCGTTGTGTTGATCTTCACCCACCAAAACATTCCACTCTTCTGGTAACTCACCTATCTGATCGTCTTTTAGCCACTCAAACCGATGTAGTTCACTTCCTGTATGGTCATCCACAAAATCAGGGTCTAACACCTTGTTGTCAGGATGCTCACAGTTCCACAGTATCAGGCTCGACCAGTTCTTTCTCGGATAGTTCTCGTTCTTGGTCTCCATCGCTGTGCCAATGTATTTCCTTTTGTGTTTGGTAAAGTAATTGTGCTTAACTACTTGCACCGCCTTGGTGGGGTCAAATAACTTGTCCAGTTCGGCTATGTCGGCAAGCATCAGCATATCGCTTGCATCCATAAATATCGCCCTACCTCTAAACCCTGTGAAGTAAGGCACTAAGAATCTTTGGTAGATAAATGTGTTCGACCCGTCTCTTTGCTTGCCAAAAAAAGGCGTGATCGCCACCGCTTCTGAGGTGCGCTCAATCAAGGATTGGGTAAAAACATGATACCCAATAGCCTCCCGAGGGTCGTAGCCTGCAAAGATTCTGATCATTGCAACCCTAAACGATAGATCGTCCTGTCAATCAATTCCGCTATTTCGTCAACAATGTTTTGCAATTGGCTCTCGTCTGGCATTGCTTTTCTGTTCTTAATTACATAGTTTTGTATGCTAACCATGTATTTCATTGGGTCTTTAGCATTATGGAAATTCTCTGGGAAATCTTTGATGCGCTCGTAACACCCTGAGTAGGCTTCTGCAAATCTATCGGTTAACTCAATGATCTGGGGATAGTATTTGCCCAAGGCTTTATGCACACCTAGATCGGTAGTGGACAAGTGCATGAAGTGCGTAACAGTTCCCGAGTGGAGTAATGTGCTTATGAAGTCGGCAACATCTTTTTGGTTTTCGTAAGCCATATATATCCTAAAAAGGTGGGGGAGAGCACCCCCCAAAGGCAACTGCTCTTCTTTATTTTAGCAAGGTTCTTATCGTTTCGTTCAATACTGTCATCTCATTTGTTTTATAAACCTTCCATATTCTTTGTTGTCCGTGTATTCCGTTGTGCGCCCCTTGATGACAATCTTTGCACAAGGGAATGCAAAGATATTGCTCATGTTGGACGATGTGGTGCGCGTCACTTGGGCCACTCGCGTCACAGACCCCACAGTTCATTTCCTTGATCTGGGCTAAGTGCTTGCGCTCTTCTAGGGTAGGTTTATTGTTCAAAGGTAACCCCGTGTTCTGCACCCCATGCGTGTAGCCACTCCACAAACTCAGATGCTTGTTCTTTGGTGAATTTACGGGTTTGCTGACCGAGCTGCACAATTCCCGTCCCGTCTAGGCTTGGCACAATCTTGCCCTCATTAAGTTTTTGGTCTTTGCAAAACTGCCAAACTAGCATTCGTTTCCAATCCTCGGCATCCCACTTTGCGCCTAAGTGTGAGGCTTGTTGGGCTATTTCCTCAATCATGGCGTGATACTTGGAATTCTGTGGGCATGACCGACTGGCGTTCTTGATCTCCAAGGTCAATTGCTTGCCAGATGATAGGGCTTCTTTGACTTTTGGCCACAGCGTTCCCATCACCGCAGTCGCGTTGTCCTTGTTTAACTCTACTCGCATTCTTGCACCATGATGTTTGCGCCAGCAGTCTCGGCATAGACCTTGGTGATGTGCGCCTCTACGATCTGCGAGTCATTTAAATAAACAATGCCCTGCATGGCATCGGTAATACTTTTGTAAACATTATCTAAATCTACTTTCTTGGGATATTCCACACCTCGTAAACAGGCTTCCTTGCGCTTTTTAGAGTAGGAAGTAGGTACACCATAGCGAAGGTATAAAAACACAGTTAAAGCCCCTTGTAGTGGCTCTGATGCGCCTATTGCGTGTCTTGCTTTCATGGCTACTTGGGTTTCGTAGTCGATTGTTTTGGCATCGGTGTATGTCTGCACGAATTGACCTCTACGGGCAAACCTTGGTCTGCCTTTGGGTACTGGGTCACCTTCGACCTCAAAAGTTACGATTAGTGTCATAAAAATGATTCTTGCAAAGGTTTGTTTTCCCATTTGAGGGGCGGGTTAGTGGAATCTATGCGTTTAGCCATACAACCCGCGCAAGGCGCGTTTTCTGCATGGTGTAGGGCAACATTGGTGGAGTCTGCGCTTGCCAAAGGCCACGGGCCTGCCGACTGCCCCAACATTCTCAGTCCATGAACCCAAGGCAGCTTGCCAAAAGTCTTAGACAAAGCATTAAAAGCCTCGTCCATCCTTCCGCACCACTTGGTCGTTCCAATTTGCCAATACTCACCAGCCGAGCCAAAACACACACGACCCCATTGGTCTGAAATCTCCAAAAGGTAGTCAATCGGTAGCCCCAAGTGCCAAACTGGAATCCCAAACTCTTTGCGGAAAGGCCATGTTTTGACCATTTCCCGTTGTTGTTCCACAGTTCCGTCAATCACATCTGGCACTACCGCCCAATGGGGATGGGCTAACAAAGGCTCTACCCACTCGTAAAATCCATCTCGGTCAAACTGTAATCCACGGGTATAGGCACTAAATGCCCCGTTATCAAGCATTAGGCTTTGCCCAAGGCGCAAACATCGTTTAAGGTCATCTGGTCTAGCGTAAGACACACAAAAATGCTTACCACCCATAGTTTCAATCGCTTTTATAGGCGATATGGGTGTGCCGTGATAGTGAATCATGTGGCGCGTATTTTCTTTGCCAACCAATTTGATTGGGTAGGGGCTGAGTAGTGGGTGGCGTTTATGCGCTCTTCCTCACAAAGCAACGCACATTGTTCTTTTTGCCATTCCGCGCCCATCTCCCAAGCGTTAACAGCAAAAATAATGGTGTTTATGTCGCAGTTTGCTATTTTTAGCATTTCAATCAATTCGTCTTTGCTCATGTAGCACTTTCAGTCGTTGGACAATCAAGGTAGGCAGAGTAGGAAAATCCGACTTCAGCAGCTTGGTCATGTGCCTGGCATGGTCGATTGTTCCTTTGTTCATAGCCAATAAAGCATAGTGGTTGACCAGATAGTCGAGGAATATCCCCTGTCCGTTCCAAGGCTTGAGTTGCGCCAGCCACGGGCATTCCATCTCTGATTTTGTCAAGGATTGCATGGGCTTCACTTTTGGTCATTCAAGAGTCTCCAGGCGGTTGCTGCACAAAGTGGGACTTGTCCGTTTCCAAGGGCTTTAAGTCTGTCCACCCTATGGGCCACCCCATGAGCCACTCTACCCAATCGGGGTTCAACGGCCCACCAACCTGAGCCGCTAGGGGTATCTCGTTCCTGCCGTACTCCGAGGGATATCCTTTGTCTTTGTACATTCTCTGTACTGGTGTCGGCCAAAGTCTTGGATTGTTCACTTGGTCGACCAATCTGATTTGTATGGGTTGACCATTCGCTCGATGATTCTTGCCTTCTTTGAGCAGTCCAGATGTCCCCCCCCCCCCGTGTCTGGAGTGCGCCACAATCCACGTTCTGTCGCGTTTGTGCGGTGCGCCAACATCGGCAGCTCCCATAACAGTCCATTTCGAGTCATACCCGAGACAGGAAAGGTCACCAAGGATTCGCCCGATTCCTCGATGAATGAGCATTGGGCTGTTTTCCACGAATACGAATCTTGGTCGAACTTCGCTAACCACCCGCGCCATGTGATACCACATTGAGGATTGTTCTCCGTCAAGCCCTGCGCCTCGGCCTGCAATGCTGATGTCCTGGCAAGGGAATCCCCCTGAGATGACATCGATTTTTCCGCACCAAGGTCTTCCATCAAATGTTGCGACATCGTCCCAGATAGGGAATCGAGGTAGGAATCCATCAGACTGCCGTTGCAATAAAACTCTGCGTGGGTAGTCTTCGATTTCAACGGCTGCAACACATCGCCACCCAAGCAAATGTCCTGCAAGGATTCCCCCGCCACCGCCCGCAAATAATGCCAACTCATTCATTTTCCAGTCAATCGTTTGATGTAATCACGAACAGATACAGGCATAGGAGAAATATTCTTTGTGTCTTCCTCGATCTTCACTAAGGCAGGGTCTCTAAAGTTTAGATTTACATTTAGCACCATCTCAGGCACTTCAGCCCCATCCCACCGCATTTGGTTGATATAGACCAGAGGCGCAGGGATAAATGCCCCATCGCCCTTTTTCCATTGGTCGGTGGTTTTCATCCACTCGGTGTGTTTAATTATTTGGTCTGCTTGTAGGTCAAGTTTTAGTTTGTCCCACTTGGCCTTGCATTGGGCTTTACCGCCCTTTCTAACATTGCTAGGCCATGCCTTCCAGAACTCTTCAAACATTGCATTTCCTTTTAGACATAGTTTCTCCAAGGGTGAATAGAGTTCAATCTATTAACCTTCTCCAGACTTATATGTAAACAATAAGCCCCAAGTGCGCGTGACGGATTGATTCGCTTATACAAATGGGTTGTTTCACCATGTCCCATCTGCTTTACCAGTCGCTCAATCAACGCTGGTCGCTTTTTGCTCACGGGTGAAATGAGTGCGGTGTTTCTTGGGTTCAGTCCATGCAGACCATTTGCTAACGCGCCCTGACGATCTAGATCGCCAAAAGCAAAAACCCCGCAAGATGCTCTGTGGTCTTGGCTCTTGGCGAGAGCAACAGCAAGACGATTGACGCGAATCAAAAATCTCGCCTGCTGTCGTACAAGACCACACAGTACCTTACGGGGTTCAAGATTCGCGTTCTCGTCTAAATGCCACTCTAGACGCTTTGGATTATACATACTTTTAAAACTATTTAAACCATTCAGGTTTAAGAACTAACAACTGCCACATCCTTGCCTTGGGAACAGTCTTCCATTGCGAAACCGCAGCTTGGCTAATACCAAGAATGTCAGCAAGATCACGCTGTGAGCCTGCCAGACGGATAAGATGTTCTTTTGTCATGCCCGATATTTTACATAAGTTAACTTAATCCGTATTAGGGAAAGTCCCTACACACAAGACTTAATCTAACTTATAATAAATCATGCCCTAGCAAAACGCACGGGGTCTTTTAAGGAGTTAGTAATGAGAGTAATGCACTTAAACAAATATGGTTCTGGCATGACATCCAGAACTGCTTGCGGTAGAAACATACTCCGCACACCAATGTCAGGTAACTGGTCTGAGTTCAAAGCAGATCAGTATCGATGCGTGAAATGCGAAACAAGCAAACAAGCAGATTTATTCAAACGCATCGATGCTAAGAAAGAAGTGGCATGGAAACATGATGCCCCATTTAACTCACAGTTCTTGGGCGCACAACGCGCACAGGCTGGTCAAGATTATTAAACCCACGGGGCGCAAGCCCCATTAAGGAATCTTATGACTTACCCCACCCAACACCCAGAATTAGACCAAATGATCTGTGAACACCACGATGTGCCTAGTCAAGACCTTGAATGCTATTTTGCATCTGAGGGCGGTAGCCTTTGGTTTGTATACGCAAATGGTGCTTGTATTCAAGAACTACTGCGCGACACAGTAATCCAATCCCTAGAACGCGCTTATGCAAAAGCCTGTCAAGAAGAGGCTGATGCTGACGCTTTGGACTCTGCTATTTCCCGCTACGAGGCTAAACACTATGAAGCACTCTAAATACACAGAACACGGGCTAGATGGCCCATACACCCCCGCCCCCACACTTGTTGACAAAGTATTGTTTTGGTTATCTGGCTTTGTCTGCGGTCTTATCTTTGCCTTTTTAATTACAGGAAATTAAATGAAAAACATTGCTACTGCTCTAGTCAAGGCTCAGAAAGCCTTTGCACCCGCCCTAAAGAACGCTACAAACCCTCATTTCCGTTCCAAGTATGTTGACCTAGCATCTTGCGTGGATAGCGTTATAGGGGCTTTAAACGACAATGGGATATTCCTATTCCAAACAACCACAGAGCACACAGACGGGGTTATCTGTGAGACCAGTTTCCTACATGAATCAGGCGAACGCCTTGACTGCGGAAAACTGTTCTTTCCCTCACCTAAACACGACCCCCAAGGGTTTATGTCGTGCCTGACCTACATCCGCAGAGCCTCACTCATGGCCGCCACAGGGCAAGCCCCCGAGGATGACGATGGCAACGCAGCTACTAAGCCTGCGGTTAAGGAAACCAAGGCCAACCACAACCAGATGCAAGACCACATCACCTCAATCAGCGAGTCCACCACGCTAGAGGAACTCCAGACGCGCTTTAAAGAGGCTTATAAGTCTGCGGGTACGGATAAGGAATGGCTTGAGGCGGTTACTGGTGCTAAAGACTTGATGAAAAGGACATTGAAATCGTAGTGGTTTATAATCTGCTTGTAAACCATTACAAGGAAATTGCATGAACTTATCTTTTCTTTCTGTATCTGAATCAAAGTCAAAGGATGGGCATATCAAATGGTTGTGTAAATGTTCTTGTGGCGATGTATCTGAATACATTGCTACAAGAGTGCGGAACAACCGAGTAACCCAATGCAAAAAGTGTGCAACTAAAGCCAGCGCAGAAAAAATAAAAACCCACGGAATGAGAAATTCAAAGGAATATTCCACTTGGTCAGCAATGAAAGTTAGATGCACCTACAAAAAAGCAAAAGATTTTGATAGATATGGCGGTAAAGGAATTTTGATTTGTGATGAATGGGCAAATAGTTTTGAGTCTTTCTTTGAGCATATTGGCCCTGCACCATCTGCACAACATTCGATTGACAGAATAGATAACTCAAAAGGATATGAACCAAACAATGTGCGATGGGCAACCAAAACACAACAACAAAGAAATAAAAATAATTCGATATTTGTGACAAACGGCAAGGATGTTTTTCACATTAATGATGTAGCAACAAAATTGGGCATCTCTAGGGGTGCGGCTCATTTAAGATTAAAAAGGGGTACTTTAAATGGATATTCAAAGAAGTGAAGCATGGTTTCAAAGCAGGCTCGGTCGAGTCACCGCATCCCGCGTGGCAGATGTAATCGCCAAGACCAAATCAGGCTATTCCGCTAGTCGGGATAACTATATGGCGCAACTTATTTGCGAAAGGCTAACTGGTCAACAAGGTGAATCGTTTACTAATGCAGCTATGACTTGGGGGACTGAAACCGAGCCTTTGGCTAGATCGGCTTTTGAGGCTCATGCGGATGTAATGGTTGAGGAAGTGGGGTTTGTACCTCACCCACGCATTAGGGACTCTGGCGCGTCTCCTGACGGGTTGGTGGGGCTGTTTGGAATGTTGGAGATTAAATGCCCCAACACCGCCACCCATATTGACACGCTGTTGACCCAGACTGTGCCAGGCAAATACATCACTCAAATGCAATGGCAAATGGCTTGCTGTGAAAGGCAATGGTGTGAGTTTGTGTCGTTCGACCCTCGTTTACCACAAGACCTTCAATTGTTTGTCAAAAGGGTTGAATTTAATCAAACTTATGTGGCAATGTTAGAAGAAGAGGTAATCAGTTTCCTTGAGGAATTGGAAATTAAAGTAGCAAAGTTAACTAATCTGAAAGTGAAAAATGTCTAAAACCCAATACGAAATTTCTGTCATTACTGGCAAATACACCAATAAAGACGGACAAGAAAAGAATCGCTATCAGCGCATAGGCTCGGTTATCGAGACCAAGAACGGCCCAATGCTCAAGTTTGACTGTATGCCCATCGTTGAGGGTGGGTGGTCTGGTTGGGCATATATGAACGCACCAAAGCCAAAGGATTTTGATGACACTATCGACTTTTGATCACCCAAGAGTAAGAAATAGCGACCCAATGACAAGTTGGGTGGCTGCGGGGTCTGCCAAAGACCTTGCCAAAGCCCACGCCACCAAGATCATCCAATGCCTTAAAGATCACGGGAGTCTAGGCAAAGATGGTATTGCTCACCATACTGGTTTGGAGTCCATGCAAGTCGCTAGGCGGTTGCATGAGTTGGAGAGAGAGGGAGAAATCTGCTTGACGGGGAATGTGGTTAAGTCAAAATCTAACCGCTTAGAACGCGAGTGGAAGATAACCCCAATCCAGAGGGAATTGCTGTGATTACAGAAAGCATTACCAAAGAAATCTATGATCTGCCCGAGCATAAGCAGCTTAGAGAAGATGTAAGAAACTTTATTGTTAAACAAGAAATCTTACAAACCATTCAAAACTGTCCCATGTGCGCCCAACACCGAGAGGCTAAAAACCTTTGGAGAAAAGTGGCACTTGATCTTTTTACGAGGCAAAAATGACACCAGAAGATGAAGAATTTGAACGAATCTCGCGTGAAATCAGACGCAATGCTGCTGAAGATGACGATATTCAAGAATACAAACGCCCTTGGGTTTGGCTAACTGAAGAAGAAATAAACAATTTTGAATGGGAAGAGGGTCAAAGTATGTACGATATTGCCCGTTTTGTAGAGGCTAAAGTTAAATGGAAAAACACATGAACGCCTTTCACAAAGACTTTATGAAAACCTTTTACCCTCATTTTTGGTCAGCACCTAAAATACAGCCTAAAAGGGATATTAGGGTTCGCCAGTTCCATGTATTTGCGAGGGCAAGATGAGTTATCTAGTAGGCTCTCTGCCACCTTTAAAATGCTTTATACGCAAAGAATTCCTGTATGACCACCACAAGGGTCATGGAGAGTTAGAACCCTGTATCTGGGTGTCTCTCAAAGCCATACGAGGGCAAGTCTTTAGGATTGAGTCTCTCTTACCTAGATATGGGGCTTTGTACGACAAACTACCCATCCACGCTTACTGTTGGAAAGATGGCGGTGACTTGCCCTTAGACGCTCTCCAGTTGTGGGATTGTCTAGGGTATCGGTTTACCATCATTGAAAAGGTTTTACTCAGGAATCTAAGTGTCAAGGTCTTTGGAAAAGACCGCCAATGGCACTTTGGTACTTATATGTTTACTGTGGACTTTTGTGCTGACCAGACCGATATTGATACGGGTTTTTCTGAGACCGCAGAGGAACACAAATCCTTTAATTTCATTAAACTCGACAACGGACAGTTTGCTTGCCAACCCAACAATCGGTGTATCTGGTACGATCAAAGTCTAGTCTCAGGAACACTAACTCCAGACTTTAATGTTGCCACCCAGACCTACTCGGTGGACGGGTCACGCAAGTGGGTTGCCTCAGATGATTGGTTTTACGATATAAGGAGTCGAGATGCTTAGCAGTATTCTTACCATTATTGTTGTGCTACTTATTGGCGCGTTTGTCGGTGTTGGCATCCTAGTGGCAGTTCTTTGTATGAGTGTAGAGGATTAGCCATATACCCTAACCCCTTGTTTATCAATAATAAGGGCTTGCTTACGGGGAGAGTCAAATAACTTGTTGGGTATAGAGACATGAGTCCACCCACCACCTTTAACGGGGTCAGAAAACTCCCTGATCACTTGGTCATAGCCAATCCCAGACGCAATGATTGCTTTCACCACCTCATCAGGGGTCAAGCCAGGCACTCTCAGATCGGCAGCGCACCCTACCCTATGCTGAGAGGTATCTTTTGAGCCTACCGCGTCATTAACCGCTTTACTGCGGAACGCAGAGTTAACCATGATTGGCTTACCGCCAAGCACAGTTTTGACTGTTTCAAGGAATTCAGCCAATCTTTTAAGGTTTGCAAGTTCAATTTCATTTGGTATGTTCTCCAGTTCCCGATGCTCGGTGTGTGTTAACTCTTCAAGTGTGAAATGCTCTGTAAGGTTCATTTTTTCACCTTATCTGCTATTTTTTCCATTGTTCTACCACCAAAGTAAAACGACATTACTAACATTCCCCATTGCCCAAGTAGTTCCACATAAGCCCCCCTAGTTTCCCATCCAAAGATTGAGGCTACTGCAAAACCGCTATACGCCAACAAAAGGAATATAAGGGTCGCTGGGCGTATGTTCTTGGACAACCAAGAGTCAGATGCCATATCTGCTTTGAGGCGGTCTGTGAGGTTGTTTTGCTCTATTTTGTAATATTCAAGTTCCATTTCAGCAAGTTTTTGAGCAGCTTGTGGGTCACTCGCAATAGCCTTTGCAACAGCATCAATGGAATCAGAAACACCAAATTTACTAGCCAAAGCGGTAACAGCAGCACCACCCAGAGGGCCAGCCACAGCAGTTGCCAATGTGGGTGCGATACCCTTGAGAATATTGAATAGTTCATTCATTTACTTTCCTTGAGTTCTCGTTTAAGTTTGCGTAGTTCCCTGATTTCTTGCTTAAGTTGGGCTTTCATATACAGCGTTTCAATGTAGGCAATGGAGGTCGTAGCAACGATCAGGCACAACGCTACCGCGCTTAAAACCCACCCGATAAGACGCGCAGTTGCCACATTACCCACCCAAAAAGTGATGATATAAATACCACAGCAATTACTCCACTAGTTAACTCAATAGCCCTGATCTCTTCCTGTTCCTTTTGCCACCGCAATAGTCTCATTTTCTTGACTTCTTCTGCCCTAGCCCATTCCTGTTCTTGTTGAATTCTTGCATACATCTTCAAAAATCTGGTGTATATCGCTTTGAGTTCTGCTGGTGCATATACAGTCATTTGCTCACGAATCTGGGCATCCAAATTTTCCATTTGGAGTTCAACTAGACTTCGCTCTATCGCTTTTTTTGAGGTGTTTTGCGTAGGGTCGTAGCGTTCCTTAGATTCTGCTTCCAGCGATGCGTAGTAGTTTTTTAACTGCGCTTGTATTTCAAAGAAATTGCCCAGTTGCACACCCACATCGTTAATGACTTGCAACTCCATAGATTCATAGGATTGGTCTTTTTTGAGGGCTTTCTTTTGCGCCACAGGCTTGGTTTCGGCAGGCTTGCTAAACAAACCAATAAACCAATCCCACAGACCTTTAATTGCTTTAATGTCTGCTTGTACGCCTTGAATGGTGGATTTTGCACCCTCCAATTCCATACGACCTTCGTGCAACATCGAGCAACCTTGTTTAATTGCACTATAAGCAGATTGAGCCAAAAGTAACAACGAAAAAGGGTCAATGTCACACTCCGATCATTTTCTTGACAAACTCTGCCGCCACGCCAGGCCCGAGCAACACGACCAAGATCACCGCATACAGCAAATACTCAATCTTTGCCATGCGCTTTTCACCCGTGGACAAAGACTCGTCTATCCGCTTGTATCTCTCAGCGCACAGAACTTCGTGAATCGCTAGGCGTGTCTCAGTATCCTCAAGCATTACCAAGGCACTCCAGTAGCACTTACAGGATTCTTCTTAGCATCAATCTGCGCTTGCAGACTAGCCTCTACCGCCTTTTTGTCTACTCCATTAGCCCATATCCAATCTAATACAGTTGCTTGCGTTAAGTCAGCATAGGGAGTTGTGGGTGTTCCATCAGCCCATGAACTTGTTGAGTATGTAGATGCGGAGTAATCTCCATCTACTGCGCTTGCAGTCCAATGTGCAGTTGTTACAAACCCATTAGAGGTTTGGCGGTCTAGTTGTGTAATTGTCCAAGTAGTAGCCATTATTTGCTCTCCAAAGCCACGATTCGGGCGGTTAGTGCGTTGATTGTTTCGGCTTGTGTGTCGTTAATCGCTTTTAGTTCTTTTATGGATGCCACAAGCAATGGAATTACATCTGTGTATGCAAGCCCAAGAGTGCCAATTTCATCATTCAAAGTATTTACTGCTTCTGGAAATACTGCTTTGACATCTTGAGCAATTAGGAAAGAACGACTTGTTCCCTCTTCATCAGTTTTAAACCTACCAGTTACAGAACGCAATGAATTAACTTTTTGCAATCCGTTTGTAATAGGAATTAAATCTGTTTTTAATCGCTCGTCAGAAGTGCCTGTCCATGATGTTCCGCCATTGGTTACATAGACACCAGTACCAGAAGCATTAAATACGCAATAGTTACCAGAACCATCTGGACCAAATGACCACTTAACAGAACCATTGGTAATAGCCATTTTTAAGCCATTAACGGGTGCGGCTGTTCCATTAACTAATAATTCACCAGCAGAGGTTAGCATCATTTGTGAGCCATTAAATTTCATGGCTACTTGTGCGCTACCAGCATCATTCTCAGCAGATAGGTTTAATGTTCCACTTGAATCAGTTACTCTTAAATTAGCATTTGTGGCAACTCTGACATAAAGTTTTGCATTAGGCGATGTAGTGTTAATCCCCACATTACCAGAGGAGTCGATACGCAAAGCCTCATTGCCTGCGTAATATGCACGTAAATAAGTAGAAGCATCGCTTTGCCAACTCCATGCACCAGCGTTATCCCACATAACATACTGACCCGCACTAACAAATACATTACCAGCAACTTGCAGTTTCTGCGTTGGAGAGGCAGTACCAATCCCCACATTCTGTGAAGTCGAAACAGTAATCGCAGTAGTGCCAGCAGACTGCAAAGTTAGCGCAGTAGCTGCGGCACTCGAGAGTGAACTGATAGTTGGAGTTGTAATGGTTGGAGAGGTAGCCAATACATTGTTACCAGTACCCGTGTTAGTAACGCTTACCAAACCCTTAGAGGCATCCGTAGCAACCGCGCTAGATGCTGTCAAACTAGAGAAGATCGGTTGTGCGCTAAAGGTTGCTATACCGCCAAGCGTCACAGCACCCGCCACATTAGCCGTTGTACCCACATACAAAGCCTTGGCTATACCTACACCACCACCAGTAATGATCGAGCCTGTGGAGATGCTAGAAGAGTCCGTTACTAGGCTAGAAGTAACTCCTTGGGCAAAGGTAATCCGAGCCGTTGTGGTAGTTTGTCCGTCCTTGGTGATGGCGGTTGTCAGTCCTGTGGCTAGGTCAGTAGTCAACGCATTAAACGCTGAAGACGATATGACTGTGCCTGCTACTACTGGTTGACCAGTAGAGTTGATGTTAAATGTTCCACTTCCGTTGTAACTCATTTGTATTACCTCTGAGGTTGTTGTGCTAGTGCGTTAGCCATAGCTGCTTGTCTTGCTAACTGTTCATTGTATTGACGAACTCGCTCGGGCAATTCACGAACTGTATTTTGAGCAACATTGCCCTTTTGAAGTAAAAGTTTGGCAATTTCGTTGCGTGTTGTTTCTGGGGTACTTGCTTGGCTAAGAAGTTTTGTAAGAGTTCCAATTGCGGGAAGTGGATTACCTTGAGATGCTGAACTTACCGCTTGACCCGCTTGGGCTGTATTTCTCAAAGCATCTTCATTGATTCCAGATAATCTTGCTGCAGTCTGTGACCCTCTGCCTACGCTTTCAATCTCTTTTAATCGAGCCTCACGCGCCACATCAGACGCGAATTTGCGGTAATCATTGCCAAATATCTCTTTTAGTTTGTCGCTTGTAGCAGGCTCTTTCCACATTTTCAAAAGGGAAGTTTGACCGCCTTCAGTACCCACTTTGTCTTTCAAAGACTGTAAAACACCGATTCTGTAAGCCTCAATCTCACTTTTACTCATGCCCTGAGTAGCATCTGCAACCTTGATTGCGTCCTCTTTCATGGCATTGCGACCAGCCTTAACCGCGCCCTCTAACTGAGACGGGCCTGCAAACGCATCCCTAGCCTCTTTGTAGATGCTACCCAATGGGTTTGTGTCGCTCTTCAACGCTTTGTCTTTAGGACTCATATCGTCCATCTTGTTTGTCAGACGAACCCGTAAGTCGTTGTAAGCATTACTGAGTGCAGTTGGCTTGCCAAACTCACCCTTAGAATTTTCTGCCAAATCAAACAAAGCCTGTTTAACCTTGTCCAAGGTATCAAAGGGAATATCGTCACCCACCTTGATTTTGGACACATCAATTGGCGTTGTGCTTTTAAGTTCTGCCAACAATTCAGCACCACCATGAGCCGTTTTAGACGCTTGGATTAGTTTGGATAGGTCATCATCAACCCGTACAGAAACACCCTCTAATTGCTTGTATAAAGGCGCGGAGACTGTTTGTTTTTCAGCAATCAATCCGCTTAGTGTTCCTGTGTAAGTCTTGCCAGCAGTACCTAAAGCCTCATCTGCCGCGGTTACTAACCGCTTTGCTCTGGTGGCTTGTTGGTTGCGAATGAACTGCTCTACCAAGTCCTTCGCTTGACCAGGCAAAGTAGCCATCAAGTCCAAATAACTCTTAGAGGTTTGTCCTCCAGCCCCTGCAATCGTTGCCTCTGGACCTTGCGTCATCAATTTAGCCTCAACTTGTGCCAATGGGTCACCACCGCCACCTTGGAAGTAATTTCCTCGACCACTTCTTGACAACAAATCTGCCAATTTCAATTTAGCCGCGTCCATAGCGGTAGATTCGCTAATACGCTCTCCAATGTTCCTAATTACGCCACCACCCATGCGTCCAACAGTAGCCCCGACAGGGCCTAATACTGTGCCTGCAACGGCTTGACCTTGTTTAAACGCAGGGTAGGAGGCTTGTTCTCCCATAGTGACCGCAGGGGTTAATTGGCTTGATGCGCCACCCACAATGGCAGAAGTTCCCAACAAGCGAGGAATTGTGCTGACCGCTTTGGCAGGGATTAAAGCAGAAGTAGCTGCGGCAGTTGGCAAGATATTGCCTACCATTCGGTTGACATCAAAGCCCTCATCCCCTACTTGTTGGCGTAGGGCTTGGTAGGCTTCTTCTCTATCTCTGATTTCTTTGTCAATAGCCTCTGGTCTTGGGTTTGCCAACAAAGCATTAGCCAACTTAGACACTATTGGGATATTGCTTGCCCGTAATTGGGCGGGGATTACATCAATTGCCTCATTTATTGAGGGTGGGACATTTCTTGCTATGAACTGTGCGCCAGCATTGATTGGGTCTTTTATGCCCATCAAGATGCCTTGACCAGAAATATCTCTTGGCTCTGGTGCTTGTTGGGGGGCTTGTTGCGGTGCTTGTTGAGGCGGTGGTGCTAAAGGCTGTGCGCCATGCGCTTGATTAGCCAATTTCCAAGCAGTTTTTTCATCAGCCGCGTCTACCTCATAAGTAGCATTGCCAATATCAACTTGAAAAGTAGCCATTATTTAATCCTCCGAACCGCACCTACTGGTGGTTCTTCGCTAGGTGTAGTAATAGCGGGTGGCATTGCAGGGCCTTGGTAATAAGTGGCAAGTGATGAAGTTGTTGGGTTTTTCAACATTTCTTGATATTTTCTTTCGTGCTCTGCATACGCAAACCGAGCCGCCCGTTCACTTGCTAGGGCAAGTTGTTTAATCTCAGGAATTGTCAAATCTTCAATTTTTCCAGAATTTGCCCGTTCAGCAAGCAATCCTTCGCTCTCGGTAATTGCGCCTTGACCCTTCATTTGTGAACGACCTTGTAGCGTCATTTCTGCAAGTCCACGGATTACATCGCGTGTGTTTGCCAATTGTTGTTTAGCATCTGCACCGCCAACGCCCAAGGCTTGACCCATTTGAGCCAAAGTGACGCGACCGCCCGCAAATGGGCCTGCAATGATTTTGCCCGAGTCAATAGCACCAACAACACGCTTTGCCGCGTCCACTTGTTTAACAGCACCAGTTGCAATGTCTACCGAATCCTTCATCATTGGGCCAATCTGAGCCGCAATGCCTTCACCCATCTTGTTCTCAATTTTTACATTTGTTCCCAATGGATGAGAGGTTTGTTTCGCAATCAAATTGCGATACATATTCTTACCTTCTGGACTTGTTGGCTCTACGCCTGCGGCTTTAATTGCCAATGTAACGCTTCTATTAAGTTCTGGTTCTTTTTCGTATGGTGTGGCACTTAATGGGCGATCAATTATTTCGCCTTTTTTGCCATAAACTCTTTCAAATAAAGTGCCATCAGCCTTTTGTAATACTTGAGGAGTTGTTCCATATTCTGGTTGTCCTTTTTGGATAAATTCAGCCAATTTTTGAGCCTGTGGATTAGCACTCATTGCCAATATATAGGGATTTAAATTAGGCGCGTTACCAGTAGGCGCACCAACCATAGTTGCACCGCCCGCATTAGGCGCACCACCCACCGATGTGGCAGGCGCACCACCCATAGGTGCGCTAGGCGCGTTGCCCATGCCTGCACTTCTTAGAATATTTTGGAAATCTTGGTTTTCTATGTTTTTGCTTAACAGAGCACTAGCCATTGCCGAGGTTAGAGGATTTCTCATGCCTTGACCTAAATAGGCTTGCTGTTCTTCTTGGGTTCTTGCTCTTGTTGGAACACCCATTTGCGCGGGTTCTACCGCCATTCCTTGAGGATTAACTTGCAAATCCTTGCCCATCATTCCCATTTCACGATAGTCTGCCTCACTAGGCTTATAAGTCTGCTCTGGAGTATTTGGAGTGCCTTTTATGCCACCATAGTTAGCAATCCAATCAGTAGCCTCAGTTCCCACTCGATTAACTAAATTTCTTTGATCTTCACGGGCAGCTTTCTCCTCTGAGCCTGCCATATAGCCTTGCAACATCTTTGCCAATCCCATGTAAGGAGAGGCACGAACCCCCGCTTGCTGTGGGACTTCTACGGGTTGTAATGCCTGTTGTCCAAGCAATTGAGCCATTTGCAGTCTGCGCTGTATCGCTGCGCTTTCTGCTGTGTAGGGGTTTAGGTTAATGTCAGGCATTTATCCTCCCATAATTAACCATCATGTATCCATCTGCGTGATGGATAACTGCTTGTGGCATTACTTGCTCAACTTCTTGAGCCATCACACCAATTTCGTGTCTGCCTTCAATGTCGTATTCGTAAATGCCAATTCCTAACTTATGTGTACCAATACGCACAATATTAGATTTCAGTCTGCGGTCAGATTTAGCGTAACCATAAGACGCTGCACCACCTAACGAATACAGACCCGCTAAGTTTTGGTTATATGTGCCTGTGTTTTGGTTAAAGGTGTTTTGGTCAAATTGACCTTGCAAGGTAGCTGCGTTAGCAATCGGTGGGGGCGCAACATTAGCACCCGTGTATTGCTGAAACTGAGGATTCTGTATCTGAGAGCCTTCCACCAACGCATTGACCTCATTAAGAGGCATTTGACGCTGTTGAATGGCTTGTCCCAACGCTTGTTGTTGGGCAGTATTGGCAAATTGACCGCTTTGCAAGGCTTGGTTAAAGCCTTGGGTGTTTGCGCTTATATCTAAGCCTAGACCTTGTAAAACCGCTTGTGTTCTTGCGTCATTCTCTTGTTCACCAAGTAATTTGATAGCGTTGTCATACGCCTCTGTGCCTGGTCGCAAGCCCTGATTGATCAATTGAGTCTCTGTGCTCACTCGGTTTTTTGCCATGCTAGGCTCTAAACGAGACATGATCGCCTCTTGACCCGTAGTGCCTGCGTTTACAGGCATTCTGGCTACTCCAGAAGTATCTAATCCAGTTTGTACGCTTGGCCCACCAAACGAGAAAGGCGTTCCCATTGTTTTATCAACCGCAGAAAACCCTCTACCCGCCAAGTCTGTCAGTCTGTAACCTAGTGCTTGTTGTTGCTCTAAGGTGCGTTGCGCGTCTGGGGTTAGCGTTTGTCTTACAGTAGGAATATCACCATCATAAGTAACTGTTTGATTTCCATACGGAGAGTAAACATTAGGATTACTTAGTTTGGCAGTAGCCCGAGCCGACTCCAAGTTAGCTGCGCCCTGTGCCACGGCTGCCCCCGTATAGTCTGGGGCTGCGGGGGCTGATGGGGGTTTACCCACAATCACTTTTGTTAATTCGTTGAGCCAACCCATATATTCTCCTAAAGAGTACCGCCACTAGCAAACACTAAGTCACTAGCGACCCATTGCAATTGTATGCCTTGGGAGGCACTTTTTATCAGGGGTGCAAACGAATAACCAATCTCAGTTACCCCTTGCCAAGTAGCGTTTGGAACTAATCCATCACCCCAAACCCCTGCATCCCACAAAGATGTATCCCAAACCGCATAGGTCTCAACAGTAAAGTCTAGTGAAACACTCTCATCTAGTATGTTGTAGTCCACATTTACATTTCCGTAGACTTGTGGCGTTCCATTGGTAAACAAGTGGTAGCGAATCATCTCGCATTGCTTTTGGTTGGCTCTGCCATAGGTCTGAAACGATTGCAAGCCAAATGAGGCTATATCATTCCCTGCGTCTGCATTGGTGTTCCACGCCTGACCCACATATCCATCACCCCCAAAATAAGGGTTATCTTGGTATAGCACCCAACAATTAGCCGCCCAACCCGTGAAGTTACACCAAGACTTAGTGATGTTGTTCATCACATATTGCTGTTGTGCGCCTGTCGAAATAGGCACATTCATAATCAATTGGTTTTCTTTAGGGAAATACAGCAAACACCACCCAAAATTAGATGAATAGTTTGATATTGCCGAACTCATGGCATATTGGATTTTGTTAGTAATCGACACCCTTGGGTCTAGCCTAGAACTCTGCAAAGCCCCCGACATCGGAACTACCCCGTCCTGAGTAATGATCAATAGGTCACCACCAAACTTAACCCAACACCTTGAACCGATAGGCGCACCGACTGTATAAACACCGATTAAAGAGATGCCTGTGGGAGTGGTGGGGTCAGTTAACCTCCACACCATAACCTCGCCCCTAGAGGTAATAAACGCCAAATAGTCATCCATGCCATAGCCAGCGTCTAGCGTCCATGTCATGCCTGCTACTAAGTAGCCACCCATTTGAACTAGGGAAGACATATCCAAGGCAACAGCCGCGCCAGCAATGGCGTTAATCGGCAAATACCATGCTTTTAGCGTTTGGTCTTGGATTAACCAAATGCGGTTTTTAAATAGGTTGATGTTTGAGCACAGGGCGGTATTGACTCCCGTGATGTCATACCCTGCCCCATCTCCGTCTTTGTGCCAAGCAGAACCATCGTAACTGCGTAGTTTGTCAGCACCATTGACCATCATCAGGTATGAACCGCCCGTACTGGTGAAGTTCACAGACTGCCATTTGGCATTGGTAAGCCCTGACAAGTCGGCTGCACCCACCGCGCCTGAGTTAGTCACATTGTAAATATACTGCCCCACAGCAGCGAACAGTTTGTCAGACGAACCAGAGGCGTAAGTCATTACAGACTCAACTTGACCCGTCATGCCTGTGGCGTGTTGGGTGTAGCCGTTTCTCAGGATGACCGAGTTCGTGCCAGGCCACCAATTCGTCAGCGTCACCGCATCCTCAATCGCCATTGACCCTAGCGAATCCCGAGCATTCCACCCACCAATCGGGGCAGGCACAGTTATCGTGGTTGCGCTTTGGGTCTTTAACTTAGCGTATTTGGCGTATTGTTTGAGCATTATTTTTTATTTCTTTCAGAGATTGCTCTGGCTTTTGCTCTTGCATCTTCCTTGGACGAAGCCCCCCATGCCTTTAGCGAAAGTGCTAATCGGGTGGGTTCTCCGTTCTTTTCCATTGGCCCAGGCATTGCGCCCATACGCGCTAGGAAAGACGCTCTACGAGGGTTATCGCCACTCTTTACAGGAGGCTTGAGGTTCATGCCTTCTGCCTTTGCAGAGGCGCGTCCCTTGGCGTTTAAACCGCCCTCGGGGTTCTTACCCTCTTTGCGTTGCCAAGCCGCGCTCATTTCTTCTTCTCAGGCTTTGCAGTCTTAGCAGCTTGCTTGAAGTCTTTAGCGGTAGGTGCGCCCTCTGTGCCAGGCTTTCTCATCCTCTCGCCCGAGCCTGCGGCTATCCTCTCCCTCTTTGCTTGGATATTTGCATAAAGTCCGTCTAATTTCATAACGCCTCCTGTTAAACGCTTGGCCAGTTGCCGTCTTGCACAGACCAAGGCCCGACCAATTGGTTCATGCCTACTGGTGCTAAAGACATGGATGGAACTGGTACATCTTGAGCCTTGTTGTAACTCAATGCCCGTGTGAATTCACCCAACTCAATGCCGTAATCAAGTTTCTTGGCTTTTAGGAAGTAGAACTTTAGCCCTGCCATCATCAGGTCATCAGGGAATACAGAAGTGTCGGTGTCGGCTGTGAACTCGGCTTTTGTGCCTTCGGAAGAACCCGTAGCGCACACCCAGTAGTTTGACACATACTCAAAAGAGAAGTTGTAAACAGTCGTAAGGGCTTGGAATATGCGGAATTTGCCGTTGTAGATACGATAACGCTCACGAGGGCCAATAGAGATAATGCCACCTTGTAAGAACTGCCAATCTTGGCTAGATTTTGTTCCAATGTTGCGCCAATGGTCTGTTCTGTCCCAGTTGGTGTCTGAAATCATGCGGTCATACCCCGCAGGCAAGTCGTAATCCTGTTTGGCAAAGGTCATAGAGACCGATGCGGTAGAGGTCGTTACAGGCGCGTTTAGCGTTACCTGAGTGCTACTGTCAATCGTAAGAATCTCAGCGTAGGGGGTTTGTCCTGTCCCCGTGATCACATTCCCGACTTGTAAGTTTGCCGTACTAGGGATGTTTGTGATGATCTTAGAGTTTGCGGTAATTGTTCCCGTTGTGGAAACCGCATTTTGTGTTTGCCAGATGTAGGCTTTTACTAACTTTTGCCATTCAAAGTCCCTTACAAGGTCTTTTCCGAGACGCTGTGCAAGGGCTAAAAGTTGGATGGTTTGGTTGTTCGTAGACCCTATTACTAGAGGCGGTTGGGTTAGTCCAAGTTCGCCTGAGACCTGATCAACCAACTCCAGTAGGGTGTAGGACATTTATTCCACCAATTCTTTTTTAGGTCTGCCAGATTTCTTAGCAGTTAACTGATTAACCAATTCCCTCAATTGTGCCATTTCTTCCTCTTGTTGTGCGAGTTTGGCATCGGTTTCAGCACGAATTTTATCGAATACTGCGGAATCCTTGGCTGCGGCTATGAACGCCCGAGCCTTATCCCGTAGGTCGTTAAAGCCCATGATCTTGTTGCCCACGCTGTCTGCAAGTTGTGCAAACTGGTCAATTGTGAAGATATGCAAAGCCTTAAATTCAGCCTTTTGGGTCTCGCTAATTGCTGACCACACATCAATTGGAGTGCCTGATACCCGTTGTTCTTTCTTTTGCTCAAAACGCGCCCACTCAATTGGAAATTCGTCAATGTCTTGTTCGCGCATAGGACGATCTACCACCAAAGTGGAGTCACCAGGCACTAATTTCTTCAAAAATATCTTTTCTTCAAAGATCGGACGCTTTTCGGTCATTGTCTTGAAGTTGTTTTGCACTTGCACAGTATGGAAAAACACCGCCATCTTGCCTCGGTTGTCTTCCATAAAACTATCATTTGTCCAGTTTGCGTCTTGCATATTAAGTCCTTTGTTTAAGAATTTTGGCAGTTTCCTGCATCAGCCCGTCACCATGAAATATAACCTCTGCGTCTTGAGTCTCCAAGAACTTTTCCATCTCTATCGCAGCTTGCACCATTTGCTTAGTGGTTTGGAATGTCCTCTCACCCGCTTGGACTAGGATTTTTTCCTGTTCCTTGCCCAAATGTTCCCCCGCGTGTCTGCTCTCTGTAAAACTGTTATCCATACCAAAGATATGGAACTTTCTGTACCCAAGAGCTGCGCTCACATTCATCGCCCTCATACCTACTGATGACCCACCACCGATCAGGCTCTCCATCCCCTCTGGATGTTTGTCTGCTACCCACGCCACAGTCTCAAAGTCATCCCCGTTGACCAGATGCCATATCTTGACCTGATGCCTCTTTAAAGCCTCAAAATAGGTCGGATGGCATACAGATGCCAATAGGTACTTTGTAGCCTTCTGGGGCTTCTTTAGCATCCTAGCCTTATGTTCTCTAGGGTCGCAGTCAATGTGCCAATCAGGTGTTATCCCCTTGTCCACTAAGAAGTCGTGCGCCCCTGATACTGTGACCATTGGGCGTTTGATGGTTTTCCAAGTGTCTTTTAGGGATGGGCCATAACAGACGATAGACACCCACCGATCATTGAATTTGTCTCGCTTTTTCAACAATGGGAGGTGTAGCGACTTCTCCATCTGCTTATGCCTTTCGGCATTGGTCATAACGCCTTTAAGCATTCAACCCTCATATCTCTAAATGGGAAATGGTAGTTTGGCTCACAGAACTTGATCTCTGTCATGCCTACCGATTCAAGCATATTTCTTAATGGATTTTGAAACCAACCCCATTTGTGGCACATTGCCTCGCTTTTGTGCTTGGGGTCACCATATAACGCCCACATGGTCATAAAGGGCTGTAATGGCTCTTTGCTATGGACGCAGTTGGTTACATAGGCAAACACCTTATCCATGCAAGGCATTTCGAGAATCATCTTACCGCCTGGCTTTAGGATTCGTTTCCACTCTGTCAGCACATCAGCGACTTCCCACTCGTAGAAGTGCTCTAGCACATGGATAGCTGCCACCGCATCCGCGCTGTCTGAGGCAATTTCTAGTTTTCTAAGGTCGCACTTGATGTCGGAAATATCTGAGTGCAGATCGACATTTATCCATCCGTCCCATTTTTTATTACCGCATCCGAGGTTGTACGCAGTTTCGTAAGTGTCTTCCACTTGTCGATCAGTATTCTTGGCGTAAATTCGTCCGTTACGAACTTCTGCGCCTTGGATATTAGGGAGTTGATGTCCTGTGTCTGTGTCCATTTAATTCCTTCTAAGATGTTGCCTACATAAATATGGGGTATTCCAAGGTCTCTCTCGCTGACCACAAAACACCCTTGTCGGATTGCCTCTACTGCCCTGTTGGGACTCTTATATTCTGCGGTTGCAGGCATTAAGACAATATCTGCTCTCGCAAATTCTTTTAGCATGGTCTCATGCGACCAAGGAATAGCACCGCCAAAGTTGGACACCACCCGTAAGTTGTAGCCCTCTAGGTCTGGCAATATGCGCTCTAAACTGTGTTTGTTGACTGCGTGACCATACCAAAGGAGGTTTAGCCCGTTGTAGTGCGGTTTGGCTTCTGGGTACTCGTAAGGGTCACCAATCACAGTAGCGTCCCTTCCGTGTTCCTTGATGATCTTTGCCATTGTCTCTGTTGGGCAAGTCACAGCATCCGCAAGTCTCAATGCCTCTTTGTAGTGAACCCAATCAAAATGGTCATCACAGAAATCCACGATCACCCATGCACCTCGAGCCTTGGCTCTCGCCATCTCCATCAGTTCATTGGCTTGTGGTTTGGCAAATATGAGGGTATCGGCAGTAAAGTCGTTGAGGCTTGCCCACCCTTCGCTCACGATCTTGGCTCTGTACCGCCAACTAGCGGAAGTTTTGTCACCAAAGTGGATAAATGAAACCCTGTCGTTTGGCTCTTGTTTGTTGTCAATCAAGGCTTGCAGCTCGATTCCGTTCTGCTCTCTCTTCTTGATGATCGCTTGAATCAGCCCATGCCCAAACCCGTAGTAGTGGGAATCAGGTAGGTAGTCGTAGTAAGTTTGGAAGTGTTCGGCTTGCAGAGCCATAGCTGCGTTGCAGTAGAAAGTCTCTCCGTCTTGCTCTATTCTGACCTCAGTCAGTTGATCGCCCTCTTTAAGACCCGAGCCATTGATTCTTAGCGTATCGCCTGTTAAACAAGAATCAAACCCAAATAGAGCAAAGTGTCTCCATCCGAGCACATAGAAAAGGGAAATAGCCCGTAATCCCGAGGTAGTCCCTCCCCCGATCAGTAGACTGTTTTTAGGTCTGTCTTGACCCTTCATCACATAGGGATGCCAGATCGTGACTTTATGCCCCTTTAGGTTGTCAAACATAGCCTTGTGGCATTGAGAGGCAATCATGTATTCCACGCCTACATTGGGCTTGTGGAACGATATTCTGTGCTCTTGGGGGTCTATTGCTAGGGCGTAGTCTGGTATCACCCCGTTGTCTATCAACCAATCGTGTGCGTCTTTAATTGCAACGATTAGAGTTGTTTTGGACATCTCTCTAATGACATCTATTTGCCCCGCCACGCTCGGCCCACTCGCCACTAGCATGATCACCCCGTTTTTGGGGGATTCCTGTTTCGTCACTTGGGGGTAGCCACGCGCTACCGCACTCTCCATGTTTTGAAACAAAGTCTCATCGTCAGCAACACACTTACCGACAATCTTTAGGGGAACAAATGTCATTAGAAAGCCCTCTCCTTTTTGGGGAGAGAGCGTCCGCTTTTAGACTGGGTTAGAAGTCATCAAGCCTGCATTGTTTACTACGCAGAAAGGCGCAGATGCAGAAGTGGCAGATGTATTAGCCACGATACCTTGGATGTAACCAGCCGACACAGTTGCATCGTCCAATTTACCCGCAGTAGCGGTGGTATACAAAGGCACTTTAGGTTGGCAAGCAATCAACAAGTTAACTTGCAACACTCCGTTAATACCAATCCAACCATAGTAGGAAGAAGCGATAGCGGTTTGTGCAAAGCCAACCATGTTGTAACCCAATGCCGCAGCGTTGGTCGTTGTGACAGGCACAGCGCGGAGAACAGGAGTCAAACTCGCTGAATCTGCGTATGTGCTCATGATCACAGCGTCAAACTGGTTAATGGTGGACTCTGCGCGAGCAAAGACATAGACACCATTGTTGGTTGTGTTTACGCGAGTGCCTGGTGTGACAGGAAATAGCGTAGTAGAGCCTGCGGAGGTTGACGCATAGGTTGCGGTCAAGTCAACGCCAATTTTTCCATCGGTGATGTAATCAGCCATGATTTTTACTCCGTCATAATGCCTTGGAACTG
>Ga0209400_1000873_pt1 | contig 25865 bp, 22 predicted proteins | sample M_130807_EF_Meta_FD_187313 | JGI IMG/M metagenome (GOLD analysis project Ga0209400, IMG submission 187313) | Freshwater microbial communities from Lake Montjoie, Canada to study carbon cycling - M_130807_EF_MetaG (SPAdes) (version 2) | ecosystem: Environmental > Aquatic > Freshwater > Lake... | reverse complement strand
AATTGCAACTTGAGTCTCAACATCACTTTCAGACTCAAGCTGATCCTCATCATCTACATCGTCTTTTACAATTTCAATATAAGGCCATGAACCTTGAGACTGGCGTGGGTTGTCACGTCCAGACGCAGTTCCATAACCAAGATCACTACGAGAATCGTAATTTGGATTATTAGCTTCTCGTAGTGATCTTTTCATTTTTACAAATCTGCAACTATACCGGCTCCAGTTGCGCCGGGATTGATTCCATGTGTTCCGCTATCACCAGGCTGAGCAATTTCTCCAGACACATCAATTGTTAGAGTAGAGATTGCTGCGGAGGTTTCTGATGGATTAACATTATCAACTTTTGCTCCTGTTCCAAAGTTATCATGCGAACTCAAAGGAACGCCAGTCTTAGTTCCTTCACCGCCTGCAGGGTCACTATTTGCAATAAGATTTGGATAGTATGGAGAATCTACTTCCTCGCCACCAATGTGTGTAATTTTAGAGAAATCTGGAGCACCTGAGTAATCAAGATTTACACCATCTGGAAATTGATTAGCGTCACCTTCTTGAATAGATGGTTGTAAGTAGGGTGCCATCTCGCTTAGATAAACACTTGCCGTTTTTATATAAATAGGAGAATTTGGAAACATTGTACTTAACGAAAGCTTGTCAGAATTTGAAATTCCCGTTGACCCACCAGGTGTAAGTGATGTTCTGGTTGTTAACGGTGAATTTATTGTAGGGTATTTTCCAGGCATAGTGATCTCCTATTTATGTCTAAGTATAAGGCAGATCAGATTTCTTCAAGGATCTCTTTACGAAGAGCCTGACGAGCTTCATTGATCTTTGAAAGCTGGCGTGCAATCTTAATAGCCTCGTTTTTAAGATGCTTGTAGTGATCGACCTTGTCAGCAATAGTGTCTGCCATTTCACTGGGACCTACTTCACGAGCATTAACATTTGACAAATCATCTGGTGCGTCAGCAGTCTTTGCTTTCTTGTTTTTCTTAGCTTCAGCAAGTATCTTTGCCTTCTCTTCTGAGATGATTCGGCGTAGAATTCCTGGTGTAAGGTTAATAATCTTTGACATATCAAACTCCTTTAGATGTCAAAATTTAATTATTCTAAACTTCTCGTTTTGAGGGAGCAAATGCAATATCAGACCAATTTGATGCTCCTTCAAAAATCTTCATTGGGTCAATGTCACTAACATTTGTGTCTGACATCGCTCGGCTTGGATTTTTGTCAGCTGATAGCTGCTTTGGCAATGTGTTTCGAGCAGTATCCTCAAAAATGCTTTGCATAATATCACGTTGACCTGCTGGGAAAGCATTAACAACTTCAGGATTTACTTGAGGCTTTCTTTGTTGAGCTGGCGCTCCATGTGTGATATGATCAAGGTGCGACTTTTTAAGAGATCTTTCGACAATTTCATTTTTCTTTTTGCGATCAAAATCTTCAGCTTTTGGAGGTGCAACAGCCACAGACTTTTTGTCAAGTCCCTCAAGCATAATTTCAACCAAACACTCTTTTACAATTTCTTTTAAATCTGATCTATTCATTTCCAGTCCAAGATGTTATTGAATATCCTATCAATTTTATCACTACGATTAAACACCTTTGATAATTCTGATTTGCTAATTTCTCTACCTTCCTTCATCATAAAGGCACCGGGTGTTGAAGGCTCAGAAACAAAGTCCCAGCAAATCAATTGGAAGTCATCCTGAACTATTTGATGCTCGCCTAACTTTTTAGTAGATCCAACTCCGCGTGAAGAAATTCCAAGAGTAACACCAGCCTCAACAAGGCTTTTTAGTATTTTGCCAGTTGGAGTGTCAAGAATTTCTACTACTCCATAACAAACGTTTCCATCCATGTAAGCTTCACGAATAATATGACTAACCTTTTTTAATTCAACAACTGAAGAATCTGGGTGGTCACACTCACCTAAAGCTCTATTTTCACGAATAAATTTCTGATAATTACGAACTTCTCGTTCAAGAATGTCACGAGGATAGACACGACCATTTTGGTTTAGTGTGTCTGCTTTTTGAAGAATTCCTTTCATAATGAGACGGCCACCATTCTGCTCCATCTCTTCCTTTATCATTTTCTTGTCATATGAAAATGGCAACCACTCAGTTAAAAGCTTTAATTTAGAATCACTCATCTTTAGACTCCAGCTCTTCATACAGCGAAGTCAGCTGCATAAACTTTGAAATTGACGTCTCATCAAAGACTTCAGAAGACGTTTTGATTACATTTTTCTTAACAAGATCAACCTTTTCAAGCAAAACTTTGCTATCAGTTGATTCCTTTAGTCTGTCAAGACCTCTCACGACTCTATTTTTAATGCTATTAAGTGTGTTCTTGTCAATGTCGCCATTCACAAAGTCTCGTATTAAAGATCTTTGTGTTTCGCTAAGCTTACCTTCCCACTTCTTTTCAAATTTTTCTCGCATAATCTTAACCGTAAGATTGTTAATATCTTCGGACTTAAGTTCATTCAGAGTCTGCTTTTCCTCTTTTTCAGACTTCATCCATTCAAGCAATTTATTTTCATAATCGACGACTTTTCCAAGATCTGATGTATCGTCATTTCTCCAGTCATTCAAAAGAGTTTGAATTGTTGCATAAAGTCGATACTCTTTGATTGGTCGATTAAAAAAATTATCGTCATTTATAACTTTATTGATGTCTCTTATAAGAGTTGACTTTTCATTATTCAAATGAAAAGTTGATGTTATTTGTGATCCACGGCGAGCCTCAGCAATTAGTCTCAAACCCAATGACTCTGTCTGAACCGTTGTGTTCAAAAGAGCCTGGAAAAGCCTGAACTCTTTGTAAATCTCAGTTCCTGGTCTATAGTGTTTCTTAATAATACTTGCACACTTCTTAGCAGTATCAACGTCGTTATCAATTAACGCCTCAGAAGCCCGAAGAAGCAGCTGTTCGTAGATAATACCTACATTTCTCTTCTTATTGTGGTTACTCATCATCATTCCCTGGTTTAATAACTATGTCTTCAGACTCAGAAATAATTGAGCTATTAGAAGATTTTCTAATGCTTTGTAGTTTGCGGAGAGCAGAACTAAATTCTGGAGTCATCTTTGGACTATCTATATCGTTATAAAGTTCATGAACGAGGCTTCTGGAACTTCCCGTGTTTTTATCGATTGATAGCGTCTCATCTTCATCAAAGGGTCTATTTGACGAATCTTGATATCGTGACCACTTTCCTATGCCAGCCATCTTAAACATATCAGGCATATCCACTGATGCCGCTGTGCTTCTGTCGCGCGGAACTTCCACGTCCTGACCAAAAACATTTCTAATTTTCTTTTCTGCCTTTAGGGGAAGATCTTCGTTTTCAATTGAAAGAATAGGAGGCTTTTCTACACCTGCAGAAACAATTTCACCAGGTCTCTCAAATCCTGCGTTTAGACCTGGAGGAGCTTCACCGCCTGCGGCGCCGCCGGCCTCAACGTCTTCTTCCTTGTCAGTCTTCAATCCCTCTCTGATCTCATCAATTTCTTGATCAGTTAGATTCATAATGTTTTTTCTAACCCAAGCACGATCGACGATACCTGCTGGAGCCTTTCCAGCAATATCAAATCTTGAAGAAATAAGCTCCAATTTCTGCTGCTGTGCAATTGTTGATGGGTTAGAGAGCTTTAGGGTGAAATCAAGAAGATCTTCGCCTTCATATCCATGCGAATAAAGATGAATCATCGCAATCTTGTTGAGCTCAGACAAAACAACCTTTTGAATTCTTGAAATTGTTCTAGAAAAACGAATATCTTCTTGCGCAAGAGTTGCCTTTGCACCAATATCTTCGTCATATCCAAGGTATGCTTTAGGAATCTTCAAAGCTGCAAAAAGTTTCTTTTGAATATACTGAACGTCTTCAATTGCTGCGGCGTTTGTTCCACCTGCAAGTGAATCAATCTTTGTTCCAGTCTCACCGCCGCGAACTGGGATGAAATAGTCTTCATCAACAGCAAGAGGGTTATAGCGCAAATCCATCTTGCCGTTGGCTCTATCAACAACTTTGTTACGCTTTAAGCTGGTTTGTGCCTGCTCCATGTAGTTAGGAATCTCTTCAGGCGCAATATTTGCAACGTCAATATAGAAAACACGACGCTCAGGTGCTCGGACGATACGATAGACCAACATTGCGTCTTCCATCAAAATCAACTGACGCCAAATACGACGAGCTGATTCTAAAACTGATGAGCCGTATGGAAGAAATGCGTCATTTCCAAGCAATCTGAAGTGTGAAACCTGCCAGTTTTCAAGAACTTGGTTCCCACGTGTTATCCAGCGGAAACGAACGGCCATAGGATCTTTTGGATCATATCCTTCCTCACGCTCCATTTCAGAGATTGGAATAGGATAAGCATTGACAATTCCATAATTTGGATGGACATCATTAAAAAGAAAGAAATCTCCATATTTGCAAAGATTTCTTGTCCACATTGGCAAGTTGAACTCAATGTTTAGTGTATCCATGAAAAGAGTTTCAAGAAGTTCTTTTAATCTTCTATTTTCAGAATAGATATGAAGGACATGTCCCTTTTCGTCCTGGGACACAGTTTCTTCGGCGTAGATGTCTAGTGCGGAAGCAATTTCAGGAGTTGCTTCCATTTCAGAGAAGTCTGAATATCTTGACATTCTATCAAATGCGCCGTATGCCGACACAGTGCTTGAATAAATGTCAGACTGATTCTTCTTAAACATTTCATATGCTGAAGATGCAGTTGGTTCAGAGAAGTTCTTAACTTTTCTTCTGATAACAGGACCAGATCTAAAAAGCTGCGTTAATCTTTGAAAGAGATTTTTGTTAGTTTTTTGTGCCATATTGGTTTAAATCTTATCCTGTTATTGCGAATCTTAAATTCAACGTCTAATCAACCAATCAAATGGGTTTTGTCTATGTTGTGAATTTGAAACACCAACGTCATCAACAAATATAGGAGAAAATGGATTTCTGTGATGAGGAACAAGTGGGTTCTCATCATGATCATTTCTATTCACAGCAAAAGCTGCCAACATTGCTTTAGTAACTTCTTGGCCATGCTTATTATAGTCAATATTTGTGTCATATAACCACATGCCAATTGCAAGAGCCATGACCAAGTCATCATTATAACCTTTCATAGCCTTTGCTGTTTGACCAATCCAGTTAAATGTCTTTAACTCTTCAGCCATTCTTGTAGATCTAATCTTAATCTGCTTGTTTCTAATAACTTCTTCTAGCTTTGTCAATATCTTTGTTCTATTTGCAGCGCTAGTTGTAAACCCGATGTTGGCAATGTCTTCTGATCCTGCGCCCGCGCCCATGAAAAGATATTTTTTATCTTTGTAATACAAGTTGGGATACGCAAGTTCTTTTAACTTCATACAAACAGCGTATCCATAACTGTTGTTCTCGGGGCAAAGCATTGCTTTATTATATCTAAGGCCTGCTTCGTTTAACAAAACAGCAAACTGGTCAGGGGGTATTTTACCCTTAAACTCTCCAACTTGCTCACCATCTGTTGTATCAATAATGTGAAAGCTTGAATAGTCGGCACCGTCACCACGGGCCACGTCTGCACTAATGATGTACTTATGACCTGGCATGGCATAGCGCCAAATCCATACACCCATCTCAGGCCCCCAGCGCTCTAATGGTGTTTGGGTGCTCATGATGATGTATTCAAGGTCGTTAGCGTTTAGAAATGTATCACCTGATGACGCAAAGTCGCAAAGAAGCTCTTGGGCTATTTGTTTGCGTGTCATGTTTCGAGATTCATTTTCGAACCATGCATCATCGCGCTCTGGGTGAACATCCCATGGCAACTTGATCGAATTAAAAATGTTGAGGCCGGCTTCTGCTTCTACATAAAGCTTATGAAACTGGCCACCAACACCGTTTGGAGTTGATAGAACAATTGCGCGACCACCCGTTGACAGAGTGGGATACAAACCGGTCCAAAGATCATCGAAGTTTGAGATGAATGCAGCCTCGTCTACAATGAGAAGAGTAAGAGCTTCTGAACGACCGGCGTCTTCTGATGTTGGAATTGCTTTAATAGACGAGCCATTACTAAATTCTATCATCTGCTTTGTGTCAGATTTTAGAGATGGCATCACCAGCCATCCTGGCAGATTTTGCAAAGCTATCTTAACTTTTTTAATAAAGTTCTGAGCAACAGCCAGCTTAGTAGCAATGATAAGAATGGCCTTGTCTTTATAAAAGAGAGCAAGCCAAAGAGCGTAAGCAGCAGCAACAGTTGAAATTCCAAGCTGGCGTGACTTTAGAATAACATTAAATCGATGATCATCAAACTTTGTTAGACACTCATCCTGAAATTTATATGTGCTGAATTTGACAAGTCCGCGCGTTGGGTGCTGAATCTTAACGTAAGTGTTAATAAAATACGATGAATTTTTGCCGCACTTAACAATTTCGCTTACTTGCTTGTCTTTTGATAGGACAGCCATTTCTTATCCTATCTTAAATGATACCTGCCTACGATAGTAAGCTGCACGACGTGGCGAAAGATTGTTGGCTGATATCACCTCAAGTGAATCGGTGTTTGAAAGTTCTTTTAGCTTTAGCGTTTTCTTTGTTGCTGCTTTGAACTTTGACTTTGTGTCTGCAACACACTTTGTAAGAATCTCGATAGACTCGTATGAGATTCTTTCAGTTTGATTTCTTAAAGCCTGATCAGCAGCAAAATGAACGACAGCGATGAACTTAAATGTCAAAACGTCACCTGCTAAAGAGCAAGTAACCGAATTAGGCATGGACGATACGCCCCAGCCCTTTTGCACAATCTGGGCCAAGGCGTTAATTTCATTACTCGTAAGATGCATATTAGTCTATCTCCACTACTAAATATGTCATCGTGAGTAAGATGAATGCAGTCTTTTTGATTTAATAGCGCTAATTTCTTTGCTGTCTGGTCTCCAGCCTTCTAACCACCGAGGTCGATTGGGATCAACAACCTCGGTCTCACAATCAAAGCAACACGTTGATCTTGAAATTGAAATGTCATCTATTTCATCTATGATAAGACATTCACAGATAGAACATGTTAATTTTGTTTCAACTCTGATGTCTCCTCTTCTGAGGATCCTGTATCCTTCTTTTAATTCAACATCTTTCATTTAGTACCTCACTTGCGCATCAATTCCATTATGAGAAATATCGATTACGTTATCGACAATGTCTTTGATGCTATCAACGTGAGAGATCAAAATGATATTTTTGAAATTTCTCTTAAGAGAGAGCAGGAGACGGGTGCATGCTTCAATGTTAGTATCATCAAGCGCACCAAACCCTTCATCAATGATGAACATGTCAGACTTGTGGATAGCGGATATTTCAATCAGTGCAGCACGGATTGCAATTGCGGAAATCATCTTCTCCATTCCTGAAGAGAGCTCAATTGGGCGCCGTGAGTCACCGTAATCGATAAAGATTTCAAGATCACCATCATCCTCGTTTGCCACGATTTCAACATTAAAATTGGCAACACCAATCAAAATCTTTGAAATCTCGCCATTCAACTTTGGAAGCTGTGACGCAATGATTTGTAATGGGATTCCATCCTTTCCTGATGCAGCAAGAATTGTTTCATACAGCTTCCATTGTGACTGAATCTTTTCAATCTTTTTAGAATCTGAGTTCAATCTTTCAAGTTCATTTGAAATAGCGCCAAGTTTTTGATTGAACTGTTGAATCAATTTGTTTTGTAGTGTTATGTCTGAATCAATCTTGCTTGCCTCAAGTGTCATCTTCTTTACATTTTCAAGATCACTCATTGAGATTGATGCTCTCATATCAGCAAGTGATTTATCTTGACGATCTTTTGCAGAAGCCAAAGTTTCAAGTAGTGATTGCAAACTTTCAACTTTACTTGTCTGCGCAGAAAGAGTTGATTTCATAGAAGGCAATTTTGCTTGAAGAGCCACTACTTTTTCATACAACGACTTTGTTTCTTGCATTTGATCTAAATCAAATGATTCAACCAGTTCAGTAAGTTTGGTGTTGATGTTATCCAAAGACTGGCGATGTCCAGGAAGAAGCTCCTTGTCCTGATGGGAATCTTTGATGTATTTGCAACTTTGAAACTTGTCACCGCAAGGAACTTCTTGAAGCTTCTTAACGGAATTTTCAAGACGCTTAATGACATCCATCTCCATCTTTAATTGATTTTGAACTTCTTTGATCTTTGACTGGACCTTTTCTGCCTTATCAATTTCAGAACGAAGTTCATTGATATCAAATTTGCTTGCTGCTTTTTCAAGCTTTTCAAGCTTTGAACTCAAAGTGTCACGTTCATTTATTGAATCATTCAGTTCATTGGTAGCTTTTTTGATTTTAAGATTTTGATTCTCAATATCACGCTCCAACTGCTTGATGTCATCAAGAGTATGAGTAGATCCTGGAGATTCTTTCTCAAGAAGAGCTCGAAGCTTTTTTACCTTTTTCTCAAGATCAAGTCTTGTAGATTCTGCAAGCTCAATATTGTCTTTAATTTTTTCACACTCTGCGCTTTTTTCTTTAATAAGAACACTTATGTCTCTACCAACTGAAAGCCTGTTGAGCTCAACCTTTAAGCTATTTGCTTTTTCCTTTGCCAATCCCTGAAGTGACTCAAACACGTGCAAGTTAAGAAACTTTGAAATGATATTTTTACGAGCTGTGGCACGCTCTTTCAAAAAAATATTCATTTCACCTTGGGCAGCAAATGATGTTAGCAAAAAGTCTTCTGATGTTCCAATAAGAGAACGCAAAACTTTGTCTGATTCTTTTCTTTGCTCTCCCGAAATATCCTCAACAGGATTACCTTCTGCGTCTAGCTTAAAAAGATTTAGATGAGTAACTGCATTTTGCGCGCCGGACTTTTGCTGATGCCGTACTGACTGTCTTTCAATTTTGTAGTCAGCATCTCCTGCCTGGAATATGATGGATGACTTACAATAATCTTTTCTAGTGTTAATGATGTGGAGATTTTTGATAGGACCTCTGTCAGTTGTGTTGAAGAGGTTGTACATAATTGTTCCAGGAATTGACGACTTTCCTTGAGCATTTCTACCAAAAATACCTGTGATGCCTTCCATTAACTCAAAGTTAATAGAGTTGTCAGCACCATATCCATAAGTGTTATCCCAGCTGAGATTTTTAATTGACCACTTGACATTTCCAAGACGCTCGTCAGTTGGAAGTGAATCAATAAGCTCGGCAACAATTGAATCAATTGATGCTATTGCATCATCAGACATTGATTTTGCTTTTGCGTAATCTTTGAAAAGACCACGAATTGTTTGTGGGTCACGAAGATTATCTCGTGAGATAAGCTTCTCACCAGCTTTCATTTCTACATTAGATGTGTCACCATTATATTTCCAAACGACTTCAGCAGTTCCATTCTTTTTTAACTCTCCATTCAATTGACGAGTTTGGTTGATGTCAACGTTGATGTCATTTAAGATTCTGATTCGTGAACCAGTAGGAACATTTGTGCAAGCATCAATGGTTGAGCTCACACTTCCCTTCCATTCAATTGTATGGAAAGGCTTTGGGTTAATCAGAGCGTGGAACTTAACATCAAACTGATTTGCATCATGAATTTTCCATAGCAAAAAGCCTTTTTGAGTATCCTCACCATAATTTTGCTGGACGGTTGATCCAGGATATGCAATCCTACACTCTGTGTCAAGGAATTGGCGCTTATGAATATCACCCAACAATGCAAAGTCGTAATTCTTGAACATATCAAGACTTACTTCACCATCAATGGGCATACCAGTGTCAAGAATTGAGCCGCCGACAGCGCCATGATACAACGCAATGTTGATCATGTCATCTTTAAGAGAACACTTTGACCACCCTTCTTCATCAAAGCAGGAAAAATTTGAGAAATTAATTCCATTGATATTAAAATTGCCAGAGTCTTTCAAAAAGATAATGTTCTTATTGTTAAGAGCAGCAATGATTGGAGAGATTGCATCAAGGCGCGACTTATTATGAATAAGACCGTCGTGATTTCCAAGAATGACGATTGTTTTCCACTTTGCTAAGCTTTGAAACCACCAGCGAAGACGATCAACAAGCTCAGGAGTAATGCCTTGAGTCTTTGAATGAACAATATCGCCTGCAACGACAATCAAATCTGGGTTTATGTTTTCCATCTTTTGGAAGAAGTCTTCAAAAACTTGAGTGTATTCATCATGTCTCTGAAGGCCACGGAAATGAATATCAGCAATGTGCGCAATTTTAATCAAAAGATGCTCCCGCTTTTCATAAGCTTTGTTGAGTTGATGATGCTATTAAAACGATTCCATGGCTTTGCCATGGACTTTGCCTTTAAAAATTCTTCTTTAGTCATTTCACCAACGTCTTTTCTTGATCCAAGATCAAGAATTTTAACGTCAATGTCATATTCTGATAATCTCTTTGCCCACTTGTTTTGCTTTTCTTGCATGTCATTATCAAGCGCAAGAATGACAGGTGTTTTATTTCTTACTATTGTTTGAAACAAAGCGGACTTGATTGAGATATCAGATCCAAGAATGCTTGTAGCGTTTGTGTCGCACTTTGTAAGATCAAACGGTCCTTCAACAAGAGTGATTTCTTTTCTCCAATCGATATTGATTTCGTTAAAAATCAAATCAATTCTTGATGCTTTTGCGTTCATGTATTTTCCATAAGGTTTCTCATCGACTGTTCTTGCTGTCCAGTAGTTCAACTTACCATCAGCATCAAATGATGGCATGATAACACGTCGTGACAAATATCCTCGAGTCACACACCCTAATTTAAAATACCACATGTCACGCAGACTCAGTCCGCGATCGCGGACGTAATCAATGCAATCAATTACATCAGGATCTCGAGACTCAAATGACTCAGCAAGAAGCCTAAATCCATGTGGAATTTCAACTGGAGGATCTTCAGGCGGAGCATCATCCAGAAACCTTCTCTGTGGGACTCCAGCCACCCTATCCCACCTCGCAGCCACATCAGTGGATAGCTTCCTAAGCAGGTAGGAGATGGATGACCCGTGTGCATTACAAACCCAGCAATGATATTGTCCCGTGTCGATCTTTACGACTAGCTTTTGCTTTTTAGTGTGTGTACAATGTGGGCACTTAAAAGAAGCATTGACACCTTTCCTATCTAGGGTGAAAGTTCCGAGGGCCTTTGACAGAATTTCAAGTCTTTCTTTTGCGTCTATCATTACCCTAATTTTAATTCACTTACCTAATTTTGACAAGTAAATAGTGCGTGCCATTACGTATGCATCGGCGGCGTCATTAACGCCTGCAGTAAAAAGCATTTGGCCTTTTTTCTTTCCAACCTTTGCTTCACGACGCGGAAGTGTCAGTCCTGCTGAAGACTCAACCCATTCCATGATTTGGTCTTTCACATCACGCGTTTTATCAATTTTAATTCCAAGAATCTTTCTAGCTGACTTAAAGTCAAAATAGTTTGGCTTGAACCCAAATATTTCAAAAGCGAGCCACGATACAATTCCGTTAAATCGAGCAAGAGTCAAGAGGACATGGGCTGAGCTAAATCCTCTTCGAAAACTTTGCAAAGGCTCTTCAATAGAGATCATGTCAATAGAATATTTTGACTTTAGTTCCTGCAAACCTTCTTTTACTACATTAGCTTTGTCAAATACGTTGTCATGCTTTGACAATTTAAAACTTCCCATATCAACATATTTTCCATCACTATCAATAATCGCCCAACCTGTAGAGCTTGTTGAGACGTCAAGTCCGAGTATCATTTGTCACCAATCCATCTTTACTCTAAAAAGATATCTATCTTCTTCTCTTTTTATAATCGGCTGGGCGAGAGCAACTCTTGCAACTACGTTCATGTTATCATCATGAAGATTCAAACCTGTTATGATAACAGGACCCACTGATGTTTCATTTAGGTCATCACTAGCAGTTAGCGCCATAAAAGTTGGATTAGAGCTTGAGTTCACCATACCAGCTGGGCATGGTATTGCTATCTCCATCACATGAACTTTTCTTTCTCCTCTTAGTGTTATATCAAATTGATCTTTTCCAAACATAAAAATAAGAGGAGATTTAACGACTGCAATGCCTTCATCATAAAGAATTGTTCCAACACCTGCCCACTTTGGGTGAGGAGTTAGCGAATCTGCTCTATAAAGACCGCCTTGACCATTGTCACACAAAGTAATTTGAACTTTGCCTCCTGATCCTGTCAAGTTTGTATCAGTCACGCTAAAGCTTGTTGGATGAACCCTTCCACCATAAAATAGATTGCTTGTGTCAAAAAAAACAACTGAGTTTGAAGTGTTATCACGCTGTCTTTGAAATATTGAAAGGACATCACCTGAGGTTGAAATGCTATTCAGCGACTCAGGAATTGAACCTTCAAGTAATTCAGATATAGATGAAGGAACACCAGAGTCAGAAGGTATTAAACCAGGGTAGAGAGATGATGTCGGTAACAGATCATTTAATGAAATAGAATCCAATAGCAGATTACCAAAATCATTAGTAAATTTGGATAGAGGAGAGTCAACGTTCTGATAGTCTGTCATTGACCCACTCAGCAACAACGAGTAATTTGGTCTCATGATTCCATTATCGCATGGAAGAATAGTCAAATTACGCTTGATGAATGACCCAGTCGCATATAGAAGCTCGTTTGCTTCCTTAAAGTCAGTGATGTTCCAAGTAATCTCAGATCCTGTCAAGCTGTAGAGCACAGGATAATTTCCTTGAACAAACTCTCTTACAAAGTTTTCAACATTTACTTCGTGACCACCCACTCCAAATGACATTGAAACGTTGTGTGCATCAACTGTTGATTGAGTAGTTTTCTCAAATGGAGTAACAAAAACATCTCTTTCAGGTGATTCTTTAACAAAAAGAACTGGCAAATAAAAAAGAAGATTTGTATAATCAGTTGAGCCAAGTCCCCCAGTCATATATGAAGCAATCATTGAGTCATCAATGAAACTATCCCAAATCCTCATTTCATGAACCTCAGCATTTAGAGGGTATGAAAAAGATCTGATTGGCGTTGGCGATGTAGGATTTGACAAAAGCTCTGCTGTTCCATTCCCAGCAACATTTTGTCCATCAAAATAATTTCCTATAAAAAGAACATCTTGATCTGGATTGACTCCATTGAATATTGGAGAGATTGAACTTGCTGTTGTGTGGAAATAACCAACCTCAGTTCCATCAACTACAAATGATCCTGAGCCGTTGTCATAATCAGGTGACCATCTAACAACGACATGGTGCCATGAATTCAAGTTGAGACAATTGTCACTTGATGTGAATATAAGATTACCAGGAGTTGCTGCTGAAGGCTGAACCTCAGCTGATGATGATAACTGAATCATCAATTTAAACTTGTCAGTTCTTCCGCTTCCATCAGTTGATGATCCAGAGCAAAGTGATAATGCAAAAGTTGATGATAGATGATAAATTGTTCCTGGCTTATACTCTTGATTTATCTCATTTTGATATCGTGGATTGATATAGCATTCTAAGCTGAATGCGCTGTCTGGTGTATAAGGACCTCTTGTGTTCCCAGCTTGAACTTGATTGTCATAAATGATGACGCTGTCCGAAGGAACAGTTGACGATGTAAAAAAATTCAAGCATTGATAATTTGCAAAATTCCAGTGAGCGTATCTATTTTTCCCTCTATAGTATTGAAATAGATTTGTTCTCACATTTGATTTTCTAAGAAAATCTGAATTTACAGTAAATGGTGGCTCAAATCTAATCGACTCAACTTTCTTATTTTTGAGTTCAGATCTTGTAAGAGCATTTACTGAATCAATATATTGACTCATTTCTGAAGAGATATTTGTAGAATCAGACGCTTTAGCTGCTTCTCTAATTGATTCAGGATCATCAGTTGAAAACTCTGAATCTACAAATGTCGCTTTATCAACGTCTTTTTCAACAGTTGAAGTTCTTGCAAAGACTGGGACAGAACCCGTCACCCCGCCTGACGAAGATGAAAATGTTCTTGTCGGACGCGCAATGACAGAAAATCTTTCGAAATTATCTTTTCCCAGCCTGATTATTGACAAGGTATCTCCTTAGAAATCAAGCCTGATTCTAACTGTTAGATCTTTTTCATCATTCTTTTCAATTGGACGTGAAAGCTTTGCAACTGCAAGAAGATTGTCATTTGCATCATAAAGACCGACTGTTGTTATAAATGAAAATGATCTCTGTGTGTCTTCCTGTCCTTCGTCAATTACAATGATTCTTCCATCTGAATCAACAAATGTTGGATTTGAAGAATAGTTGAATTCATCAGCGGTGGCTCGACAAAAGAGCAAAGTGCTATTGATGTTTGTTACGTTTTGAAAAGTAAATGCAGTATTTGACCCTGAGCTAAAGCGACATGATGACATATGATCAATGATGTCATCAATGCTTCCAGATGTTAAGAAATCTGGTATGAATTTTGCATATGGGTTTGATCCATAATCTGAAACCATCTGTGGCCCATTTGCGTCAAATGAACTTGAGTTTGGAGCTCCAATTGTTGTCTCATTGTTTGCATAACCCAATATGCCTGGGTTTCCAACAACAGACTTGATAGCACCTGAAACGTGCTGGTTTCCCCAAGTAATCTTAGAAAGATCAAAAACAGCTGTTCCTGCGTCATAGAACATAAGACCAACTTTATTGCTGGTGTTAGCTGCATCAACTATTTCTCCAACCTCACCACCATAAGTTGTTCGCTTATTACTTGCTGCACCAACGTCAGTGAAGATTGCTGAGCCTGATATTGACGTTACAAAAAGATTACTTCCTGTTGTAATCGTTGCTGCTGACCCTAAGCTTGACTCTGCTAATGTCTTGTCAGTTGTTGGTGCTCCATCAAGAGTTGCAGTTGTGTAAAACCTGGTTGCAAACGTTTCACGCTTAATCTTGTCTCGAGAAAAAAGTCTTTTGAAATTAACAAAAAGAGCGTTATCAATTCTGTTAGTTGATGTTGTAGTAGGGTCAGTAGGAACATTGAACGGTGAGTAAAATGCGCGATTAGCATTTCCAAGAAGCTTTGCGGCGTGTTGACGATAGATGTCAACTTTTTCTCTCATTTGCATTGAAGAGCTTGGAAACAACATTTTTCCTGCTGTGTCTTCACCAAGCAAAATGTCTTGGACGGTGCTACCTGAATACCAAAGACCAACTGACATATCAAACACTGGGTTTGCTGTCTGTAGCGTGTAATCCTGGTCATAGACTGTCTGAAAAAGGGAAGATGTTACACTGGTGACACCTGATCCCGTTACAAACACTTGATAAGCACGTCTTGTAGCTGAACCTGAGACGTCCTCTTGAATAACATCAACCAGCTGATTGAGAGCTGACTTGCTTGTCTTAACGTCAGCTGCTGAAATTTCTTTAAAAGTCGCCATTATATTCCCTTATTACTTTGTAATCTGAACTTCGAATTCTTTAGTTGCGCCTGACTGAAGTCCTGTGACACTCACGACTGATGAGATAACAGTTTTATCCAAAGAGTTTCCATAAACTGTAAACTGTGTATCAGTCAAAGATCTAACCGCCAAAGTGAGAGAGATGCTTGATCCACCCGCAGCGGTCTCACTTCCAGATCTAAGCAGAATGTAAGTTGCCATTCCGTCCTTGTCGATTGTATCTGGCGTAAAACCTGTAAGACTCAAAAATTGATTCATCATCTTAACAATGTATGCCTGATCTCGAAGCTCAGGATCTATGAGAGATTCACCTGTTATTGTTTGCGTTAAAGTAACAGTTCTTGATGAAGCTGCACCTGTGCTTGACATACTAACGTAGTTGCCTGATGTGCTTAGGCCATCAGAAACAAGTGTCACCATCGGAACTCTAACAAGATTTGGGTTTGAAACTGAAATAGATTTATATTTCAAGGCAAGATTGGCGTTTGTTTGTGCTTCAAACACGGGTGTGTTCTTTTCAATCTTTTCTTTTCCAACAGTTCTTCCAAACTTGCGAATCATGGTATAATCGACTTCATCATCACCCATTGCAAATTTGACAATGGAAAAACTTCCGTCGTTTCTAGCAAGAAATTCACGACCAATATCGGTCAAAACAGCGTCAACAATAATGTTATTCGTAGAATGGTCAAGGTAACCCATACTTCACCCTTTAACTTAGATATTAGTCTTCAAAAAAAATGATTAAACTTAAACAACAAGTCTTTTAATCTTTGCTCCTAAGGAATGATATCACAAAATAACCATTTTGCGCCATCACGAGAAAGGATTTTTTGAATTTTTATTTTTTTTCCTAAGACCACTTCACTTTCTTCTTTATAAAGACTAAACTTTGAAATTTCTGATCCATGCGTTGGATTTTCAATGACAATTAAAACTGGTTTAAATGGGTCACGTAAAAACTTTTTTGAAAATCCTATTGCAACTTCTTTATCAGTTGTAAATGAACTTATTGCATGATTATTGAACTCAATGTTTTCTTTTAAAGAATTGAAAACGTCACCATCAAGAGTTAGTCCTCTATAAATTTTAGAGGTTCCAAAATATTTTTTTGACATTGCCAAATCAGTCATGATCTTATTTGCAGTTTGATAACTTTTTAGAGTAACTTGATATCTTTTTCTAAAAAGATTAATTGATGAGTGAGCAGCTTTTGCAGGTGAGTATAAGTCTGTGTCTCTAACTGTGGCGACATTTCCACCCGTGAATAACATAATTGATATGATGATGTCCATTTCATCATTTGTTATTTGGCCGTGTTTAAACAAATCATCAACTCTTTTAAAGTTAGAAAACACGTCAATTTCTTCTTCTTCAAACATCACATATCGTGTCATTGCAGCCAAAAGCTTTCCATAATCAACACTTGCACTTTGCTCTGTATTTTCATGAAGTGATGATCGAAATTGAGACGAAAAAGGACGACCAGAAGCGTGTCGTCCCTTAAGTGCATTATCTAATGCACGAGATACTTCGTCATCAGACATAATTTCGTTTTTGATTTCTACATTACCAAACTTGCCTGGAGCAAATTCAGTAAGCCTTTTTAGCTCTTCTCTAATTATTGATCTTAAAAGTTTTTCTTTCATCTTTGCTCCTAAGGAATAACATCGCATTCAATGCGTATGCTTTTATAAGAATTGTTATTTTTTATCACATCTTTGATTAGGAGTTTTTTTCCTAAAATTACTTCATTCTCATTTTGATAATAACTGAATCGTGTTATATCTGATCCATGTGATGGATTATTAATTTCGATTAAAACTGCTGTTTTGTCTGGAAGAAATTTGCTACTTATAAAGCCCCATGCAATAGATTCATTTAAAGTAAATGAGCTTATTGGCCAGTTATTAAATTCAATAAAAGGTCTAAGATTATCAGCAACTGATTGATCAATAACGATTCCTCTAAAAATAGTCTCTACTTTAGAATAGTTTTTTGATATTGCCAAATTTGTCAAAATCTTATTTGCAATTTGATAATCATTTTTAGTGGGAACGAGGGCGTCTTTAAACACATCTCTTCCAGTGATTCGTGCTTGATTTGAATTAAACAATTCTGGATTTCTAATTGTTGCAACGCTAGATTTAGTAAAAAGTAAGATTGACTTAATCACTGAGAATTCTTCAATAGAAATTTTGCGGTCTTGATATAAGTAAAGATAAGGAAAGTCATATTTCCTCATACGGGGAATACGACTGTCAATTTCATATAAAATTTTTCCAAAGTCTGAATCGAAATTTGGCAATGCGCTTTCATTCAAGGATGATCGAAGTTGAGACGAAAAAGGACGACCAGAAGCGTGTCGTCCCTTAAGTGCATTATCTAAAGCTTGTGACACTTCATCATCAGACATTGATTTGTCTGACTCAGATGCATCCAAAGAAATATTTGAAAACTTGCCTGGAGCAAATTCAGTAAGCCTTTTTAGCTCTTCTTTGATTATTGATCTTAAAAGTCTTTCTTTCATGCTATTTCCAATGAACATAATTATAGCATTACAAAAAACTTTTTATATTTGCTCATTTTTTCAAACAAATTCCTCGATCCAATCTTCCTCGCCTGAGGCATTTGCTTTTATGTACTTGTCTTCTTTTATAAGGGCAGCAGAAAATTCATGGAGGCCTTCATAAATGTCAAAAGGAGTATCTCTGAATGATGGGCATCCAAGATCAATGCCAATTGGTTTTTTTGAGCCATTGTGAAAAGCCCATGAAATTCGATCAATATCTTTTGCTGATTTTCTTGGACGACTTTTTGGAAAGGGGTGGGATTTTACATCATCAGCTGTGATCCCAGGGAATAGATCTGAAACTGATTCAATGCACCATTCTTCGCAAATCTTGCGAACATCCAAAAGAACAGTGTTGTTATAGTTAGTCATCAAGTTCCCTGCATTGCAAGCTTGATATAATCTTTTCTGCCATTGCAGAAATCGCGATAATCACTATATACTTTTGAGTTCAAGTCCTTTGATGAAATTCCCATTTTACTGCAATATCTTTTGATGCTTGGCATGTTATCAAGAACTTCTTGCGTCACAATTCCAACTTCAATTAGCCAAGCTGTGAAGTGGGGCAATCTTTCAATATCCTGAGTATGAAAATAAAAGACGCACCCTCCATCTCCATAGAGACAAAGCTCATCATTCCATTCACTAAGTTCATTAGCAGCGCTCCAAGAAAGATCACCTGCGTAAATACAAGGAATCATTTCAAACTTTGCACGATCAGGCATGTTACCTTCTATGAAAATAGTAAAGGTCGTTAGCCAATTTTACATAACTTTTTTTATTTTTCCTGATCTTATGTCTTTATAGATTTTGTTTGCTCCACGATCCGTGACTCCACCTGATATTGAAAGATAAATTTTTGGATATTCCTCAAAGTTGATTTTCATATCTTTCACAGGGTATTTACTGTCATCATAATCATAGCTTGAAGGTTTTTTTGTTTTATCTGCTATTCTTTTGTTAATACTACTTAATGTGAATTTTTTGTTTGCAGGAATAACTACTTTGTACCCTTTCCAGTCGTGTTCTTCAATTTCTACACCAATGTCTGCAAACATTTGCTTAAGTTTACTTTTTGTATTCTCATCTACATATAAATTAGCCATTACTGTTATAGGTTCGCTAGAAATGAATGAATCGCCGGATAGAATCTTGTCTTTTTCATCAATGGCTTCAACAACCTGCATTTTTCGTGCATAGACTTCGATGTCTTGAAGATTGAGTTTGTCGATTTTTGGTTCTTGAAAGTATCTTTCAATATCAGAACGAAACCAACGTGCTAAATCTTCTGTAATAGCCGCTTCATTTTCTTTAAACATTTGATAATCATAGTCATGCGCTTTTCTGCTTATCATATCATGCAAACGATCAATTTCCATTGAATTCGTTATTTGATAGTTGTCATCAAGCAGTTTGACTCTATAAAGCTTTCCATAATTCATGAATCTGCTTCTTGGAATAAGAGACGCATATACACAATTTAATCTTGATAGAGGTTTTTGATTAGGATCAACAGCAGGAGGTTCAGGAGTTATTAACGTGCGCTTTCGTTTTATTGTCTTGTAAAATGAAGGATTTTCACGCTTCCATTCAGAATTGATTATATTGACTCTTCCAATTTCAATGACTTTTTCTACTGTTGACATGTCTCTGAATCTGGATGAGTGTGAGCCGTCAACGATATCACCAACTTTGAACTCATGTCTGCTTCTATGATATAGATCAACCCCTGGAGGAAGTGTTGATCTTTCCTGCAGAAGCATTTCTTTTATGAGAATTCTAAGTTGTGATTCGGTGATTTTCATATTGACCTTTTGATTTATAGCTAAATATTTCTTAAGTCTAAAACGCTAATGTCAATATTTGATTTATAGCTAAATATTTCTTAAGTCTAAAACGCTAATGTCAATATTTGATTGAAGCTGTCTATCAGTGTTCAGCATCATAATTCTATACAACCCATCTCTATTTTGAGTTTTCAAAAATTTCAGGTCACTTCCTTCATTGTTTGTAACTTTTAGATACTCTGGGTCAAAATAAACTTTCATTTTCACGCACTTTGATGACTTAACGCTGTCAATGCTAAGCTCTCTTTTTAAATACATGTTAGGGTATTGCTTTGGAGCTCCTGATTGTGAGATAAGATGTTTAATGATTTTATTTTGGATTCTATCAAACATTACTCTAAATTGTTGACTGTAATTTGACGTCATTCCATGAGCATCAACCGCGCAAATTGCGTAAATGTAATCTGAATCTTTATCAAACTCATTATCAACAAAGAAAGACGTGGATGATTTGAATTTCTTAATAAGACTCTTGTCAATAGTTTCTTTCATTGGAGTTTTGACCATTGAATCATCAAAATCAAGATAAGCAATTAATTCATATGGATCTTTTATGCTCTTTCTACGAAATACTTGCCATCCCTTTATATCTCTTTGTCTATTAACTGGAAATGACCAATTCAATTGCAAAGAAGCGTTTGAATAATCCCAATGAAAATTAAAGTCAGGTGGGACAGGTGGTGGAACGTGCTCTTCACCTATAATTGATGAAAATGTAGATGGTCGTGAAGCAATTAAAAAAGTTGATCTATAAAACTCATCGTCAATGACTGTTGTAGCTGTCATCATGATCAACGATCTTACATTATAGACATACTCAGCACCATACTTTACTTCAAGATCTACAAAGCTTGTTATATTTGGGTTAGTGAAATATCTTACTTTTTTTGAGCCTATGACATCCTGATTGCCAACCTCATATCTTTCTAGCACATGTCCAATATGGAATATTTTTGGAAAGCTATTGTCGGCTGAAGATATCTTTTCTTGTGAAATGGATGGAAACACAATTTCAGCTTCTTCGCTATTCATCATTTTGTCTTTTCTCTTTTTCACCTTGCTTGACATTGCGCTTGTGTTTTTTTTGAATGCAAGTGCAGCCGATGAAACTGGAGAAAATGCAGAGTGCTTTGAAGACTTGCCAGAATAATTGTTGTCAACAACCAGAGCAATTTGATCATCGGCGGCTGCCGCAGATGGCTCAATGAGCATGCCATCTTTTAGAATGTAATCTCTTGATTGTAGTGATGTGCTAATATATCTTTGTATGATAGCACCTTGGCGCTTCATTTCAGAATTATCATCATCATATGAATTTGGCGCAGCTTCAATTCTTGACATCATCAAATTAGCAGCTATATCAGTTCCAGATCCATCGCTAAAACCTCTCATCTTAGTTGATGACTCAAATCTTTTTCCAATTCGATTTTTGTAATCAAGATCCTGGAAATAGAGCATGTGATAATCTTGCAAGATGTTTGATTCATCAACGATTTTGTCAGAATTTGATTCAACGAGTGATTGATTTACAACCATTTCTGTCGCGTGAATTTTATCAAATGTTGACTTCTTCCATGAAACTGTGATGTATCTTGGAATATATTGCTGAATATCTCTTTCACTCAAATTGTTAAAAGGCGTTCGGAGGCTTGGCGCTGAGTCATTCAGTCTTTCATCTTTTAAAAAGAAATTATAGACGAATCCAAGTGATGGCTTCTCTGGTATTGGAATATCAAATACTTGAACTGGGCGACTGATGTAGGTAGGCTTCATAGTGTTACCTTGTTAAATTGTTTGTAATGTGCTGACTTACAACTTTGTTTTGCATCTCATCACGTGATTTAGATGCTGATGAATATGACCCAGCCATCTTTGCATTTGTTTCTGATGAAAGTCTGCCTGCTTTCAACATTGAACCTTCATCAGCATTTGCAGTGTGAGGTATAAATTGACATGTAATGTCTCCAATTGAATATCCTCCAACAATTGGATCTCTTGACGCAATGCTTGTCTCGCCATTTTGTGTAGATAGCATTCCTTGCCCTGAAACCGACGCTAACATTCGGAATCCAGAATCTCCATTCACATTGTATGTTTCATTTACATCAACAAAAAATGAATCAGGGTCAATTGCAACTAAGAATACACGATCAAACTTTGATTCTCTTGTGATGATATCAACTTGCTTCTGTTGTTTCATTAATGCTGATTGTGATAGATTAGCTATCAATTCAACGTCTCCGGTATCTTCCAAAGCATCAAGGTTCAAATTTCCTGATTCATCTATGATTGAGGAAATTGTTTGCTGATTTGGCAACTGGAGTCCTTGTATCACTTTTGTTGAAAGATTATTCAAGGCTCCTCGCGCAGCTGATGAAACATTAAAATCAGGCAATGCTGGCGAAATCATTTCATCATAGATCATTCCCGTTGTCATATAAAGATATGTTTCCAACAAATATGAGATGACAGCGTTGCTTATTAGCTTTTCTCTCATTTCAACAGTTAGTGAAACGTATCTTTGATTTAAGATTAGTTCATTGTAAGAAAGTGTTTCTACGCCATCACGATTATAGAGCTTAAATTTAATATTTTTTCCTATTTGAACACCAACATCTTTTGATGAAGTTTTTTTCTTGCGTGTAAAACTTTCAAATGATGATGGATCAATAAACAAAGTAGGATCAAACAACATTATCTTTTCTTTAAAGATAACTTCATTTAGTTCATGATCTCGTTTAAAAATTGCCAATTCGACAAGATCTGTATATCGCTGAATTCCGGCATCACGATCTATACTTTTTGTTGAAGTGATCGTGTTAACAGGCATTCCTACAGCAACAATTCGCAAGTTTTCAGATTTTTTATCAGAAAAACTAGAATGCTTCAACATTTCATTTAACGCAACACTTTCTTCAAAAGAGTAAGTTAGGCGTGTTGGAAGATATCCCTTTGAAGAATCAGGGCGATATTTGTCTAGCATTGCTCTTTTAACAATGCTTTGTTGCTTTGACAAATTGTAGATCATGAATCTACCGTCAATATTATCTAAAAGAGTCTTTCTGTCAGGTGTCTGAAAAATATCAGCAAATGTAGATTTCAAATTATCTCGTGATTGCGTCAAAATGCTACCATAAGCAGAGAGAAGCGCAAATGCGTTTTGCTGAGTCTCTGTTGCCTTGATTATTCTTTGATAGTCAAAGTAATACTCAGTTAGCAATGTTCCAAAATAAATTTCAAGATCATCAAGTGTTTTATCGTCTGCAACGAAATCTAAAAGACTTGTAGAGTATAACTTTATAAGTTCACTGTTGTCAATATCTAATATACTTTTTCCTTCATAAAATGCATCTCTTTGATCTTGTGTTAATTCACCATTTTTGTCTATTGTGCTTAAAATAGAATCATAGCTGGTTCCTTCTTTATTGTCATAAAGATAGATTTCAATACCAAGCTTAGATGACATGTGTATGTAACACTTAGCAATTAAAGACAAAATCCCAAATTCATCAACTTGACCATAGTTTGTTACTCCAACACCATCAACTATTTTAGATCCATCAGGTAATTTACTTGTTGATCTTTTGATTAGTTCATTGTAAGCTGATATTGCTGATGACCAAAAAGTTCCTTTGGTAATTTTCATGCTGTCAGCCAACTGCTGACCCATTTTGCTTTCTTTAAAAGACTTAGTAGATATACTTGATGATTCTTCAAGCGCGTTTTTTATTCCCTTAATAAGGAATTCAACAACATCAAGTTGAGTTTTTAATGTAGCAATTTTTATAAGTCGAATTTTACTTGTTTCACTTATTTGTTGTTTGATATCATCGCGTATTTTTTTATATGTTTTTAATGATTCACGAAGAGCACTCGTTGGATCTTTTAAAGAAATTTTGTTTATCAATGCAATCATCATAACCGCAAGATCATCTCTTTGTAAGCTAGATGATGAAAGTCTTTCAATTGCTCTTTTTGACTCAGGGGTTTGGTCTTCTGAATCAGTTGTCATTGACTCACCAGCATCGGTGACTGGATTTGATTCATACTTTTTGTCTGATGTCTTTTTATTTCGAGAACGCTTGCTTTTATTATCTTCGCCTTCATCAAAATCTGAAAATGCATTGTAGTATTGTATTTTTGACAATGCCTTCACAAGATGCTGGCTTAACTCATTCGAGCCATTGCATTGTGATGTGTACAAAAGTTGATATTTCGATGCTTCATCAGTAAGAGCACTTGTCAATCCTTCTGAAAATGATTTAAAAATTATTCTGGCAATCTCAGCTTGCGAAAGAGAACTTTCGCTTGACACAATTCCAAACATGGCATTTGTATATGACTCTAAGTCATTAAAAGCTTCATTATATGAATCAAGATATTTGGTAAAATCTGTGAAATTATAATCTCCTGTTAAAATTGAACTTTTTACAAGAGAAGCAGGGCCAGGTGTCCATGCTGCATTTCCAGGTTCATCAACTTCAGGAGTGATGACGTATTTTTTATTTGAGTCAAGGTATTGAAAAAGTGTTAATGCTACTACACTTGAATATGACGCAACACCTTTGTAAGGTGTAAAAGACAATCCACCAAATATTGATGTAATATTTGAAGTTTGAAAATTTAGCTTATTTCCAAGCGGACTGTTTTTAACAATTTGTGCTCCACTTGAAATTCCAAATATTTTAGAAAGAACACTAAAAATATTGCTTATGTCATAACTTTTTATAGTATCCCAAATGCCCTCAGCTCCATCAAGACGATCAGTGGGGTTTAAGTCCTTAATGTTTTTATAGCTGATTGCATCAATCAAAACTTGATCGTTTTCTTTTTCTTCGAATATATTTTTTATCTTATTGATGACTTCTTTAAACGCTTCAACTCTCATTGCGGTTGTAGCATATGTTTCTGATGCAGGCGATTCTCCGGGCGCAACTGCTATAACGCTATTGATATCAAATTTTCTTACATCAACTTTTCTTTCATAAGATTTCAATCTATTTGAAAGATAATCTTCAGCTTGCTTTTGCAACTCATCATCATTTACTCTAACAATATCAAACGATTCAGTTGCTCTCTCAATTGCTTCATCAATTTTAACAATATCATTAATTAAATCATCAGCATTTGCTATATCAGACTCAACTGATGTTAGGAGAGATTTCCAAGTACCTGTTGAGTCATTAGCAAGAGCTTTTTCAATAATGTACTTTACGTCATCAGTTGAAACTGAATGCACAGTTTCAAGTGCTTTGAAATACAAACCATACTTTGTCCAAAGTCGATCTTCATATGCTCTATTAAAATCTGCAAGCGCAACAATCTCAGTTGGTTCAACTCCATCTGATTTTTTTATGAATGATCCGCCACCTGATGATTGCTTTGACAGCTTCATACTTGGAGCAGCCGAATTTCTTTTACTTTGACCTGTTGGCTGTGAATTTATCTGTGTTGATTTACCCGTGGCAGACTTGGCAGGCATTAAATCTCCTTGAGAGGACCAACCATCGGCCCTTTTGTATAGTTTGAATAGATTATTTGTAAATAATACTTCACATTGTCTAAGCTTACATTTAACTTTGTATCTAAAAATGATTGCTCGGTTGCTGATTGATGAACGGCTTTTAGAGGCGCAAGTGAACCATCACAATCGGCATATATGATAACACTATCAATTTCTTGATCACCTTGTTGAATAGACCAGTGTATGATATTTCCTCTTGCTGTTGAGCTTACATTTGCCGATGAAATTTTTGTTTGACTTGCTGGTATCTTTACTACAACTTTGGAAGTGATGGATGTCCTTCCTTTTTGAAACTCGCTTTCGGCTGATTCAGTTCTTTTTAGAATATATCCATTTTTATAAATGGATCCCTTTTGTATCGCATTAGATGCTATACTTCCTCTCTTTAGAGTTGTTGGACCAGCAAATTTTTTCATATTGATTGTGTAAGTCTTTGACGTCTCAAGATCTGCTGATGCTTTTGTCGAGCCAGT
>Ga0209400_1000872_pt1 | contig 25877 bp, 26 predicted proteins | sample M_130807_EF_Meta_FD_187313 | JGI IMG/M metagenome (GOLD analysis project Ga0209400, IMG submission 187313) | Freshwater microbial communities from Lake Montjoie, Canada to study carbon cycling - M_130807_EF_MetaG (SPAdes) (version 2) | ecosystem: Environmental > Aquatic > Freshwater > Lake... | reverse complement strand
GTTCCGTGTCTTACCAGTTCAGTCGTAAGGGTGTCATAGTTGTCGAGAAGGCTGAAGGAACTAGCGAAGATTCAATTCTTGAAGCTGTCCTTGAAGTAGGGGTAGAGGATGTTCAGGATAGGGATTATCAATTTCTAATTACAACCGATCCTTCAAAAATGGTAGATGTAAGAACTGCCTTGCAGTCTGCTGGTATTGATTATGAGAGCGCTGACGTCGAATTCATTTCTTCCATGCCAATTCAAGTTGATGTTGAAACAGCACGCAAAGTAATTGCACTGATAGATGCTCTTGAAGATTCAGATGAGGTTCAAAACGTTTTTTCTAACTTCGACATGAGCCCTGAAGTGGCTGCTGCATTAGATGCCGACTAATACTGAACAAATCGTGCTGGGATTTGATCCTGGTCTAACTAGATGTGGTTTCGGTTTGGTTATAAAGGGCACCGCACGCCAAATAAAGTTTGTTGAAGTTGGAGTTTTTCAATCAAGCAAAGATTTAGAGCAATCACAGCGCATCGCACAGATTGGCGATGAGATAACTGCACTTCTTGACAGAGTAAATCCTGCACAGATTGCCATTGAGCGGTTATTTGCTCAACAGAATCTACACACAGTAATGGGTGTCGCACAAATATCCGGCGTTATCGTTTATCTCGCACATCAACGCGGCATACCAGTGACCTTTTACACTCCAACTGAGGTAAAGGCTGCTGTTACCGGTAGTGGTAGGGCAAACAAGGTTCAAGTTAGCAATATGGTGGTTCGAATATTGAAACTCAAGGAACTACCGAAACCAGCTGATGCTGCTGATGCACTGGCAATTGCTGTTACATGTGCTTGGCGTGGGGGAGAGCTTGTGCAATCATCCACAGAGACTAAGGCCCAAGAGAAATGGCGCACCGCGATAGCAGCGTCAAAGAAATCTGGCTAGCGCAGTTATCCTTGAGGTGTGATCTCTCAACTAAGTGGCGCTGTCCTAAGACGTAAAGCGGGACAGCTGGTCATCGACGTCAACGGCGTTGGATACCTAGTGAGCGTTACTCCTGAGGTATACCAGTCTTCTTTTAGCCAAGACAAGTTATCTCTTCACATTTCTCACATCATTCGTGAAGACTCGCAGACTCTCTATGGTTTCCTAACCGAAGAGGAACTAGATACTTTCGCATTGCTTTGTTCCGTATCTGGAGTTGGTCCAAAGTCTGCCATGGCTGTGCTGGCTCAACTTGGAGTATCTGGTGTGGCAGCAGCTGTAGCTGGAACGGACGACTCAATGTTTAGATCTGTTTCTGGAGTTGGACCAAAGACAGCAAAACTCATCGTACTTTCGCTTACTGGTAAGTTAATCGCCGAAGAGTCTTTCAGTAATACAAGTAATTCTGGTTCAAGTGTGATTTCAGCACTGGTTGGTCTTGGTTATCAGGAGAAACAGGCTCGCTCAGCAGTGGACTCTGTTACCAACGCTAAAGCTGACTTGAGTGAGTCCGAGATCCTCAAACAATCTCTAAATATTCTCGCTAGCGGCAGGAAATAGCAAATGAGTGATGAACTCTTAGGCCAGTCTGCCGACGCTTCAGATCTTGTTTTTGAGTCAGCAATTAGACCTCAATCGCTTAGCGAATTTGTGGGACAAAACAAAGTTAGAAGTCAGATTCAATTGTTGATCGATGCGGCTGGGATCCAACAGAGAACACCTGATCACATTTTGCTCGCCGGCCCGCCAGGCTTAGGAAAGACCACGCTTGCGATGATCGTTGCGCACGAATCAAAGCGACCTTTACGAATGACATCTGGTCCAGCTATTCAGCACGCAGGAGATCTTGCTGCAATACTCTCTTCGCTAACTGCTGGTGAAGTACTATTCATAGACGAGATTCATAGAATGTCACGCTCTGCCGAAGAGATGCTTTATTTGGCAATGGAGGATTTTCGAGTTGATGTGATGGTTGGCAAAGGTGCAGGTGCAACAAGCATTTCCCTTGATTTAGATCCATTTACTCTTGTCGGGGCTACAACTCGAAGTGGCATGCTGCCAAACCCGTTGAGAGATAGATTTGGTTTCACCGCAAACCTAGACTTTTACAGCGAATCTGAGTTAGCCGAGGTAGTTCGTAGAGCTTCCAGCCTGATGAAGTTAGCTGTTGACGCTGCTTGTATTTCGCTCATAGCCTCTAGATCCAGAGGCACTCCACGAATAGCAAACCGACTACTAAGACGAGTCAGAGATTTTTCTCTGGTACATTCAAACGGCGAAGTAACCGTGGAAACGGTTGGTAAAGCCCTGGAGCTCTACGAAGTAGACGAATTAGGCCTGGACCGCCTAGACAGGTCTGTACTGCACACCTTGATCGTCAAATTTGAAGGAAAACCAGTAGGTATCAACACCTTGAGTGTAGCTATCGGTGAGGAAGCGGACACTATTGAGAGCGTAGTTGAGCCATTCCTTCTGAGAATTGGGCTCTTGGTTAGGACCACAAGAGGCAGACAAGCCACAGCAGCAGGCTATAAGCACCTAGGAATTGCTCCGCCAACAAGCGCTCAGAGCCTATTCGACTGAGCCTGTCGCCTATAATCTTCTGAGTAACACAAATTACCTAACGATTGGTCTTCATGGAGATTTTCCTAATTCTTGGCGCTTTTATTGCTTTCATTTTCTTTAGCAACCAAAGGCGCAACAAAGCTGCAAAGGAGCTGGCAGCATCTGTCGCGGTTGGTGCAGATGTTGTGATGCTTGGTGGCATCAAAGGAAAGATTGTCTCAATCCTCGAGGACACTGTCGTTGTTGAAAGCACACCAGGTACAAGAATCGAATTCGTGAAAGCTGCTGTCCGCACTGTGTCAGCTCCTTCCTTGGACAACGTCGTCAAGCCAAAAGTAGCTCCAAAGGCTGCCGCTACTGCACCTAAGGCGAGTGTTACCAAAACTTCCGCCCCAAAGACCACAACTAAAAAGGCCGCTAAGTAATTTAGCAACCAAAGAAATAGAGAAAAGGCGCAATCTTGTCTGAAAAACGTACCGCTACCGGAGCCGCTCTTCGCTCCTTAACTTGGCTAATGATTCTTATCTTCGGAATTGTTGGAATCATAGGTTTGAACATGTTAGCTGGGGAGAAGAAGGCAACGTTTATCCCTAACCTAGCCCTTGACCTCTCCGGTGGAACTCAGATCATTCTTACTCCAATCGTTGAAGATGGAAAGCCCGTACTAGTCGAGCAGCTCGACCAAGCCGTCTCCATTATTCGTCAGCGTGTCGACTCAACAGGTGTCAGCGAAGCGCAGATAAACACTTCGGGAAACAACATCGTTGTTTCTATTCCTGGAATTCCAGACAGCAACACCCTTGCTCTTATCAAGAGTTCAGCAAAACTTGAATTCCGATCTGTATTGGTAGCTTCTGCCGGAACTAAGACAACCATCGGCAAAGAAGGCTCTAAGCCGATCAAAACTTCAAAAGCTAAGCCAACTTCTCCAAGTGACTTAAACCTTGTGAGCGCTGCCTTGCAGAAAGAGTACGAGAATCTTGACTGCAGCAAAACATTCCGCAAGCCTGGTCAAATAGACCCTGCTGACAAGCCCCTGGTGACTTGTAACCGTGGTTTGGGAGAAAAGTACATTCTTGGTCCAGTTGAAATCACTGGTCTTGATCTTTCAGGTGCTGACTCTGGAACTGTTTCAGGAGCAAACGGAGTCACCACTAATGAGTGGGCTGTAAACCTAAAGTTCAACGCAGCTGGTGGAGACAAGTTTGCCAAAGTTACTCAAAGGCTTTTCCCGCTGACTGAACCACAAAACAGGTTTGCGGTCACCATTGACGGATACGTAATCACAGCGCCAACAACCAACGCCGTTATTACCGGCGGATCTGCACAGATCACAGGATCTTTCGATCAAGCTAGTTCTAAAGTTCTGGCAGATCAGCTCAAGTACGGGTCTCTTCCGATTTCATTCGCGGTTCAGTCACAGGAAAATATCTCAGCCACTTTAGGTTCAGAGCAATTGCAAGCTGGTCTTCTTGCTGGTCTGATCGGTTTGATTCTTGTTGTTATTTACTCAATCTTCCAGTACCGCGGGCTTGCAGTTATCACCATTGGATCTCTAACGGTTGCTGCAGTTATTACCTATATTTTGATCGCTCTCTTGACCTGGCGAGCCGACTACAGACTTTCACTATCTGGTATCGCCGGTTTGATCATGGGTATTGGTATCACGGCTGACTCCTTTATCGTTTATTTCGAACGTGTGAAGGATGAACTTCGTGAAGGCAAACCACTCAACGCAGCCGTGGAGAGCGGATGGTTCAGAGCACGTCGAACCATCCTTGTATCGGGAGCTGTAAGCCTTCTAGCGTCAGTTACTCTATACATTTTGACTGTCGGTAACGTAAAAGGCTTTGCATTCACTCTCGGTCTCACAACAGTTATCGACATAACGGTGGTGTTCCTCTTTACCTATCCAGCCTTCAGGCTCTTGGCAAAGAGTAAATTCTTCTTGTCTGGAGGAAAGTTCACTGGACTCGAGCTAAAGAGCACACCTACCTTCGGATACACAGGTAGAGGAACCTTCAGAGTTTCAGAGGCAGTTTCGACAGGCAAGGCTGCAAAGTCTTCCAAAGAGGCAGTTAGACGTCAAACCATTGCTGAACGTAAAGCAGCTGGAGAAGCAATTTTGAACACAAAGAAAGAGGAGGGTAACTAATGTCTCGTTTTTCAGAGTTTGGTAACCAACTTTACAGTGGCGAAAAATCTATTGATTTCGTCGGTAAGCGCAAGTATTTTTACGTAGCAGCCGGAATAACCGTGTTGCTAGCGTTACTTCTGCCAATGGCAGCTGGAGGATTCAACTTCGGTATTGAATTCCGCGGTGGTTCAGAGTACAAGATCTCTGAGAGCAAGACTGATAGCACAATCATCGCTGCAGATGCTGTCCACAAAGTTGTTCCAGAGATTCAGGTAAACACCACAAAGATTGGTAACAACACAATTCGAGTTCAAACACCACAACTTAGTGACGTTGAATCAGAAAAAGTCCGTCTTGCTCTAGCAAAGGCTTACAAGGTCAAAGACAGCAATGTTGCAAGCTCTTTCATTGGACCTAACTGGGGAGCTGACATCACCAACAAGGCCGTGTGGGGACTAGTTATATTTATCTTGCTAGCAGCTATTTTGATGGCTCTTTACTTCAGAACTCTTAAGATGAGTGCTGCTGCAATGTTGGCCCTGGCACACGACCTTATTTTGACCGCTGGAATCTATGGGGCACTAGGCTTTGAAGTTACGCCTGCCGCGGTAATTGGTTTTCTTACAATCCTTGGTTATTCACTTTATGACACTGTTGTTGTGTTCGATAAAATTCGCGAAAACACTGAAGAAGCTGAATTCAGCGAAACAACTACCTTTGCTGAAAGAGTCAACTTGGCTATTAACCAAACTTTGGTTAGATCAATCAATACCTCTGTTGTTGGACTTTTGCCGGTCGCGTCAATCTTGTTCATCGGTGCGGTAGCTCTTGGTGCTGGAACTCTTAGGGACATCTCTCTTGCGTTGTTCATTGGAATCATCGTAGGTACCTACTCGACTATCTTCATCGCTGCTCCTTCTTACTCGCACATGCGCGAGGGTGAAGTTAAGTTCGCTAAGGCAGCCAAGAAGATTATGCTCAAGCGAGCCTAAAGTCCAACTTCTTCGACTAATCTCGAATCAACATTGAAAGGATTAGTGTGTCGGACATAAGCAGCGGTGGGCCACTGGCTACTCTGCGAAGTCGACTGCCGAAAATCTTTACCAGGCCGGTTGAAGGATCTGGAATAGCAATGGTTTTGAGGTCCGCGAGGAGCTCACATCCAAAGCTTGACTTCTCGATAGTTGAGAAGGCTTTCGTGGTTGCCTCAAAGGCTCATGAGGGCCACGTGCGCAAAAGCGGTGACCCATACATTACGCACCCGATCGCTGTTGCTCAACTACTTGCTGATCTAGGAATCGGACCAGCAGGTTTAGCGGCAGCTCTCTTACATGACACCGTTGAAGACACGGATTACACTCTCGAACAATTGCGAGCCGACTTTGGTGAAGAAATTGCCATGTTGGTTGACGGTGTAACCAAACTCGACAGAGTGAAGTTCGGCGAAAATGCTCAGGCGGAAACAGTTCGCAAGATGGTTGTTGCGATGTCAAAAGACATACGCGTCATTGTCATAAAGCTAGCCGACCGTTTGCATAACGCCAGAACCTGGGGTTTCGTTCCAGAAGCAAAGGCAAAGCAAAAGGCTCAGGAGACTTTAGAGATATATGCCCCGCTTGCACATCGCCTTGGTATTAGTGCATTCAAACTGGAACTAGAGGACATCTCCTTTTCGGTACTTTATCCAAAGGTTTATGAAGAGATCGTCAACCTAGTTAGACAGCGTTCTCCTAAAAGAGATGAGTTCATCGAATCCGTAATTGGCTCTATCGACGAGGACCTAAAAGAAAACAAGATAAAAGGCAAGGTAGCCGGACGGCCTAAGCAGTATTACTCCATTTACCAGAAGATGGTTCTAGGTGGGAGAGAGTTCGATGATATCTACGATCTAGTAGGCATCAGAGTCATCGTCCCAGAGGTGCGGGATTGTTATGCAATCTTGGGTTCCGTTCACTCTAGATGGAATCCTGTACCGGGGCGATTCAAAGACTACATAGCTATGCCGAAATTCAACCTGTATCAATCTCTACACACCACAGTGATTGGACCTAACGGAAGACCTGTTGAGATACAGATACGAACCCAAGAAATGCACAACAGAGCAGAGTACGGTGTTGCCGCCCACTGGAAATATAAGCAAGTCGGCTCAGAGGCCGCCACTACTGAAGAAGACTTGGTTTGGTTGAAGCACCTATCAGATTGGCAACACGAAACTGCCGATCCAAGCGAATTCTTGGATGCTCTAAGATTCGAGATTGGCGCCAAGGAAGTTTATGCTTTCACTCCCAAAGGCAGAGTATTGGGATTAGCTAAGGGTTCGACGCCGGTTGATTTTGCTTACGCTGTCCATACTGAAATCGGGCATCGCACTATGGGGGCAAAAGTTAATGGTCGACTCGTTCCACTCGAGACTGCCCTCAACTCAGGTGACGTTGTTGAAATTCTGACTTCAAAATCTCAAGAAGCTCATCCAAGCCAAGACTGGCTAAAGTTTGTCCAGTCGCAACGAGCTAAATCGAAGATCAAAGCTTGGTTCACTGCCGAGCGCAAAGAAGATGCAATCGAGCGTGGCAAGGATTTGCTTGCCAAAGCACTAAGAAAACAAAGTGTCCCAATTCAAAAAGCTCTAGCCACAGACATACTTCTAAAAATCACTAGTGATTTGCGATACTCTGAGCCAGCTGATCTCTATGCAGCAATCGGGGACAGTCACGTATCAGCGCAATCAGTTGTTGAGAAGATGTCCTCTGCACTTTCGATCGATGAAGATTTAGAAGAGTCCGAATTCGAATTACCAACCAGAGCACCTTCAAGTACTAGGACTAGGAATTCTGAGTCAGGTATTTTGGTTCGCGGCGATGCTGACGTTATGTTCAAATTAGCACGTTGCTGCACACCGGTGCCAGGAGACCAGATATTGGGCTTTATAACAAGAGCGGCTGGTGTATCAGTTCATCGAAGTGATTGCAAGAACTCAATAGACCTTAGAAACCAACCGGAGAGGTTGATTGAAGTCGCTTGGGTGCCGAACTCTAAGAGCTTGTTCTTAGTTCAAATTCAAATTGAAGCGTTAGATAGAGGTGGACTATTGAGCGATGTGACACGAGTTCTCAGCGAGCACCATGTAAACATACTCTCCGCTTCAGTTTCAACCAGAAATGATCGAGTGGCGCTCAGTAGATTTGTTTTCGAAATGAGTAACCCAGCAGCTCTAGAAGGGCTTCTGAACGCAGTTAGAAACATTGATAATGTCTACGACGTATACCGAGTAAGTAACTCCTAGGAGTTAGCAATAACTACGGAGAGCCAAGCTTTCTTCATCTCCAGAGCTTCAGTGGCTGCAGCTATCTTTGCAGTGTCTCCAGAACTCTTAGCAGCTTCAAGTTCACCTTCCAATTTCGCAATTGCTGCATCCAACTGAGTTCTAACAGAGTTTGTTCTATCAATAGTTGCTGGGTCAGTCTTACGCCAAATTTCGTTCTCAACGCTCTTGATTTTTTGTTCAACAGCCTTCAGACGATTCTCGATATCCTTGATGCTATCACGAGGTACTTTTCCAGCCTTCTCCCATTTCAGTTGAATGCGCTGCAGCTGGGCTTTAGCCTCGTTCAGATCGGCACTTGGGTCAATCTTTTCTGCTTCTTCCAAGAGTTCTAGCTTGACCTTAAAATTAGCAGCAAATTCGACATCGTCTTTTGCAATCTTCTCTGACTTGGCTGCATAGATAGCGTCTCCGGCTGCTTTAAACCTTGCCCAAAGTGCGTCGTCGGACTTTGTCTTTGTCTTAGGAAGTGCCTTCCAGGTAGCCAGTAAGTCTCTGTATGCAACTACTGAATCAGCACCGTTGGCAACTAGAGCTTCCGCCTTGGAAGCCAGATCAGATTTGGCGCTCTTACTTGCCTTGGCTAGAGAGTCTTGGGTTGCAAAATACGTTCTCTTGTTTGAATCAAAGGCATTTCTGGCCTTGGAAAATCTTTGCCAAAGTTCATCTGCTTTAGACTTCGAGACTTTAGCCGAAGTCTTCTGCAGTGCCTGCCAACTGTTGAACAGTGCAAGCATTTCAGCTGAAGTAGTTTTGTAGTTAACCTTTTGCGGATCTTTAGCGGCAATCTTTTCGGCTGCCAAGACAATAGCTTCGCGAGCAGCCAATGCCTCTTGAGAAAGTTCTGCCTGCTTGGCCGCAGCTTCTGCTAGCAGATCGCCCAAGCCGTCAAGTACTGCATTCGTTCTTACTCGAAGTGATTGCAAGTCCCCAATTGCAGCAGGGGATTCCAATTCACCGAGAGCTTTTTGAGCTGACTTCTGAATTGATTTTGGGTCAGCCTTGGCCTTAAGTCTTTGCTCAAGCAAACGCACTGACGCTTCAAGGTCATCAAAGCGCTTTACATAAAAAGCCATAGCCTCTTCTAGAGTCATTGCTGGTTGGGATCCAATTAGCCTTTCGACACCATTATCAATTACGTAGAAGTTGCCGGCATCATCGATTCGGCTGAACTCATTTGAAACTAGTGACACTTTGGACTCCCTGTTAGTTGAACTATTTAAGCGTAATGTTTTTGATTGTGGTCTGGGTCTTTGGCTTTCCATCGCCAGAACCACCAGCAACACCAGCAGAAATAATGCTGTCCAATCCTGCTAAGCCTGCAGTAACCTCACCGAAGACAGTGTATCCACCGGCAGCATCGTTTGGAATCTTGGAGTCTTTATAAACGATAAAGAACTGTGAGCCCATTGTGCTAGGACCATTAGAAGATCTAGCCATAGCTAAAACACCTTTTTTGTAAACCGGTGACTCTCCGGTTTTTGCCTCAGGGGCGTTCTCGATTGGACCGAAAGAATATCCAGGGCCACCTGTTCCATCACCCTTCGGGTCACCACACTGCAGGACGTAGATTCCTTTAGTAGTTAGCCGGTGGCAACTGATTCCCTTGTAAAAACCAATCTGAGCTAGATCTACAAAGTTGGCAACAGCTTGAGGAGCTTCCTTACCGTGCAGAGTGATATCAAGGTTTGACTTATTAACAGTCATGACCGCATTCCAGTCCCGACATTCAGAAAGTGCGGCGTCTGGAACAGAAGCAGGAATTGGTTCTCCGCTGACAGTTGGAACTGGAGTTGGAGTGAAGGTTACGCAAAAGTCTTTAGCAACACCTGGCCCAAAACCGAAGTAAGAGTACTGAGCAACTAGCGCAACAACAAAGACGGCTGCTGTAACAAGAACAGCCAACCTGTTATCGTTTGCTCTCACCTTGACGCGATGGTCAACTACATTCTGTTTCTGTTCGAAACTCTTCAAGCTCTTTTTCGCTGCTGCTTCTAAAGATTTTTGATTCTTGCTTGCCAATTTAGCCTCCAGTTTGGGTTCATATTGATTTTAGAGTAGTTCCGCGACCGATTAGCCTTGAACTGTGAACAGTTCTGAACTTTTTGATTTTCCAGTTGGCTTGCCATTAGCTGCCCGAATGCGTCCCACCAGCCTCGCTGAGGTTCAAGGGCAAATTCAAACATTGAATCCGATGGGGCCACTCGCCCCATTTCTGAAATCGGCCTCAGCAAACGAGCACCTTCCTTCGTTGCTGTTATACGGCCCGCCTGGGACTGGGAAAACAACCATTTCGAGGCTTATAGCCAAAACGACGGGCAGAAGGCTCATCGAAGTTAGTGCTATAAACGCCTCAGTCAAAGATCTACGCGATGCCATGGAGATCTCAAGGCAAGAGATTGTTAATGGCCAAGGCCCTGCAGTGGTATTCATCGATGAGATTCATAGATTTTCAAAGGTTCAGCAAGAGTCGCTTCTAAAGGCCTTAGAAGACGGGGAAATTGTCTTGGTTGGAGCTACAACAGAGAACCCGTTGTATTCACTAACATCGGCGATGTTATCCAGGACAACGCTTCTAAGGCTTGAACCGCTTCAAGTAGCAGACTTGGTAGTTATCTTGCAGCTCGCCCTAAGCGATGAAAGGGGCCTCAACGGCAAATTCGTTTTGAATCCAGCTGTTATTGAACTCATAGCAACCAAATCAGGAGGGGACGCACGTAAAGCTCTCACCATCCTTGAGGCAGCTGCAATTGCTGTTAGCAAGACGGGACGGGCTGAGCTAACTTCGGAAGATATAACTGCAAGCATGCCGATTGCTTTGGTTCGATACGACGCAACGGGAGATCAGCATTACGACATCATTAGTGCCTTTATCAAATCTGTTCGAGGTTCAGACCCCGACGCAGCTCTGCATTGGCTAGCCCGAATGATCGAAGGTGGGGAAGATCCGCGTTTTATAGCCCGAAGGCTAGTTATTCTAGCCTCTGAAGATGTGGGGCTAGCTGACCCCTCTGCACTTGGTTTAGCCAATTCGACGATGAATGTTGTATCACAGATTGGTATGCCAGAAGGGCGAATACCGCTTGCTTCCTGCACGATTTACCTTTCGCTAGCTCCAAAATCCAATTCAGCGTACAGGGCCATAATTGCGGCACTTGACGATGTTAGGAACGGGTTTACTCCAACTGTTCCTGCCCATTTGCGCTCCTCAGGGCTTGAGGGTGACGGGGGAGACTACGAATATCCGCATGATTTAGAAGGGTCTTTCTCGAAACAGTCCTATTTGCCCGAGGAAGGCAAGCCAAGAAAGTACTTCAACCCTAAGGGGGCGGGCTTTGAGAGCACACTACTGGAGCGAATCAACCGGATACTTGGGCTTAAGTCCTAAATGGATTCTTGTGGAAATAATCGTTCAAAACCATTAGGCTTGTGAGGTTGCCGACCTTACTGATGTTCATGGCTGAGTTCCAGTAAAACGGTGAGTGCTTTTCATTTAGCCGAATAGCACCAGGCACAAAACTTATTTCAACTTATGCATTCTTTGAAAGGAATACGTGTCTAAAACCACTAGAACACGAAGCAAGACTCGCTTGTCTCGTGCCTTGGGCATCGCCCTAACCCCAAAAGCAGCAAAATACATGGAGAAGCGTCCTTACGCTCCAGGTCAACACGGTCGCACAAAGCGTAAGACCGATAGCGACTTTGCTGTTCGTCTTCGCGAGAAGCAGAGACTTCGCGCACAGTACGGCATCCGTGAAGCACAGCTGCGCAAGACTTTTAATGACGCAAAGAAGATCGAAGGCCTGACTGGTGAAAACCTAGTAGAGCTTCTAGAGATGCGTCTTGACTCACTTGTCCACCGTGCAGGTTTTGCCCGCACAATGGCGCAGGCTCGTCAGATGGTTGTTCACCGCCACATTCTTGTTGATGGTCTTCGTATCGACCGCCCTTCAGCTCGAGTCAAGGTTGGTCAGATGATCCACGTTGCAGAGAAGAGCGAAAGCACTGAGCCTTTCCAGGTTGCAGCTGCTGGTGGCCACGTTAACGTACTACCGCCAGTTCCTGGCTATCTAACAGTTGAGCTAGACAAACTACAGGCAACTCTTAACCGCCGTCCAAAGCGTGCTGAAGTTCCAGTGACTTGTGAAGTTCAGCTTGTTGTTGAGTACTACGCAGCTCGCTAGTTAAATAATGCTTATGAATGGTGCAGATGTAGCAGCTCTAATTTGGGCAGTTTCTTTCGCAGTGTTGGTCATCTTTTTGGTGGTTGTGCTGCTAAAGCTTGCCAAGGTTCTTGATGCTACGTCTGCAACTATTCGTGAGACTGGTGATTCACTAATTCCATTGCTGACGGAACTCACTGAAACTACAAAACAGACCAACAAACAACTTGTAAAGATTGACGTCATCACCGACAACGTTGTTGATGCAACAAGCAATCTTAGTTCTCTGATCAATTCATTCACCCGCACAATCGGTGGACCTCTTCTTCGTGTTGGAGAAATCGTCAAAGGCGTTTCGGGTCTCATGGGTAAAAAGAAGTAGCCAGATGCGCAAGTCAGCAATTCTTATTGCGGGAGTGGCAATTGGTGTGTTCTTGGGTAGACACATTGAAACTAATCCCGAAGCTAAGAAGACACTGAATGAAGCCGGCGAGAAGATAAAGCTTTTTGCCTCCGCAGTTTCTGAAGGCTACCGCGAACAAGAAGCCTCCGCAGAGGCATCAGCTAAGGCTAAATCTAAGAAATGAAGACCGCCGAGATCAAGAACCGGTGGTTAGCTTTTTTCGAGAGCAAAGACCATCAGGTAGTACCAAGCGCCTCGCTTATCAGCGAAGACCCATCGCTGCTTTTTACAGTGGCTGGAATGGTTCCTTTCATTCCATTCATGACTGGAATAATTCCAGCACCATACAAGCGTGCAACCAGCGTGCAGAAATGTGTGAGAACTCTCGACATTGAAGAAGTCGGTAAGACGACTAGACACGGCACTTTCTTCCAGATGAATGGTAACTTCTCTTTCGGGGACTACTTCAAAAGAGAAGCTATTGCCTACGCTTGGGAGTTCCTAACCTCAGCAACTTCAGCAGGTGGCTTAGGTCTCGACAAAGATAAACTCTGGGTTACAGTTTTTCAGGATGACGAAGAAGCGATCGCGCTTTGGCTAGAGCTCTCGGAGATTCCATTAGAACGAATTCAGCGCAGAGGAATGGCCGACAACTATTGGTCCACTGGTCAACCAGGTCCTGCAGGTCCTTGCTCTGAAATCTATTACGACCGAGGACCTGACTATGGTGTTGAGGGTGGACCTGTCGCTGATGAGGACCGTTACATAGAAATCTGGAACCTAGTGTTCATGCAGTATGAGCGCGGTCTAGGCACTGGCAAAGATAACTTTCAAATACTAGGTGAACTGCCTTCAAAGAACATCGATACTGGCATGGGCCTCGAGCGAGTAGCATTTCTGATGCAAGGGGTAGAGAATCTCTACGAGATTGACCAGGTTCGCCCTGTCTTAGACCTAGCGGCACAGTTATCTGGGAAAATCTATGGATCAAACGAAGAAAACGACGTTAGGTTGCGAGTTGTAGCCGATCACGTTCGAAGTGCACTAATGCTCATCGGAGATGGAGTCTCACCAGGTAATGATGGTCGAGGCTATGTTCTAAGACGTCTGCTTAGAAGAACAGTCAGAGCGATGCGCCTGTTAGGAGTAAACGAACCAGTCTTTGGCAGACTGTTTCTAACCTCCAAGAACGCAATGGTCGAAGCATATCCAGAACTTGAAACTGAGTACACAAGAATTAACAGCACAGTGCTCGCTGAGGAGGAAGCTTTCCTACGCACCTTAACTTCAGGCACAACTGTTCTGGAAACTGCCATCAACGACGCGAAGAAAGCTGGAGCAAAGTCCTTATCCGGAGAGACAAGCTTTTTGCTTCACGATACATATGGTTTCCCAATTGATTTGACTGTAGAAATTGCAGAAGAGAATGAACTGACTGTTGATCGTGATGCGTTTACAGATTTGATGAGCGAACAACGTAACCGAGCCAAGGCGGATGCAAAACTCAAAAAAGCAGGGAACACCGACCTCTCGGTCTACGGCGAATTCCGCATGCAAGGCGCTACTAGGTTCACTGGTTACGAGGAGTTGAGTTCAACAGGAACTGTAATCGGCCTAATCGAAGACTCAGAACAGGTAAGTAAAGCCCAAGCAGGCTCAACTGTTGAAGTAATTCTCGACGAAACAAGTTTCTATGCGGAATCTGGTGGACAGAGTGCAGATGCCGGAACTATATTCGGCGATGGATTCTTACTGGAAGTTCTAGACGTTCAGAAACCAGTTAAGGGACTTGTCTCACATAAGGTTCTAGTTCGTAGTGGCGAGTTCGGAATCGGTACTAGAGTGACCACCTCGGTTGATTCAGACTGGCGTTTAGGAGCTGCTCAGGCGCATTCAGCGACACACGTTGTGCACGCTGCTTTGAGGCAGACCCTTGGGCCAACGGCTTTGCAATCTGGATCTTTCAATAAACCCGGCTACATGCGTCTAGATTTTTCTTGGAATACCGCACTATCTTCTGAAACGAAATCAGAAATCGAGGAGATTTCAAACCTAGCTATCCGACAAGATCTAGCAGTGTCTGCCGCTTACATGAGTCTGCCGGAGGCAAGAGAGTGGGGAGCAGTCGCACTCTTTGGTGAAACTTACGACGAGAGCGTACGTGTTGTTCAAATTGGTGGCCCTTGGTCAAGAGAGCTCTGCGGTGGCACACACGTTTCTAGAAGCTCGCAAATAGGTTTAGTTTCAGTTACAAATGAATCGTCTGTGGGTTCTGGTTCTCGTAGAATCGAAGCTCTTGTTGGAATGCACGCGCTTAGGGCACTTACACAGGAACGAGTTTTGTTACACCAAATAGCTGAGCAACTAAAAACCTCGACCCTTTCAGCTGGAGAGAAACTAGAAGCTCTAATCATTGAACTTAAAGAATCTCAACGACTGTTAGCTTTAGCCCAAGCACAGCAGCTAGCGACTCAAATCCCAGCCATTCTAAATACTGTGGTTGATGCAGGCAACTACAAACTGATTGCCCAAGAGATTTCTAATGTCCCAAGTGTTGATTCATTGCGCGACCTAGCAATCAAGCTAAGAGACAATCTCTCTCAAGAATGTGCAGTTGTTGCTCTAGTAGGTCAAGTAGAAGGTAAGCCTTGCCTTGTGGTTACCTGTAACGCTTTAGCTCAAACAAATGGAGCTAAAGCTGGGGACTTGGTAAAAATTGGAGCTCAGGTACTTGGTGGTGGTGGCGGAGGCAAGGCTGACATCGCTCAAGGCGCAGGCTCAGACCTAACTAAGATTGCGGAGGCTCTCAAGGCGATCAGCGAAAGCTTGCGCTAATTGTTGCGTCCGGGTCGAAGACTCGCCATTGATGTCGGCAAGGCAAGAATTGGCCTTGCTGTGAGTGATTTTCACGGGATTCTCGCCAGCCCATTTGAGACCGTAAAGCGACTCGAGAGCGTTCAGGAGAGCGTTTCTAACGTTCTGGAAGTATCTGCGAAAATAGCCGAACTGATAGAGATTTATGTGGGAATCCCAATCAATCTAAAAGGCCAAGTCACCGCCTCTACAACTGACTCGCTTGTTTTCGCTGAAGAACTAGCCAGACAAACAACAACTCCGGTTTTTCTTATTGATGAGCGAATGACAACCTCACTGGCCAACTCTCAACTCAGAGAGATTGGGAAATCGCAGAGAGATGCAAGATCTACCATTGACCAGATGGCGGCAGTTGCCATACTTGAGTATGCACTAAGCAAAGAAAGAACCACAGGTCAGATACCTGGTGTTTCATTAGAACAATGGAAGGACGAGCATGAGTGAGCCGATGCTGCCTTCTAGAAGAGACATCAGAGCAAAGCGGTCGAATAGAAATCGAATCATAATCGCGACAGTTACCGCCTTTGCTTTGCTTGGTTCAGCCTTCCTCTTTCGCTATGAGTTGAGAAGTGCCACTGAACAGCTAAGCGGTGCCGAGTACAGTGGCGATGGTTCAACAATCGTTAAGTTAACTGTCAAGTACGGGGATGTTGGAACAGACATCGCCAGGAAACTAGTTTCTGCAGATGTCACCAAGAACTATGACATCACCTTGCGAACTATTTATGCCATTAATCCAACATTTTTTCCTGGCACTTATAAATTGCCTTCAAAGATTTCTTCAGCGAAAGCAATCTCATACCTAACCGATCCGACTAACTCAATAGTCAATCGAGTAACTATTCGAGAAGGACTGCGAAACGAGAAAGTATTTGAACTTCTCTCCGAAGTTAGCGGATTACCTGTAAGTGACTTCAAGTCTGCTAGCAAGAAACTTAGTGGTTTTGGTATTCCATCGGAAGCTCCATCGCTTGAAGGTTACCTATTTCCTGCAACATACAGTTTTGATCCATCACTTTCGGCTCGCGACATTCTTCAGGTTCTTGTTGATAGGACCAAGGAACAATTAAAGGAAGATGGTGTTCCAAAGAGTAAGTGGCACAAACTTCTAACTCTCGCTTCGGTCATTCAACGTGAAGCTCGACAGACTCAAGACTTTTATAAAGTTGCTAGGGTATTCCAAAACCGTTTAGAGATAAACATGCCTCTACAGTCCGATGCAACAGTGTCCTATGGTGTGCGGGGTAACACATTCCAAACCTCGGCTGCAGATCGAAATGATCCGAACCCATACAACACGTACCTCTACCCAGGATTACCTGTTGGGCCTATCTCAGGCGCTGGCGCACTAGCTATTGATGCGGCGTTGAATCCAGCTACAGGCTCTTGGCTTTATTTTGTGTCGGTGAACCTCGAGAACGGCGAAACCGTTTTTAGCATCACATATGCCGAGCATGAAAGAGCTGTTGCTCAATGGCGTAAATGGCTCAAAGAGAACCCGAGTTGGAATGATTAGCAAACACTTTGCTGTTCTGGGGGATCCAATTGAGCATAGCCTGAGCCCAAAACTACACTCCGCTGCCTATAACTTCATGGGATTGAATTGGGATTATTCTCGCTTTCAAGTGCCAGCGGGGACACTTATAGATTTCGTAGCAGGTGCTGGCTTAGAACTATCCGGTATGAGCGTAACTATGCCGCTAAAGAAAGAGGCCGCGGCAATTGCAACTACTGTTGACTCGATTGTAAAACTCACCGGAGTTGCCAACACATTGGTGAGGGAGCAAAAGGGATTTAGCTCCTACAACACTGACGTTTATGGAATCACTAAGGCACTGGAATCTTGTTTCCTCGGAAAAGTTGAACAAGTGGCGATACTTGGTGCTGGTGCAACTGCAGTGTCAGCTCTTGTAGCAATCTCGCAAAAAGCTCCAGCTGCTAAGGTTACGGTTTTCGTCAGAGACGAAGCAAAAACTCTACAAATACAGCAACTAGCTGAAGTATTAGATCTTCATGTCGATATCGCTAATCTAAACGATACATATTTGCTCAATGATTTGACCATCAGTACATTGCCGCAGGATGTCTTTGCGGGTGTCAGCAAGGCACCAAGTTCTGGTTGGCTTCTCAACACAAGCTACGCAGGCGCTAACGAAGCAGGAAGTTCCACTTTCAATAAGGATTTAATCGTTGATGGTAGGTCTATGTTGCTTTGGCAGGCTCTGGCTCAGATCAGGATTTTTGTCCATGGAAACCCTGACGCCTCACTCAAAGACGAGCCGGAAGTATTTGAATCGATGGCTAACTCTCTGTAGCAGTACCTAATAGTGTGAGAGAATTCTGGGTATGTTACGTTGGCTTACCGCAGGTGAATCTCATGGACCGTCCCTAACTGCTGTTCTGGAGGGATTGCCAGCAGGGATTTCAATCAGCACTGCCGATCTAGAACGCGCATTAGCCCGAAGAAGGCTTGGCTATGGCCGCGGTGCTCGCATGAAGCTTGAACTAGATGAAGTGCGCTTCACCGGTGGAGTAAGACATGGGCTAACTATGGGCGGCCCAATTGCAGTAATTATCGAAAACACTGAGTGGCCAAAGTGGCAATCAGTTATGTCACCTGATGAAGTGCCAGCAGAGGAACTAACAGGAGCCAGGGCAGAGGCGCTTACTAGACCTCGACCTGGACACGCTGATTTCACTGGCATGCAGAAGTACGGATTCCTCGACAGTCGTCCAGTTCTTGAGCGCGCATCAGCTAGAGAAACAGCTGCAAGAGTTGCATTAGGCGAAGTTGCGTCTGCTTTCCTAAGAGAGCTCGACATTCGACTAATCACTCACACTGTCGCGCTCGGCACAGTCCAATCAACAGATGACATGGCTTTACCTAAACCTGAACACATCGACCAAATCGATGCAGATCCGCTTAGAGCTTTCAATAAATCTCTAAGTGAAGCCATGGTTGCAGAAGTTGATAAGGCACACTCTGATGGCGACACTCTTGGCGGAGTTGTTGAAGTACTCCTTTACGGTTTACCACCAGGAATCGGTTCATTCGTGCACTGGGATAGAAGATTAGATAGCCAACTTGCGGGAGCTTTGATGGGCATTCAAGCAATCAAAGGCGTTGAGGTTGGGGATGGCTTCCAATCAGCTAGAAGACGTGGCTCTGAAGCGCACGATGAAATAGTGATAGCTGAAAACAGTAACGTTGAGCGACTAACCGATCGCGCTGGCGGAATTGAAGGTGGCATGTCAAACGGAGAGGTTCTGCGAGTCAGAGCTGCCATGAAACCAATTTCCACTGTCCCTAGAGCCCTAAAGACAATTGACGTTACTACCGGTGCTGAAGCAAAGGCTCACCACCAAAGGTCAGATGTTTGTGCTGTTCCAGCCGCTGGTGTAGTGGCCGAAGCAATGGTTGCTCTAACAATCGCTAATGCTGTTCTCGAGAAATTTGGTGGAGACTCGATCGCTGAAACCAAGCGAAACATGTTGAGTTACTTGGACGCTATTCCAGAAACGCTTCGTTCTAACATCGCTAGGTAAGCATGGTTAGTAAACCAGTGGTTCTTATCGGTCCTATGGGCGTAGGCAAAACGACTATTGGAAAGAAATTAGCGAAGCGTTTAGGTCTTCGTTTTGTTGATACAGATGCGTTGATAACCCAAGAGCATGGAGCTATAGTTGACATCTTCGCCAACGAAGGCGAAGAGCAATTCCGTAGATACGAAGAGTTCGCTGTTGCCGAGGCCTGTAAAGAAATACAAGTTGTTGCTACCGGTGGCGGATCTGTTTTGAGTGGGGCAAATCAACGTGTTCTAGAGAATACAACTGTTATCTATCTTTCAACTAACGGCCAACACATGCGAGCCAGACTGGAAAATGGTAGTCGGCCGCTCCTGAAAGATGGCTTGAACGATTGGCGCAGGATTTATGACGAGCGAAGGCCCCTTTACGAAAGAATTGCCACTTTCGAAATAGATACTTCTGCAACTAGTTTGAGCAGGACACTTGACTTGATTTGCGAGAGACTTGAGGGACTATGACAACAATTATTCAAGCGGCTGGTGCTCCTGGCTATAAAGTGCATGTTGGCAGAGGACTGCTAGACGAAGTAAGTTCTTCGCTAGGCGAGGCTGTTCGCAAAGTACTACTTGTTTACCCTGAAGGACTTCAGGCCAGCGCTGAACTAGTTGCAGACACTCTGATCGCAGAAGGCAAGCTAGTTTGGCAACTACCGGTTGCTGATGGCGAAGATGCCAAAACTGATCGCTGGCTCTCAATTGCTTGGTCCAGCCTTGGTCAAGCAGAGTTCTCAAGATCTGATGCGGTTTTGTCTTTAGGTGGGGGAGCCACAACTGACTTGGCAGGATTTATCGCGGCGACCTGGCTAAGAGGCATCACAGTAGTGCACATTCCGACTACTTTGCTAGCCATGGTTGATGCAGCTATTGGTGGGAAGACTGGGATAAATACTTTAGAAGGCAAGAACCTAGTTGGAGTATTCCATGAACCTAAGGCTGTCATTGCGGACTTAGATACGTTAGAGACACTTCCAAAGCTGGAACTGATTTCTGGTTTTGGTGAGATTGTGAAGTGTGGATTTATCGCTGATCCAGTTATTTTGGATCTCATTGAGCAAGATGTGAATGATGCTAGAGACATTCACTCAGAGCGCTTTGCTGAATTGGTAAGACGCGCTATCGAAGTAAAAGTAAACGTCGTTGCCAAGGATTTCAAGGAATCCAACATGCGTGAGATCTTGAACTATGGTCACACGCTAGGTCACGCAATTGAACTGGTTGAGCACTTCAAGTGGAGACATGGCAGGGCAGTAGCAATTGGTCTGGTGTTTGCAGCAGAGTTGGGCAGATTGAGCGGACGCCTAAGCGATGAGGTTGCCGATCGCCATAAGAACATTCTCCAATTGCTAGATCTTCCAACCACTTACCCGGCAGACCGCTGGGAGGCTCTATACAGCGGAATGCAGGTGGATAAGAAGAGCCGAGGTGGAATCTTGCGTTTTGTCGTCTTAGACGGCCTTGCCAGACCAGGCATTCTCGAAGCACCAACTAAAGAACTGCTGTTCACCGCATTCCAAGAACTAGCTGAATAGAAAGTAAGTTTGTCCTATGAGAAAAGTTCTTGTACTAAATGGTCCCAACCTTTCTAGGTTGGGCTCGCGTGAGCCAGAGGTTTACGGTCACGCGTCATACGTGGACCTAGTGTCTGAGGTCAGCTCACTGGGCACAAACCTAGGGCTAGAGGTAGATGTGCGTCAGACGAATGATGAGAGTGAACTAATTGGCTGGCTTCATGAAGCTATTGATCAGAAGTACGACGTTATCCTGAACCCGGCCGCTTTCACACACTATTCTTATGCCCTGAGAGATGCCTGCGCGATGGTTACCCAAGCCCAGTTAAACCTAATTGAGGTACACATCTCTAACCCTCACGCTCGAGAAGAATTCAGACATAACTCCGTGATTAGTGGTGTTGCCACAGGAGTAATAGCCGGATTTGGAATCAATTCTTACTTGTTAGCGCTTAGGCAACTAAGCCACTGATAAACTGCAACAGGCCGTTTGGCCAAACAAACACAGCGAGGCAAAAATGGCAACAAGCAATGATCTAAAAAACGGCATGGTTCTTTCCATGGATAACCAGCTTTGGGCGGTTATCGAATTCCAGCACGTCAAGCCAGGCAAGGGTCCAGCTTTCGTAAGAACCAAGCTGAAGAATGTCATCAGCGGCAAAGTTATCGACAGAACTCTAAACGCTGGAGTCAAAATCGATGTTGCAACAGTTGATAAGCGAGAGATGCAGTACCTATACGCCGATGGCGATGGCTACGTGTTCATGGATACTAAAGATTTCGACCAGATGACTCTAACCAAGGAACTTGTTGGTGATGCAGCTAACTACCTGCTAGAGGAACAGCAGGCGATTGTTGCCATCCACGAAGGCAACCCGATTTATGTCGAAATGCCTCCATCAGTTGTTCTAGAAATCACTTTCACTGAACCTGGTCTTCAAGGTGACCGTTCTAGCGGAGGCACTAAGCCTGCGACCGTAGAGACTGGTTTACAGATTCAGGTACCGCTGTTTGTTGAACAGGGTACCAAAGTCAAGGTTGACACCAGAACCGGTGAATACCTCGGTCGAGTAACTGAATAATCATTGAGCTCAAGATCTAAGGCACGCAAGAGGGCAGTTGATGCTCTTTACGCTGCCGAACTCAGAGATGTGATGGCGACAGACCTACTTGAGGCGACCAAATCACAGGTTGCTGATAGACAGAACCAGGACGAAATTTTTGATTTCGCATTGTCTCTGGTTACAGGGGTTTTGGCAAACGAAATCCAAATAGACGAAATGTTAGCCAGCGTAGCTCAGAACTGGACTCTGGACAGAATGCCTGCAGTCGATAGAGCAATTCTGCGACTAGGTATATACGAGATAGCCTTCGCCCATGACACACCGGCAGAGGTCGCAATCAGCGAAGCTGTTGATTTGGCAACCGAACTAAGTACTGATGACTCACCCGCTTTTATCAATGGAGTTTTAGCAACAGTGGCGGCAACCCGCAAGCCTATGTAGCAATCTCTCAATCTCTGTATTAGACTACTTCAAACAACATCCTTTAAAGGCGTCCTGTGAGGCGCAGAAGGAGGTGGGCGTGAGTTCACGCACCGTCTTAGACGCTCAAGATATCGAGCGAGCGATCATTCGCATTTCACATGAAATCGTAGAAGCGAATCAAGGCACATCAAATTTACTTATTCTAGGCATTCCTACCCGTGGCGTGTTTTTAGCCAACAGAATTGCTGAAGCAATTTCGCGGAATTATTCCGACTTTGATCTAGAACACTCGCTCGGACAACTCGATGTGACAGCCTTTAGAGATGATTTGGCAACCAAATCTCATCGAAGCGCAGCACCAACAGTAATTCCAGTTAGCAATTTGACGGATAGAACTGTCGTGCTGGTTGACGATGTACTCTTTAGCGGCAGAACTGTCCGTGCAGCACTTGATGCACTTCTGAGCCTAGGCAGACCTAAGGCAGTAAGACTTGCGGTGTTGATTGATAGGGGTCATCGAGAGTTGCCAATCAGGGCCGATTTTGTAGGTAAGAACCTGCCAACAAGTTTCAGTGAGCGAATTTCAGTGAAGCTAACTGAAAGCGATGATGAGCAATCGGTGGTGATTGAGCAGTGAAGCATTTATTGAGCACTGAAGACCTTACCAAAACTGATGCTATTGATTTGTTGGATCTAGCCGCTAAGTTCGCTGAAACCAATAATTCCACCAGAACCAAGAGTTCATCGCTTAGTGGTTTGCTAGTCGCAAATCTGTTCTTTGAGGATTCTACGAGAACTAGATTCTCCTTTGAAGTTGCAGCCAAGCGACTATCTGCAGATGTCCTGAACTTCACAGCAAAGGGGTCTTCGGTTTCTAAGGGCGAATCTCTAAAAGATACAATCTTGACTCTAGAGGCAATGGGTGTGGATGCCTTAGTAATCAGACATCAAAATAGCGGAGCAGCCCAAACTATTGCAGCTAGCTCCTGGTCAAATGCTGCAGTGATAAACGCAGGTGACGGAACACACCAGCATCCAACTCAAGCACTGACTGATGCTCTGACCATTCGAGATGCTCTGAAGCCCTCTGGTGATCAAAAGGATATGAGTGGAATTCGAATTCTGATAGTTGGAGATGTTTTACACAGCAGAGTTGCTAGATCAAACATCTTCTTACTGAAGACACTCGGTGCAAATGTTTCTCTCTGTGGCCCATCCACCTTGATTCCAGCGAAACTAAAACACTTAGTTGATGAGATTTACTTCAACTTCGATTCTGCCCTTCGAGCTGAGTTTGATGTTGTGATGATGCTACGCATACAATCCGAGCGCATGCAATCCGGTTTTGTACCCAACTCAGTAGAGTATTCAACGCTATGGGGGCTTACCGAAGAACGTTTTGAAACTCTACCGAAGTCAACCTTGATTCTTCATCCAGGGCCGATGAACAGAGGACTGGAGATAGCTTCGGCAGTAGCTGACTCGGAACAGTCAGCAATAGTTCAACAGGTTCATAATGGTGTTTCGGTCCGCATGGCCGTGTTGCACAAACTACTAGCAAGAGAAACGAGTTAGACAGATGAGTAGACAACCAATCCTGATTTCAAACGTTGAGTTAGCCAATGGCTCGGTGACAAACATCGTCCTCGAGAACCAGGTTATTACTCAAATCGGGGCAGTCCCGGCTGGTAACTATGACCAAATCGATGGAACAGGGCTAAAGGCACTATCTGGCTTTGTTGATTTACACACTCATCTTCGCGAACCTGGCTTAGAACAGAGTGAGACTATTTTGACCGGCAGCAAAGCAGCGGCAGTGGGAGGTTACACCTGTGTACACGCGATGGCGAACACCAATCCAGTAGCGGACAGCAGCGCAGTAGTTGAACAAGTCTTGGCATTAGGAAACAATGCTGGCTATGTTCAGGTGCAGCCAATTGGGGCGGTCACTAAGAACCTTGAAGGTAAGGCGCTTGCAGATCTAGGCAGAATGAACAAATCTCTAGCCAAAGTTGCAATTTTCAGTGATGACGGCAAATGCGTCAGCGACTCCTTGTTGATGCGCAGGGCTCTGGAATACGTCAAGGCCTTTGACGGAGTTATTGCTCAACACGCACAGGACCCACAGCTAACACAGAACGCACAAATGAACGAGGGGGAGCTTTCCCTAAGACTAGGTCTGACCGGTTGGCCTCAGGTTGCCGAAACTTCGATAATTGCAAGAGATGTTTTACTCGCTGAGGAGCTTGATTCAAAGTTGCACATCTGCCATCTGTCCACAAAAGGTTCAGTGGAAATCATTCGATGGGCTAAAGCAAGAGGAATAAAGGTAACTGCAGAAGTAACACCACATCACCTTCTGCTCACTGAAGATCTTGCTGCAGATTACAACCCGATCTATAAAGTCAACCCTCCGCTTAGAACAAAGGAAGATGTCATGGCCCTTAGAGAGGCTGTTGCGGATGGGACCATCGACATCGTGGCAACTGACCACGCACCACACCAAGCAGAAGCTAAAGACTGTGAATGGGCAGAAGCTGCCTTTGGCATGGTTGGGCTAGAAAGTGCTGCTTCAATAGTTCAGACAACTCTTGTTGATACCGGATTGATTAGCTGGGAAAAGTTCGAACAGATAATGTCTAGAAAGCCAGCACAAATTTCAGGACTATCCAATCAAGGTCAAGCTCTAGAAGTCGGCTCGTTCGCAAACATAGTTTTGATTGACCCGAAAGCAAGTTCAGTTGTATCTGGAGAAACTCAGAGCAAGAGCAACAACAACCCTTACCTTGGAATGACACTCAGTGGCAAGGTAATCCACACCATCTTCAATGGCGTTATCACAGTAAGAAAATCTCAGGCTCAACAGATTGGAAACCACAATGCCGCTTAGAAAGCGCACCGCAGTTCTAGTTTTAGAAGACGGAACGGTCTTTGACGGTATTCCATTCGGTAAAGAAGGTTCTACTCTCGGTGAGATTGTTTTCGCAACAGGAATGTCTGGCTACCAAGAGACATTGACTGACCCATCTTACGCAGGTCAGATTGTGCTCCAAACAGCTCCACACATCGGTAATACCGGCATGAACGATAGAGATGAAGAGTCAGACCGAATTTGGGTATCCGGGTACGTAGTCAGAGACGTTAGTCGTACCGTTTCAAACTTTAGATCTGAACGGACGTTGGAAGACGACCTCATCAGAGATGGCGTGGTTGGTATTTCAAGCCTTGATACTAGAGCGCTTACCTTGCACCTTCGAGAAATCGGTGTAATGCGCGCGGGTATCTTCTCAGGCGAAGAAGCAACTAAACCTATTGAGGATTTAGTTTCTATAGTAAGAACTGCTGACAAGATGGCAGGACTTTCACTTAGCTCCGTAGTCTCGACCAAGTCAAAGTATGAAGTTGCGCACACTGGAGAGCTAGTTGGAAAAGTGGCCATCCTAGATCTAGGTATCAAGCGCTCAACGATAGAGAACATGGTTGGCCGAGGTCTGGATGTTGAAGTCTTTCCTGCAAGTGCAACAGTTGATGAACTACTAAGCGGAATTCCTGACGCCGTCTTCTATAGCAACGGACCTGGTGACCCGGAAGCAGCTTCGGCTCAAGTATTGGTGCTGCAGGAAGTGCTGAAAAGAGGAATCCCTTTCTTCGGCATTTGTTTTGGAAATCAACTTCTTGGTCGAGCACTTGGCTTCCAGACTTACAAGCTTGCCTTTGGACATCGAGGTATCAATCAACCAGTACTTGACCGTAAAACCGGCAAGGTAGAGATTACCGCTCACAACCATGGCTTCGCAGTTCGAGTAGACGGAGGCGAATATGTTCAGTCCCCAGCAGGTTTTGGTCAGGTAAGAGTAA